>Ga0180215_1000606_pt1 | contig 43586 bp, 44 predicted proteins | sample eDN3rd37CBELigBY_FD_128871 | JGI IMG/M metagenome (GOLD analysis project Ga0180215, IMG submission 128871) | Enriched backyard soil microbial communities from Emeryville, California, USA - eDNA 3rd pass 37_C BE-Lig BY (version 2) (version 2) | ecosystem: Environmental > Terrestrial > Soil >...
GTTACCACACACCCAACAACCAAGAATGGAAGTGACAATTTGTACCCTCAAATTATAACCTATTTATTAACTTTTATAAACTATCAAGAACAACTCATTCGAACATTGCTTACTTTATTGATTAGTAAAAGCATGTTCGATAAACCTACTGAACAGCCCGTAAATAAACCTTATCGAAAACTTCAAGTGGATGACCTTCCGGTCATTGAAGTTCTAGAACAGCTTGATTATCGAGTTCTTCTTGTATGAACCGATTCCGTTTAAAAAGAACAGCCAATTTTCGGATGCTCGAAAGTCTTACTAAATATTATTCTCCTTTGTTTTCTAAGCGATTGACTCTTTCTTCTAACTCATTAAGCTTTTTTTGCTGTGCTTCAATAATCCTTTTTAACTCCTCTATTCCGGTTTCACTAGGACGGTATTGAATTTTTTCCTGATCTAATTCTTTTCGTTCATTATCAACTACGAATTTAATTTCCATATTTTTATTTTTTAATTCTTCAATTGTTTCTGAAATCAGTTGTTTGTAACGAGCATCAAGCCAATCAGCTTGAAAAATATTGTTAGCTTTTACAAAAACAACATCGTCTTTCCATTCGGCAGTAGTGTTTGCAAACCAAGTATGAAAGTTTGGCCTAGAAATTTTTTGATTAATGGAATGTAATACCTCTAGCCATAAATCCATTTTCAACATCCCCTTTATAGAAATCAGTTTTGTAACTCTATCAACATAATAATAGATTTATTCTATCTTCTCGTTAAGGTAGGTAATTTTCAGGAGTTTTGGTCTTATAGAATGCTTTGTTTAGAGCATCGACAAGGACCCATTCTATCCTTACCAATTTCCAGTTTCTAGATCAATCAATATTTCATTCAACGTTCTTTTTGCAAGTGTAACAAATTCTGGATTTGTCAGTCGATAGTATGGAATAATTGCCGCTGCCTGGTGAAGTGCATATCCACGGGCACGAAGCCACGTATCCTTATCGGCATGAATTGAGTTTCGGAAGACGTTCCTTCCTTCAGAGTTGAATACACTCCAAGCAGGTATTAGGTCAAACGCAGGGTCCCCCTTTCCCGCTCCGCCAAAGTCGATGACGGCAGCTAAACGGCCAGAATCAACCAATATATTTGATCTAAGTAAATCAGAATGTATCCATACTGCATGACCGTTCCAAACTGATGCTTTACACGAATCTTCCCATACCGCTATTACTCTGTCCACATCTAGCGAATCTTTTGCGGCCTTTATTGATTCGATTGTACTTTCGTGTAACTCAAGTAAAGGAGCTTTCCCTGCCCTCGGCGCATCTATTGGCACATCAATTGAGTGTAGCTCATTTACGAAATTCGCTAAATCTTTCGCAGCTTCTTCTTCGTTATGTAGTAACTGATCAGAATAATTGCTTCCGTTTATCCATTTGTAAATTCCCCATTTGACCGGGTAGGACTCTGTGGGTTGACCGATTGCAACAGGTTCAGGTATCTTCAGTGTTAAGTGAGGCGCAAGGTATGGAAGCCATTTCCATTCCTTATCAATATCTAGCCATTCCGAAACCCTTGGTAACCGTATATAAAACTCTTCACCTAGTCTAAATATGTGATTTACCGTTCCAACCGAATTCACAGGAGTGATTGGTAGCTGCGAGAATTCAGGGAACTGCTCATTGATTAAATCTCTCACTAAATTAAGACTCATGTCGAACTCATTGGGATGCAATTTGTTCAAATTTCTCACCCTTTTTCTTTTCTATTATATTTTTTCTCCAAAGTGCTCTCTCGTTTCGAGATTCGTTCTCTTATTAAAAAATAGTTAATACTTTGATAGTGTGTTCATTACATTGTGCTTCTCCGTGAGTTAAAAGCTCTTTTATCGTATTAACTGTCTTTTTATATGATCTGTTTTTAGCATCAGTTTACCATACATTAAGTAGGAGCAGAAATAGCTAAATAACAAAATAGGACAAAGGGACAGGTCCATTGTCCCACTGTTTAGTTCATTATTTTATTTATTTGACCATCATCCTTTCTCCCGTATTATGTTACTATCAAAGTATAAATCGAGCTGAGGATAAAAAAATTGAAGATCTCAGTAATAGAACAACCCCTTTTTTGCAGTGCTTCAACGATTACTTACACGACAAAGGTGATGTTAAGAGAATTAATTTTTGAGAATGCCAAGTCACAGATAAATTGTCACTACCTTGAAAAAAATGGAAATACATGATTGTATGAGTTGTGATTATGTACCTAATTACCCTTTAACGAGTTAACGTTTGTCTACGCCCCACACTGTCCTCGAACGTACAACAAGTAATTTCAACATACTGATTGTGTGATAATCAACTGAATGAGGAAAGAAAGATAAGGTGAAAAAACCATGGAAATCAAATCACTCACTCTTATTAATTTTAAAAATCAAGATCATGCTCACTATGAATTAAAAAAGGTGAATCACTTCTTTGGTGATAACTTCACAGGAAAATCAACGATTGGTGATGCCATTGCCTATGTGTTGTTTGGTGTAACGAAGTTTGGTTACAAGCTACATACGAATGAATTTGTAAAAATGGATAAAACAAATATGTACGTACAACTTGATGTAATCAATGATGGAAAGAACTATAAGATCAAAAGAGAAAGACATGGCAGCAAAAATCGGGTAATGATAGACGGGGTAGTTGCGAAAGACACAGAAATCGAGGAAATCTTTGGTAGTGCCGAGCTTTTTTTATACACCTTCTTTCTTGATACCTTTCCAACTTTAGATAAAAAAGAGGCACGTGAATTCATCATCAAACTGCTTACTCAATCTGGCTATGTGAAGGAAGAAGCAACCTTTGATTCAATGGAAAAACAACTCACGGCTATTAGAAGAAAAGAAAAGGAAAGAAAAAATCGAAGCTCCTACTATTGTGGTCAACAGGAAGTGTTAAAGAAACAAATTGAACAAACCACTGTGAGTGTCGGTACTGAAACCACAACTCAAACTCGTTCATTAGTAGAAGAAGAAATAAATCAACTAACAATGAACATTCAGGATAATACGATGAAACTGAATCAGTTACAAAGTGAGGAAAAACGATTAAACAATGAGAAAATGGCGACTCCGAATCTTCAAGTCGGTGACAGCTGCCCTACGTGTAGGCAAATATTATTTAGTGAACAACTAGCATTACTTGAGGAAGAAACTAGTCAGAAAGAAGCAAATCGTACAAGTGAACTGTATAGAATTAGGCTTGAAAAAGAACAAGTAACCGAAATCATCTCAAAGTATCAACAGCAATTGTTCAGCTTAAAAGAAAAGCTCTATTCCCTACCAGTAGATGAAACTCCGAATCATTTAGTCAAGCAATGGCAACAACAAGTAAATGACATTGAAGAGAAATTACATCAATTGAACCTTGAATCAACAGAAGATAAGAACGAAGCTTCACTTATCAAAGCTGCAATTGCAAACCTAGCATCGAAATATCAGCTGGTGATCAATCAACAATTAACAAGGAGTTCGATGATTCTGTTCCAAACTTTAAAAAACGGTGAGCTAAGACCAGATTTTCAACTTCAATACGACGGAAAACCATATCGTGTTCTATCAACCAGTGAAAAAATGCGATGCATGCTCGAGGTTGTTCATCTTATCTCAACACTATCAGAAACAAACTATCCGGTCTTTATCGATAACCTTGAAAGTATTACACATCTCGAACCACCCGCTACACAGATTATTACTGCAAGTGTAAAAAAAGGTTCACCGTTAACGCTTTATAGTAAAGAATAAGGGGCAGGTCCTGTCCCAAATCTGTCTACGGGACAACAAACCTGTCCCCTTGTCCCCTTTTAAATACAGAAACAGAGTGATGAACAATAAGTACGTGTATGTAAACAAAAATGCTTTTGGAAATTTCATCCCCATCACCTTACTGAATCAATCAAAAACGATTCTAAATAGTTCTTAGAAATTTATAATGACTTCGGACTATCAGGCATCGTATTGGCTAGAATGATATAGATAAGTAAATTAGCAGGCAGAAAAATAAATAAGAGTCTTACGGCAAGAGAAGAGATACCAAAATACTCAGCTATACCTCCACAAACTTCTGTAATCGACCTGTCTGTTGCTGATCTTTTTAACTGATTTCTCATTCCAGTTCCCCCTCTCGTTTGTTCCATTCTCGACTCTCAATTATTGGTTTTTCTATATGACCGAATAAGGTTGTCATAGATATTGGAAGATAATGTGTAGATTTTTCGATAAATCATCGTATTGAAAATGTTTAGGTATGTTCATAATGTTTTCTACTCATGTGCTCTTATGTTAGATTCTTATTTTAAAGATACTTCTCCATAATAATGTAGGATTTATCCCCCTTTATAAACTTGGTGTCGGTTGCTTGCAAACCAAATTTTTTATAAAAGTTAACTTTATTCTCTCTAGCATTACACCAAATTTTCTTCACTCCACTCTTTTTTGTTTCATTTATAACATAGTCTAACAGTTTACTTCCATATCCTTTACCTTGTTCATATTGAAGAGTTGCAAATTTTCGAAATTGACCTTCGTCATTGCTAATAAACAAGGATATAACAGAAGTCAGGTTCTGATCTATAAATAAACCGTAATGTATACCTACATGGTCATCTTTTAATTTGATATAGTCGAATTCTTTATCTGGCCACATGATTTGGTGTCTTAATTTCCAAACCTCTTCCTTCTCTACTTTGCGAATGGCAGTTCCCATTTGTTCTTATTCAGCCCCTTTTGTTAGCATATCCTTCTGATTGTACAAGTGTAATAGGAAATCATTCATATTTCTTGTTCTTTTGCTCTAGCAATCTATCGAAATGAAACGGGCATTAAGCATAAAAATTTGCTCCGCCACTGTTCTCATATCTTCTTTTGGTTACACTCCGATTAGGTATATCCCCTTCCAATCAATAACTTAACCTTTTCTCCTAGTAAACAATCAATTACTTCTGTAATAATTCCATATTATCGTATAAAAGTTGTTCGAATATAGTTGCATATTCTTTTGCCACCATTGCAGCACCATGACTATTTAGATGAATGCCATCTAATGTCAAATGTAGACCTCGTTTTTTTGATAAACGATCTATACGAGTCGGATTTTTGTAAAAAAGTACATCCATCAAGACCCTAATGACACTGGTGCTGATGTAATCGGAAGTTTTGACTTTAGCCAAGTGTTTTTCAAATACAGATTGCATATTAAGATAACTTACGTTCGGATGTTTACTAGAAATGGATTCAATAATTGCTGACAACTTTCTTATTTCTTTATTCGCAGCATGATTAATCTTTTCACCTACTAGAGCTGGAGATACAGCTACAACACGTTTTGAGGAGGTGGTTACAATTTCTATTAATTCACTAAAAATTTCTCGAAACTCTTCATGGTCTTTCGTAACAGGCTGAGCTTGAACTTTTAACATCTTCGTATAGACATCATTTACCCCAATCCAAAGGAAGAGTAGGTCATAATCAGTATCTAATTTTGATTGATTTAAGCGAGTATGTAAACTTCTTACAGTCTCCCCTGGTTTCCCTAGGTTATCGAATGTAATAGTTGGGTACTTTTCTTTTAAGATGTTAAAGAAAGACACTCCAGGACGACCTTCTGTTAAACTATCACCAATCAATCCCACCTTCATTTTTATTCTCCTCTCTAGAAGGTCCATTGTCCCTAATTCGTCAGCGGGACAACAAACCTGTCCCCTTGTCCCTTCTGAATTTCCTTATTTTATCCTCGACTTCTTTTAATCGCCTATTTTTTAAGCCTTTGTTATGTTTCATTAAATGGGTTTGGAAAAGTAGCAATGTTTTTTTATAGTGCTGCATTGTAGCTTGATAAATTTCATCATTATTATCAACTGATTCCAAAATACCTTCGAAAATTGAAATCGCATCTTGGTATTTTTTTTCGTCACGATGTAAACATCCTAGGTTTAACTTGGCTTTTGCTGAGTAGATAGAATCTGTTGGATGCAGGTCGTTTGTTATTTTGATTGACTTGTTAAAGAAATCTCTTGCTACATCAAAGTTTCCCTGTGCTGCCCAAGACACTCCAATATTGTTGAATAAATAAGATGTTTTCTCTTGTCCTTCTTCACTTTTGTCATCTGCTAATTTCCTTAATGCAACTTCATAACTATTCCTAGCTTCTGAAAATTGATCTCTTGCTAGATACCAGTCTCCTAACAATGTATATGTTGCATCTTTGCTTATTTCTGAAAAAGTCCCTAGTTCGTCTTTTAAATCGAGAATCTCTATTAAATACGTTATGGCTTTTTCCTTTTCTTCACTTCGATCATGATTAAATAGAAGATCCGCTAGGTGCTCTTTATTACGAATATATACCTTCAGTAAGTTATCGTTTCGAACCTGCTCTATAGTCCCGAGTTTCTCAAGGTTCCATTGTAATAATTGCTTTGACTCTTGTAATCTTGCACGCCTAACGAAAGTCGACTTTAAGAGTAAAGCTAAATTTGTCTGAATAATAATTTTATCCACAGTATTTGTTACAACTTCAAGTGAGCTTCTGTACAGGCTTTCTGCTAACTTAGGATTTCCAACCTGTTCATACAGTTCTCCGAGATTTTCACGTGCTGTAACAAGGAGATCCAGCTTCTCGGTAGGTGGAACCTTCTGCAGAGTCTCCACTAGCTCTTCAAAAATCGTCACCGCCAAATCTAAATCTCCTACATCAATAACGGGATCCTTTATTTCATCAAAAAACCATTGTAAAAGCTGGTCACTATCTAGAAAAGCTTTTGCATGATACATATATTCATACGTTGTCTTTCTAATTCTTTCAATCTGATCTAAGTTTGTAACATCTTGTTTGAACTTCTTTTGATAAAAATGAAAATATGACTCTTGTAGTTTATTCCAAACATAAGAGTCCTTTGTACGTAAAAATTCATTTGATGCTTTTCGTACATTTTTTTCAATTTCCCATTCCTCTTCATTATCGTTGTATCTTTGTTTAATAAAAGAGAATGTAAGATAGTCTTGAAAATCGAAGGTGTTTAAACCTGTATTGAATTCTTTTGTAATATATTCAAAAATTTCCCGGTCCCAGTGTCTTGTCGGAGATAATGCATATAATGTCTGTTTCTCGGCCTTTTGTAGATGGTTTTGAATCCTCTTAAAAAGGGGTTCAGGCAACGTGTTAAAATCTTCTACTGTTGGGCTTCTATCCTTAAGAAACTTAATATCGTAATATTTCAAAGCAGAAAGCCTAAGATGTTCGGGTAGTTGATTTTGTGCGTAGATTTTTTCCCTTATCTCAGCGGGTTCCACACTACTTTTCGTAAGGTATTCCAGCCCTTCATTACGATCAAATGCATCAATATCTCTCATAATTAAGTAAGAATTCCAGTAGGAATCTTCATCCTTCCATTTCAGAGGATCTCTACCTGTGATAATCCATTGAACTAGCGGAGTCTGTTTGATCAAGTCACGAATCCAACTATCTTTAAGATTATAAGATCCCCAATCTCTTGAACCATTCCACAGCTCTTCATATGTATCAAGTAAGATATAACACCGCTTCGATGGGTTATCTCTCAGGTACTCATTAATATCATTTGAAAAATAGTATGGCAAATATTCTGCAATAACAGCAGGATCCTTCGTAATTAGTTCAGATAACGCTTTGTGCTTCCTTTTTGTTTTAGTAGTATCGACAACCGCTTTCACCTTAGAGCCACCTTTTAAGGTCGTAATAAACTCCTTAATAAAGGGCAATCCACCACTAATATCGACAATACTTTCTGTTAAGAGCTTCATTGTTTTATCATCAAAGGCAAAAAAGCTTTGTAATAGACTAGTTGTTAAGTCAACATCCTCTATATAAGGTATTGCCTTTTGAAGTAATGGTGAGTCTGGTTTTGTCTTTGACCAATAATACATAAATGCCAGTTCAAATGTTGGCATTTTCACCTTATATTTTGAGACGAGTTGATGCTTTAATATGCTTAATGCATGACTTTTTTCACGATGCTCTGGGATTGAAAAGTCAAGTTTCATAACAAGGTCATCACGGTTTGTGGTATGAATTTTATATAGTTGTTGATTAATTGACGACTTTCCTATTCCAGCTGTTCCGTAATACATTCGAACAGGGTATGGTGGGCTTTTAATAAGAGTGGGAATCTTCCAATTTAGATAGTTTTCCCTCCCAATAAAGGTATTGCATAATAAATGGTCATAACCTAATTTATTCAATTATAGTCATCCTCCTATGAAAATATGAAAATGGGTCCTGGCAGCCTTACGCTAAAGCACTAACACTCTAGAGGTCAAACCCAAATACCAATTAATATTTTTCAACAGCACATTCAATTAAATAGAATACTTGATCAAGACTATTCCCTTTATAAATCCAACGACATGATCCCATATGTTTTTCTTTTGCTTCAGTTTCAGTTAATACCTCAAGTCCCTCAACTCTTGGTACGTCTACATTAAATTCAAAATATAACCTTCTACTGTTAGTAACCATTTTAAGAATTCTTCCTTTTGGTCCGAAAAAAGTTACCCCAGACTGATTATAAGTTGGGGAGAATTGATTCCCTATTTTCGTTTGAACTTTGTCGATTAGTTCATTTCCATGATTTAAAAACCTATATTGTTTATCACTCATATAAAAGCCTCCCTCTGTGATAAGTGTGCAAGATGCTTTCCACATTGTCATTCTCTGCTAAAAACCACCTCGAGCTTCCACTTTTTCTTCCTGGAGGCATACTTAATTACGGGGATATTGAACTAACTTGAACACGCATACCGATAGGAATATATACTCATACTATTTACTAATATTTTACAATAAATAAAAAAAGAAGCATACCGTTTTAGGCATACCTCTAGTAAACATCAATTTCAATATGTTAACAACCTTCTACTTATCAATTCTCTATAATCTACTTATTTTAGTTCAATAGATGTGGTGTGTAATCCTGATTTCCAATTCCATTGAAAAAGAGTATTTATTACTATGTTTGATCTATCCAAGTCAATTTGATCTTTTTGATAGTAAACGAAGCAACTGTTCATTTTCTTTTTGGACAGGGAATGTAATATTTTTTGCTACACAAAGTCGTTTATTCGGATTTTTCGGCGGTGATGGTCTTTGATTTATTTTCATCGATAAGAACACATCCTTTTGACTAGTTTGTATAGCTTATGCAATTTTATGGAAAATTAACATAAAAAAAGAGATGGTATAATAATATAACGGGTTCCGTAACTATCACAAACATTAAAAATGTAACTTAAAGTGAATCCACATTTGCGTTTGAAATTGACACTTATTTTTTTATTGATGTAAAGCCATTTGTGGGGAAATTATTTGGAAATTTGTATAGGAACATGCACCCAAAATTGTAGGGGTACAAACAGCCATTGTCCCCCTACAATTTCACCCTTAATTTAACATGCAAATTGTCGTTATAGTTGGAGATTTATTATGTTAAACTAAAAACGGTCAGACCTCATCAACTAGGTATCCCCCTGCATCTCCGAAGGCTTCCTGCAGAGCATCTAAATGAGGCTCACATAACTTTTTTTGAAACATAAGAAGTCTAATCCTTAATTGAGTAACCAGTGATATTTAAAATAAGAGAAGATTTTCCCGTTAAGATGCAGAATAGAGCACGTTCCGGGGGATATAGAGGGAGATTTTCCGCTTATGCGATGTAACAATTGCCTATGTTCACATTTTTTGGTCAATAAGGGAAATTTCTTCCTCTATTTAAACTATATTTCAGTCCTAGTTTCTAATTAAGGGGAAATTCTCCGCCTATTTACCAAACCGTGTTTTGACTTGCCCCCAACCGAAAAGAGCGGACCTTAACAGACCTAGATGAGGGAATCAGCATTTTTATCGACTACTTAAAAATGGCTCAGTTCAGTGAACTGAGCCATTTTATTATGAATTGCTAGGACAGATACAAAAGGCATTTCAAAATTAGGTGCATTTTCGCTTGCATTTTCAGTTTTTCCGACAGGAAACGGAACCTGTTACTATTAATACCTTCTCTTATCGTGCTTGTCTAATAGCCTCACTATCATTGGCTTTCATCCGTCCAATGGAACGGTTCATATTAATCGTGGTTGGTCGTTTATTTGGATTTCTAGGAGGCACATTGCCGTGTCGGGAAGTGCTCTTATTTTGATCTTTTCTTGCATCTTTTGATTGAACTGGCATTTCTTCCACTCTCCTTTACTCTATATTTATCGTATCATATCCTAGTCTTCATTTCCATCTTTTACATTATGTTCTGTCGTATCACTGCTCTCCCATTCATTATCGTCTTCATCATAATCAAGTAAGAACTCATCTTCTTGCGAGAGCAACCACATATCAAACGTGTATAACATATTTAACATAAGGGAAGCATCTGCACCTGTTACGTCACTACCCTTCCTAGAGCTTACAACAAAGAGTAAATTATAGTACTCTCCGAAATAAGGAAATAACACAGAGGAACATTCCTTTTCGAGGATTTCGATATTCTCCCCATCTAAGAGCTTCTTGATGACCTGTTTTGTTCTCATTCCAACCCCTCTAAGGGTAAATTCATGGTCTTTCCGAATGACCTCATAAGCAGACGCTATATTTCTTTGGAAGATCTGTTCGTCTGGAGATGACTCGACCATATAGGAATAGACGTCAAGTTGAAAAGCTGATGTAAAATTTCGTAAATAAGTGAGAACAAATTCTTCATATTTTTCTGGAGTGAATTCAAATTCATCCAAATGCCATTGCTGCTCACTTTTTGGCATCAATTCGTTTACTTTAATGAGCTTTTCACTCAATTCAATAAACGTCCCTCGGTTCTTGTTAATCGTTTCTACTAAACTCTCTTGCTTCAACTCATTGGACATGAATTTCGTAATATCTGGTGTTTGAAAAACGAATAAATCAATAATAACAACGCTGATCACAAGAGCAATCAAATACTCTAGTTTCGCTCCTACGTTTGGAAACACATTGAAGGCCCATAAGAAAAAAGACATAGCCACCACGACACCATAATAGATTTTCCTTATCGCTACACGGTGCTTCAAATAAAAATCACGACTCCATATGTATAAACCTATACTAAAGGCAATCCCGACCAAAAGCACAGAAAAAATGGTAATCATATACCAGTTAGCTTCCAACCTCATCCCCCTATTCATCTTTCAGTATACTTATATTCTAAACTATCTTTTTTACTTTAGCATATATATTATTGTTGCTAGTTTAAAAGATAACAAAAAAACTATTCTTCACTACTTAAATGTGAGTCACGTCCATCTCGTTCTACATAGTCTTATGACAGGTATGCAGACTATAATCGGGATAGCCCCTTGAAGTAATTCTTGCTGTTGCAGATGGTTTAAACAACATTGCTGTAGTTCTTTTTCTTGAATTGTAACTTCCCAATTTCACTACACCAATTTTAAACACGTTCATAATTAACTGACTGTGATTATAGCTTCAGCCATATCTTTCTCCTCCCTTCACATTAGTTATAGTACTGAGGTTAGAAAAAGGGCTAATTTAAGAAATGTTTATATCTGAAAGAAAAAATAAAATAAAAATAGCTACCAGATTGAAATTCTAGTAGCTGTTATATATAGTAGTCTCGAAGTTATACATTCAAGTTCAAAAAAGTAAATAAACTATTGTATTTTCACCGTTAAAACTGATTTAGATGGTATTGTGAAGGAAACCTGATTTCCATGTAATTCAATTCCATCAAATGCAGCGATGCCTACTCGATTTGGTTCTTCAAATGTATTATGATCATTCATCGATTCAGCTGTGACGATTTGTCCTGTCGCTGTTGTGAAATGTTCTAAACCATTAAGATTACATGTGATTTTTTCAGAATGATTTGGATCTAGATTACATATTGAGATATGAACATGCCCTGAAGTATCCTGCGATGCCGACACATTTAACAGCGGAAGGCTTTCATCTCCATATGTATAGGTTCCTGTATTTACACTTACTGGAAGTAACGTTGCCTCTTGATGGACTTTATACATATCAAATACATGATAAGTTGGTGTCAAAATCATGTCCCTGCCTTCTGTCAATATCATTGCTTGTAACACATTGATCATTTGCGCAATATTTGCCATGTGTATACGATCACAGCGATTATTGAAAATATTAAGGTTGATCCCTGCAACAAGTGCATCACGCAGCGAATTTTGTTGGTAGAGAAAACCAGGATTTGTGCCAGGTTCAACTTTATACCATGTTCCCCACTCATCTACAATGAGATCAACTGTTTTGTGAGGGTCGTATTTATCCATAATGGCAATATGGTTATCGACTAATTCTTCCATGAACAATGTTCTTTTCATGTAATCAAACCATTTTTCCTCCGTAAATTTTGTTGCTGAATCGTAGTTGCTTCTATTCCGTGTATAAAAATGAAGTGCGAGCCCATCCATTTCAGGACGATGATGGTCCCAAATATTCTCAACAATTTTATCTGGATATGGCTCAATTCTTCCCATTCCTTCTCGCATCATGACCTCTGTCCAATGATAATCAGCTTCACTAGGACCGCATGCAATTTTATATACTTTGTTATCTGAATAATCCCTAACAAAATTTTGATAGCGGCGGTAAAGATCTGCATAAAATTCGACTCTCATCTTTCCACCGCAGCCCCAATTTTCGTTTCCTACCCCAAAATACTTAAGTTTCCAAGCCTTTTCTCGCCCGTTTTTTCTTCTTAAATCAGCCATAGGAGATTTTTCTTCCATCGTGATGTATTCTACCCATTCCTGCATTTCCTGAACAGTTCCACTTCCAACATTTCCACAAATATAGGGTTCTGCACCGACAAGCTCACATAGGTCCAAAAATTCATGTGTACCAAAATGATTGTTTTCTATTACTTTCCCCCAGTTGTTATTGACAATACTCGGACGTGATTCACGAGGACCAATTCCATCCTTCCAGTGATACTCATCTGCAAAACATCCCCCAGGCCAACGGATATTTGGAACATTTATATTTTTCAGTGCTTCAATCACATCATTACGTATCCCACGTGTGTTTGGTATTGGTGAATCTTCTCCTACCCAGATACCTTCATACACACACCTTCCTAAATGTTCCGCAAATTGCCCATAAATATGTTTACTAATGATTTCCTTCTTTTCGGTATTATTCACATTAATGATTGATGCCATCTTAATATTAACCTCCAGATATAATTTTTTTAATTCAAATTATCCTTTAATTGCACCTGCAGTAAGACTAGAAATAAAGTATTTTTGTGCAAATATAAATAAGATAATAATAGGAAGAACCGTTAACACAGAGCCAGCAATTAAAATATCATAGTTATTTCCATATGGTGTTAGCAATCCAGCTAAACCAATCGGAAGTGTCAGCATTTCTTTCGTACGCAAGACTACTAATGGCCACAGGAAGTTATTCCAACTAAATAATGCCAATAAAATGCCCATCGCCCCATATGCCGGTTTCATCAATGGAACCATGATTCTAGCGAATATTCCATATTCCGAACAACCATCAATTCGAGCTGCATCCATTAAATCGTCAGGTAATCCTAAAGCAAATTGCCTGAAAAAGAAAATCGTTAGTGGATGAACGATCATTGGCAGAATGACGCCTGTGTACGTATTTACGGCCCCTAATTCAATCATCATTCTAAACAATGGAAGCATCATGATTTCAAAAGGAATCATCATAATCAATAAAACTAAGAACAAAATGACATTTTGCCCTCGAAATCTATACATTGCTAAACTATAACCTACCATTGACGAAAAAATTAATGCTAGAATGGTAGAAAATAATGAGATGATCAAACTGTTTTTAAACCAATGGAAATAGATATTGCCATCTGTAAATAAATAGATGTAATTGTCTAAACTCCAAAGCTCAAATTGCGGATACACATTTAGACCAAACCTCATTAGCTCTGTTGAAGGTTTAAATGAAGCTAATAGTAACGCAGCCAATGGAAACACAGCAATAAATGCAGGAATGAGCATGATAAAAAACAAGATGGCTTTTCCCCATTTACTTTTACGTTTATTAGTCATTTAATTCCCTCCCTTTTTACGAAACGTACCTGTCAATTGAAGCTGGATGAATCCTAGAATGGCAACGATAATTAACAGTGATACACCAATTGCAGATCCATAGCCTAGTTGGTTATATTGAAAGCCTTCTTTGTACAAATATCCTACCAATGTTAAACTAATGTTTCCTGGAGAATTGACTTCCCAAAATACATACGCTTCTTCAAACATTTTATAACCTGCAAATAACGTGATTGTTAATACATAGACAGTAACAGGCTTTAAGAATGGAATGGTGATATGCCAAAACTTGTTAATCATATTGGCACCGTCAATTTCAGCTGCTTCATACATTTCCTTAGGGATATTTTGCAATCCTGTTAAGAAATAAATCATGTTAACACCCATCCATCTCCAAGTAGCTAAACTGACCATTAAAAACATGATAGCTGGACCACTTTGTCTCCATGTAATCGGATCAAGACCAAAAAACATGATAAATGAATTTGCAAATGCAGTTTCTGATTCTGAAAAAAGCAATCTGAAAATCACACCTGCAACAATCGTCGATGTTAAAGCAGGAATAAAGAGACATGCCCTAAAAAAAGTCTTGCCTTTCATGATTTTCGAATTTAATATGACCGCAAAAAGCAATGGGATCGGTATTAATATAACGATTGTCCATAATGTGTAGATGGAAGTGTTATATAACGCTTTATAAAAAGTTGGATTAAATAATCTTTTATAATTTTCAAGTCCAACAAATTTTGTTTGTCCTGGTAAAATATCATAAAAACTCATGATGATCGTCGTGATAACCGGGTATAAATAAAATCCACAAAAAATCAAGATGAATGGAAAGACGAATACATACGGTGCAATTTTTTTGGAATAAAAAAGATTCTTTAGTGTTCTTCTCGTGTTTTTTATCGTACTGTTAGAGGATATATTAACTGTATTTGGTTTCAAGAATGAACCTCCTTTTACCAAATTGGGATAAAATGAAGGAGTTGACCCAATCATGATAAGGTTCTTAATATAACTGGATCAACTACCCTTCGACCCTCCTATGGCTTATAAAATTTATCGGCTTCTTAATTCGTCGGCTGCTTGTTTTAACGCCTCTTCAGGTGTTTGGTTCTTTTCTCTAAGCACGTTGAAAAGTACATTGGATTCAATCAAATCCCGTGCCAATGGAGTATTTTCAGTAATGTTTAAAGGATTGATCTCATCTTTAATGTCAATCAACATATCAAACAAACCATCGCCGAAGTATTCTGTGAATTTATTCGCCTCTCTTAATTCAGGTGCATCCCACACATCATGGCGAGGTGGGTCAAAGCCAAGAATCGTCCAAATCTTGATATTCGCTTCTTTTGTTAGCTTAGCATGTGCAAGAAAGTCTTTAGCAAGTTCCACATCTTTTGCTTGTTTTGTAACAGCAGTACCTGTTCCACCCATACCCGCAGAGCGGAATCCACCTTCTTCCCAGGCTGGCATTGGTTTCATGACAAAGTTTCTAGATTGGTCAGGCATATGTTCAACAAATCGGCTTGCATACCAAGATGGCATGATTAATGCTGCTGCACCACCAGAGTTCATAAATGCAAAGAATTCCTCGCTATCATGTCTACCTCCTGGTGCAAGAACGGCAATTTCATCTTTATACACCATGTCATGTATAAATTGCAGTACCTCAACATTATCTTGATTATCTAAGATTACCTCTCCATTAGGATCAAAAATGTCAGATCCCTTTTGAGAAATCATTGGATAAAAACTCCAAAATCCATTTGTAAATACAGCCGTCATTGGTTTATCAGTTTTAGATTTAATCACTTTCCCAATTTCTACAAAATCGTCCCACGTTTTAATATCATCGGGACTGACACCAGCTGCTTCAAATAGTTCTGTGTTATAAAAAGCCACACTTGCTCCGACGTGGGTAGGTGCCCCATAATAGTTGCCATCTGCAGCATATACGTCTAACCTTGATTTAACAAAGCTATCAATTTCAGGTTCAACAATATTATTTAATGGTTCTAATTGAATATCACCCTTTAAGAAATTGGGAAAACGATTGATTTCAATATCAACAATATCAGGTGCGCCAACACCAGACTGTAATGCAAGAAGTAGGTTATTATGCATTTCGTCATATGGAAAAGATTCTGCTACAAAATTGATTTGTCGATCTGGATACATTTCATTCCAGCTTTTAGCAGCATCCTCGAAAAACTCAACATGTAATCCTTGAAAAGTCCAAAATTTTAATTCCTGATGCTCTGAGCCATCATTGCTTTCTCCTTCTGATGCATTATTTGAAGATGGCTCATTCTTACTACTACACCCTGCTAACACTAAGGAGAGTAATAGCAACATTGTTAACCCAAGTTTCAATATCTTGTTCATTCGTACAACCCCTTTTACTAGTTTTTAAAAAGGATGAACACCTTCTAACTTGTGTGACAAATGATAATATCACCTCCATTACCGAAGTACATCGTTGCTATCAAACTTTCACTCTGATTGGTCATTATTCTTACATGGAATCACTCCAAACTTATGATTGAATTTTTTGAATTTTCCATATGTACCGTCCTTTATATCTATACTTGTTCCAGTTTTAATTATTACTTTTTTTGAAATCTAGTTATTCTACAAAAACTTGTACATCTATTATTAATAAGTGTTACCATCCTTTATATCATGAAAAAATTTATAACAATTTACGAGGTGATGATTTCTATCTTAAGATTTAAATATGATTTTAATATTCTCTGATTAAGAGTTTTGAAAGGTATGTATCTACTTCTTTGATCTCGTCCTAAAGAAAACTTGTTAAGGAAGTTCTGCCATACAAATTCTTTAAATCAAATAGGAGAAATAATACACTTATAGTTGTACAAAATATCTATGTTCAAAAGGTGGTGTATTCATGCCTAACTTAATGAAATAAGTTCAGAAAAATTCAATCTGAGAGTCAAAAGCAGGGGAAATCAAAAGAGGAATATGCTGCTGAACTGGAAATGAATAAAATGAACAGTCAAAAATGGAAGTAATCAAAATAATAACTAAAGGGCGAACATAAGCTTCTGCCTTTTTTATTATCTAAAGTACACCTGATATCGATGTTCATCAAGCAGCACAATTGATTAAACCAATTCGATAAACAAATGTATTGATAATATCCCCGCTTTCATAAACTTGTGGACTATATAAGTTAAATACTTGTTCAAATCTACCATTAAGAATATTCCCTAGATCTAATACAGAGGTCAAGGTGCAACAAGCTCAACTTTTATTCGGTCGGGGTCTTCAAAAAAGCGAAGTAAGTATAAATCTACATAATCTGTATGCAATCTCTTTAAACTATTATCTAAACTAATCGGTAATTGCCTTTTTGAGGCATTTGTACAAGGGCAATAGATACCGTAGTCTAAGCACCACAGACAGGTAAAATTATTTTAAGTTTGAGTTGAGGGTTTAATATCGTGGGATATGGGAACAGGTCTGAAAAATTTGCATTTAAGATAGGGACAGTTGACCTGTCCCTATGTCCCTTCAGGACGACGATTTTACAACTAATCCTTCATGTTGTACAAATAAGGTAAAGCCTCTCCTATTTATATAGGAATAGGCTTCATACACTACACTGATTTTTTCACTTGATATGGCTCTTCCTTCATCATTTTCGGCAATGATTGAATTGATTCTACGACATGATCAAGCTTCGTCTCAATTCGATGAAGCAGATAAAATGTCACAAGAATCGGAAATCCTACTTCTTGGATAAAAGGCAACCATTCTTCCACTGCATTCTCCCTCCTCTCCCCTTTAGTAGAACATAGGACCAGCTCTCACTTTAGAACTGTCCCTAACCGTACACTACTCTAATCCAACTTCAGCTACATTTCGTTCAACCACACGTGCTCCACGCTTATCTACAAGGACGCCGCCTGCTGTGAAAAACACTGTTGAAGCGATAATCTGATCCATTGCTTGTGCAACCTTACCTGGATCAACTGGCTCAATTGGATTTTCAATTGACACCTTTGCTGGTTTACCGTCGGTATTTGTGAACGTCATTTCTAGTGTTTTTGCCATGAATAGCCCCTCCTTTCCTAATTATTTAATCGGATGTTAACAATTAATTAAGACTCAATAATCAAATGTGAATTATTTCGTTCCACCTTGTCTAATTCCAAGCTTTGTAGACCGATAATGGCGTTTGCTGCTTGAAGAAGTTCTTCAGCTGTAGCAGATGGTTTAATATTGTTGTAATTCTTCGTCTTGTATTGTGGTTTTCCAAATTCATCCACACCTGCTGCAAACACAATTCGTAATTGACTACCTGTGATTAATGCTTCAGCCATGTCTCTCACCTCCCTTCACTCTAGTTATAGGGTGAAAGTGGGAAAAAGGGTTGAAGCATGTGTACTTTATTAAAAAGCTACATAAGATTTATTTATCAAAACCTAAGTGGAAAAATAAGTTAAGTTAATAATCAGGCTTCCTGAATAAAAGTTCGTGTAAAGGGGAGTATACCTCTGTAATCATGAATGAGGTGAGGAAATGTATAATATGATGAATCAAGAAGAAATGGAAACATTAAGAGAGTTAATTAAAGACGTAGACACCGCCATGCTGACGACGGTAACAGAAGAAGGCCTTGTTTCTCGTCCTATGAAAACACAAGAAGTAGAGTTTGATGGTGACTTATGGTTTTTCACTAAAAAAGAGACGAATAAATATGAAGAAATTTTGCATGAACAAGATGTTAATGTGGCTTATGCAGGTAAATCTTATGTTTCTGTACGTGGAGTAGCGGAAATTGTTGAGGATCTAGACAAGAAAAAGGAATTGTGGAGCAAAGCATATGAGAAAATTATGCAAACTTCTTATGATGATCCTAACGTGATCCTGATTAAGGTAAAAGTGGAAGCAGCCGAATATTGGGAAACCGGTAATTTTACGAAGAAAATCGCCTTTTTCTATAAACGGATGACAGGCCAAAGTTCTAGACCGGTAGATATGAATGAAACGCTTGAATTGAATAACTAACATAAAAATAGGTTATCTGGGACAGGAAAAATAGGTTCAATAGGTATTTTTATCAAGTACAAAATGTTCTCTCCTTTTCCAGATGATCTTAGTTATGATACCAGTAAAATAGTACTGTAAAATCTTACGGTATCGACTAGGGGATTGTATAGATATAACTTTTATTCTTCTTATTCCGACGTGAGTCATTTATTTATTGCTTGTCTAATTAGTAAGATTCCCTGATAAACAAGCATTTACAAGTTAATCAATTAGTATTAAGAAATATTTATCCTTTATTATATGACAACTTCTTTGTTAGGGTGTTTTAGCAAGCAATATTCTATACCTTTTTGTCCTAAAGTTTCTTGAGCCTCCAAATTCCAAAAAGTCTTCATCATGAAACTCCTCTAATCCTTTATAAACGTAGCTCATTTATCGCTTTTTAGGTTGAAGAATATGTTCTTTAAGTAAAGCCGGTTCCCCCCTTACCGTAGTTATTATAGTGGTTTTAATAAAATTTAAAGAAGTTCTGCCAAATATCAACTCTTTCACTATAGGTAAGAGAATAATACTCTTACTTTTGTACAAAATATCTGTGTTCAAAAGGAGGTGTATCCATGCCTAACTTAAATGATAATAAGTTCAGAAAAATTCAGTCTGAGAGTCAAAAGCAAGGGAAATCACAAGAAGAATATGCGGCTGAACTTGAAATGAATAAAATGAAGGCTCAAAAAAGGAAGTAATAAAAATAATAATTAAAAGGCGGACATAGATTTCTGCCTTTTAATATTAGCTACCTTTGCTTTTAATTCACTTGTTCAACCTCCAAATCTTCCCCTTAAACTAAACTGTGACATAAAAAACACTTCGCAGCTTATATTAAAAAATACCACTAATAATATCACCAATGTTCCCCATCCTATAAAAGTAAATGAAAAATTTAGTTGGAGGTAATCACAATGGCACAATTAAGAGAGATCATGTCATCAAATGTTGTTACGGTTAACGAGAACCAGTCTGTAAAGGAAGCTGCAGCGTTAATGAGCGAATATAATATTGGAGCGATCCCAGTAGTTAATAGCAGCATGCAAATCGTTGGAATTATAACAGATCGTGATATTACCCTTCGTACAACAGCACAAGGAGAAAATGCACAAACACCAGTATCACAAGTCATGACCGCACAACAAATTGTCCAAGGTACACCTGATATGGATGTACATGAAGCAGCAAATTTGATGGCACAGCAGCAAATTCGCCGGTTGCCAGTAACCGAAAATGGACAAATTGTAGGAATGGTTGCTTTAGGTGATCTAGCAGTACAAACTCAATATGCAAATGAGGCAGAACAGGCATTACAAAGTATTTCAACTCCTTCCGCACCTCAACAATAGCAGGGAGTTTCTTTATTGTTAAAAATAATTATTAGCACAGTCCAAGGCCAGGACTGTGCTAATAAAGAGTGAATCGCAGGTTTTTAGTTAATCAAGATGAATACCACTATTGGTCCTTTTACAATCAGACTTATTGAAAAAAATATCAGTCTTTTTTCTGCGATAAAATAGCTTGTGATAAGACTTCGAGCTGGTTCACTTTCTTTGTTTGGGTATCGATTTCTAGGGCTATTATTTGTTCTGTTGGAAGGCTTATAAGGTGAATTAAGATTTCTTTGATTAGCTTAGGTCGGGTTGTGGAGCGGTCAAATGGTATATGTAATGTACGGGCGTAGTCACGTATATTCTGTAGTTTCATCATTTGCGTATCCTGTAAGGCTGCTTCAATTTGTTTAATCAGTTTATATTTACTGTTATCTTCTTTTCGAACTTCAGCTAGCAGGTTTTTCATATTAACTTTTTTGTTTGTTTGTTCAACTTTCATCTTTTTTGAAGATTCACAAGGTTCATTTATTGTCTCTAAGCAGTCTAAAATTCCTCTGTCCTCTTTTAGCAATGATTTTACACTATGAATCTCTTCTAACGTATATTTTTCATTTAGCAATAAAATCTCTAACATAAGCTGTTTCGTTTTCATAATCCAATTCTCCTCGCAAAGGCCTCTGCAAAGGTTGTAAATTCATCCGTTGTCCCTCTTCTGGTGTACTTTGTTTCCATAATGGAGCTAATTTCTCTTACACTTCTCATATAGGAATCACTGAAACTTATTTCTTCATCAAATACATACAGATTAAATTTGTCTGCAAGCTCCTTTATTTCACGCCTCGATTCTAAAGCTTCCTTACTGTTTGTAACAACATTAAATACAATTCCAGCAACCTCTAAATCTGTTCGATCATATTCCATCTTGAATTCCTCAGTCGATTCAACAATTAACGGTAGCCCAATGGTTGAAAGAAATTCAGGCTTCATGGGCACCAATATAAATTGACTTGCCCGGTAAGATGCAATTGTAAACATTGATTCAGTCGGTGGACAATCAATAAGAATCAAATCATACTGCTCTTTTACATAAGAAAGGAAGACATCAAGGGCATGTTCCTTGCCACGGGGGTTTTTAAGCATTTTTGATAGCTTTAACGAAGCTGGAATAATATCAAGCTTTGCATCATAAACGGAACGAACACGATAGATAAATTCCTCAGGAACATGGGCAGGTGGTGATGAAACAGGTGAAGAATAAATTTCAAATATATCCTTAGTCGTTTTTCTGTTATGACTGATGTATTCCTTATACATTTCTGGTCCTAACAAATAGTGGCTTGCATTTGACTGTGGATCTAAATCCACAACTAACACCCTCATGTCTCGCTCAGTCATCATATACCAAGCCAATTGCACGGTTAACGTTGTTTTGCCCACTCCACCCTTCATATTGAATACCGAAACAGTAACGGCCATAAAATCCCTCCTTTCTATTATCAATTTAATCATATGTTCGTTAAAACGAGACATTCGTAAAAGAAAAAGAACATCCTTTAGTGGATGCTCTTCTTTCTTGACTATTTCATTTTCTTTCAAAATGCAGAAGAACTTCTGAAAAGGCGCATGACCCCCAGATCCATTTTATGAGAAAATAGGATTTACTGATGAGGTAGTTGGGTTAAAAAAGCATATCTATCTTAGTTTGAGTTTGTTTAGAATTGATTGGCAACAGGCAACAAAAACTTCGTTGCCTATTCCCTGCTGCACTTTTTTAGAAAAAAAAATAAGGTTAAATTTCTTTCTGATAGATTTCTGATTTTATCGACTTTAAATTCAACGGTATTTTAAACGCTTTGAGGTTTTCTATATGATTAAAAAACTTATCTATATCATCATGGTCCATTGACCATTAATCCTCTTCGATAATACCGCCCTTTACTTATACAAAAATAGGAACAATCCTGCTTGATTAATGCCTGCTGGTATTCAAGATTAGTATCCTGCTATTACTATAACCTACTATTCTTCTTGAAATTATAAACTCAATACTAGTTTAGGAATGAAGGTTTCCCTGCTCATATGGAACTTTTTAGTATCTTCCTCATTTCTTCCAACTAATGGATTTTGTGTTGCTGAGTTATCTGATACACATAGAATTGCAATTCCTTCCTTTTTCATAATTTCCATACAGCGATAAAAAGATGATGTTTCCATTTCTATTGCCTCACTACCCAGTTGCAATATTTCATTTAAATGAAAGTATTCACAGAATATAGAATCTGTACAATAAACTACTTTCTCCTTCATTTCAATTCCAATTTTTTCAGCGATTCTTAACGTATTCTCTTTTATGTCTTTTTTAGGGTATACTGCTGTTTGAAATTTGCTGGCACAAATCTTCTCATATAAATAGAGTGATGCTCCATCGCCAGCGATAGACTTTGATGGAGTAATAATATCTCCTAACATAATATCCTTTTTTAATGCTCCAACTGCGCCAATAAAAATTATTTTATTACATTTTGCATTTGCCAACGTCAAGCAACAATCTACTATATTGGAAGCACCAGCACCAGTTTGTATATAACCATATTTTTTACTACCTATTTGCATAATGTATCCATTATAATATGGTCCCGTTTTAACCAATTCAATTTTAGCATTGAAATTCTTAAATATCTTTTCTGGTTTCCACGATGGAGCTAAAATAATAGCCTCATATTCTTCGTTTTCATCTAAACCGTATATGGTATATAAGAAATCTTTACATCCGCTATATTTCTCCATACTAAATTTTAGTCTGTTATATATATCCAAATTATAACCTCTCTTTCAGTTCTTTTAATTCTTTTATAAAAATGTGAGTATTTTTGTAGTTAAATGTTTTGAAGTGCTACTACTGGATGCCCAGCTGATTAATAGAAAATGGTTTTTATCCCTCCATGTATTTGAAAAATTACAAGATTATAAAAATAATCTAAACTGTTAGATTAATAACTTACTAAAAAGCCATTAACTCTATTTGCAAGGGGTACCTGTAGAAGAAGAAAGAAAATCTATTTATGCTTCGCAAGGAAAAGAGCTACCATTTGTTGCTTTTGTATAATACCGCCATTATTATCAATAATGTTTTTTATACCGTTGAATAGGTTTGTTCTTGAATCTTCTGAAAGGAGCCTATGTTTGGAATTTGTATTTAGTAAAGAAATGTAATTATCACTTGTATAAGTATCTTTCCATGCATATTCCTCGATGACAAAATCCGTTAACAAATTTGTCTCTTTCATTATTTTTATTCTGTTTTCAATTTCTTGTTGTGGTGTTGGTCGTTGAGAGTCATCTAAATTAGGAGCATACTTCTTGTACAGTTCTCGAATTTGATTATGTATATCTTCATAAGAGGCAACGTGGATGGTCCAAAAAAAGGCCGTTGTTCCATTATTTTTAAGGAACTACTTTAGGATAGCCTACTTTTGGATTTATAAAATGGAAGGCAGTTCCGGATATAGCTAAATCGTAATTTGAGGGATTTCCATCCCAATCTTCAAAGGGAGAATTATAGGCCCGAACATTTTCCTCGTTTTTAAATTTCTCACGAGTTATATTTGCAAGATTACTTCCAAGTTCAACACAAGTTATGTTATTATATCCTAATTCTAAAAATCCTTGAGTGGCTTGCCCAGTACCACAACCTATCTCAAGAATTCTACAGTCTTGGCTAATATTAGAGTAATTAACAATATCCCTAAATAACTTTTTAGGATAAGCTGGTCTATATTTATCGTATTCTAACGCCACAGTATTAAAGGTTTCTTTATGATCCATAGCATCTCCTCCAAAATCACCTTATTTCCTACTTAAAAGTATTTATTCAATATATTCAGACAATACCCTTTTTTATTTTTTTGTGTGCGAAAATAATATAAGATTTAACTAACCCTAACCGTTAGCCTAAGAAGCGATTGTACCTGTTCTGCAATCGCCTCCGTTTAACGATAGAACTAATGTATTGGTATATATCTCTATCTATTTCTTACAAAAATCTCACTTTATCAGAAACAAACTATCCCGTTTTTATCGATAACCTTGAAAGAACCACTCGCGACACAGATTATAACCGTAAGCGTAAAAAATGTTTCACCCTTAAGCATTATAGTAAAGAGTAATTACAAATAAAGAGCCATATCTTATACAATATGGCTCAACAACCTCTAGAAAATATAGTTTAATAGGAACCCATGAACTGAATAGGGAAAACTCATTTACATAGGATGATCCCAATATTCTTCAGCCTCATATTAATGGTGCAAAACCTTTCTCGCAACTTGTTCATATAAAGAATCAGATTTAGCTTCCACGTCGTACCTAAACCATTGACCGTCACTTTCATTCAACCTAAACCGATTATTTACGTCGTGTACTGTCACTTTATTAGGTGGAACTTTCTCACCCCAAGAATGAGTAAATCCTTCTGGTGAACATACTCCCACCTCAATGACAAAACCTCCACCATACCTATCAATTTGGAACGTCATCTACACTATTTTGTCCTCACTAATGCTTCTAAAATGAGGGAAGGATCCTTTAAATCCTCTATTCCTAAGTTTCAGGAACACTAACTCCTTTAATTTTGAAATCATTTTGTCTCTCAAGGAACGTATAACCTCTATTTCTACTTTTCATGAATCCGAATTCTAACCGACAAGTCACAGTGACCTGTCAGTTAGAATTACGGCGTTCATAATTGTTTCCGAATATGTACTATTTTTCATCTCGTGAATAGTATCTTTGTACTACGTAGCAACCTTCTTCATATTTTAGTCACTAACTTAATCCACTTATAACCATCCAGCATTTATAACAGAATTTTTAGTAAGTACAAATAAGATATAAGAGTCTACTTTTTGGGCTGATCAAGTGCTTGGTATGCTACCTGATACTTTCCTCCATCAGCAACTTCTGAATGGTACAGGGCCTTGAGGGCATTGTTTTTTTCAAGACCATGCTCAGCCTTCAGTTCTTTAAAGCGTGTATGCAGTTCTTTATTTTCCTTAATTAGTTGTTGCATTTGCGATTTTAAATACTTCAAAATATTTAACTCCTTTCTGAATCTCTGAGTTTAGCTTAATTTTTTACGAGAAATAACTTGTTTAAAAAGATCCCTAAATTTCTCTCGGTCTTCTGCTGTAAAAGGCTTTGGTCCCTTTGTTCGCTGTCCGCCTTTTCTTGCCATTGCACTTAAATAACGTGTTTGTAATAATTGGTCAATATTTTCATTTGTATATCTAAATCCTTTATGGTGGAGGACGATAATACCTTTTGCTAAGCCTAGTGACGCTAGACCATAATCTTGCGTTACGATAATATCTCCTTTTTCCACTAACTTCACAATCCGGTAATCTGCAGCATCTGCTCCAGAATCAACATAAATGGTTTTCACTCCTGATGGCTGTTCTGCATTAGAATAATGAGAAAAGCTTGTAACAAGGATAACCGGAATTTCAAAATCCCTTGCTTCTGCAATAATAATCTCTTTCACCGGACAAGCATCTGCATCCACATAAATTTTCATCTTTCCCCTCCTGTTAAGAAATTCGACTTACTGTTTTACTTAACCTTTTTCAACTATAAAAGGGACTGGTCACTTTTGTTTAAAATAATCAAGTGTTCTTCCTTTTGCTGTATTTTTCTATTCTCATATTATACTTTATAGAATTTTGTTGGCAAATGGTCGTTCAATTGCCTACAAAATAGGTTGCTAAATCATACCAGCAATGATCGTCTCTAGATGTTATATCTATTTTCAGTATATTGTACTGTTTAGCAAATAACTCTATTGTAAAAAGGTGCCTGACCCCCAGTGCGTTAAAGCTTTAGTTCACTGGAGGTCAGGCACATTTATCAGAAATATTTAAACTTAATGATACCGAAACCAAATAAACCATCCTTTTTCCTTACTTTTAGCTAAAAATATTTGACCTTGGGCTAGGTTAGCCCCAGGTGCTTTAGGGAAATCTAAACGTACAAGCCATGACTTTTCAGCAATTTCTTTTCCACAAAAGGTCTTTGCCATCCCAAAATAGGCTTCTTCTTCTTCATTACCAACTGTTTTAGGAAAAGGTTTAACAGTTACTACATTCCATTAGTGTAAATGTCAGGAAAATCATCTATCCCACTTCCATAAGTTTTTGGAATTAAAGTATTTAGTGCCTCAATTACCTCTTTTGTATCCTTAATGGATGTACGCTCTAATTCACTTAAAACGGGACATTCTTTAGGTTGTGCGTGAACATCTAATGATTCCAAAGTAAAAAAAGATATGATAAAAAGGAGTAAGCCCAATGATTTCAAAATAAATTCACCTCTTTTTCTACATTCTTCAAAACAGAAAAGAATTATCAACTTCTCTTAAAGTCCTAATCGATAGGACAACAACTTCTACAAAAAATGCGCCAATCCTTTTGGATAAACGCATTTGTTTGTTTTTATCAAATTTAGTAATCAATCGAATTTGCAATCTGAACTAAGACCTCAGGAGGAACCTCGTTGGAAATTCTTTTATCAACACTAAACCTATATTGCAAATTGTCTTTTTCAAAAACTAATAAATTAGCACCTCTTACACTCATAAAAATTGCTTTGTTACCGTCCTTGAGCCTATACTCCTTTATTACTTCCTTATCCATTAATTTCATCTTAGCTTTTACGGGTCTTACATTAATCATAAAATGATTCGCTGATGAATGCTCACTTATGTATTCCATTTCAAAAGTGTCATTTCCTTCTGTGTCATTGAATCGTGCAAATACATGGGTAAAGGCAACTGGCGGGTCTCTTAGTGGTAGGTTTAAATCCTGGTTAAAATGGCGTTCATAATTTCTTGCCGCTTCTTCGACGGTTGTATAACCAATTTCAAAGTAATTCTCCTCAATCGTTCGAGGTTTATCGTTTGAATTTGCATATGCTTTTCCACTATATCCTCCACAAATCATGCTACTAATTAGTATGAAGAGAGCAAACTTGTTCATTAAATCACCTAAATTAAATTTTTGGAGTAATTTACCCAAGGTAATTATATTTTTTTTCTCTTGAACTGTACTGACCCTTAAGGTGAGCTACTTCTTTACTTCAACAACAGAACAGCGATAGCCTTTTTTAACTATCGCTACCTGTTACTTCAAGCACAATTCACAAAGCTGCATTATTTAATCTTATAATTTTTATGATTGACTATCGTTGTAATAGGTTCGTTTTTTTCTTTATTGTATCCGTACTTAACAATAACAGAATTTTCTCTTACAACAGTAACCGAGCCTTCATAGCTTTTCCCATCACGCTTAAATGAAATACTGTCCCCGATTTTAGCAGTTGCCATTTTAACACCTCCGAACTTATTATTTTCAGCAAAGATAAAAAAATGCAGGACATTTAAGAGACAAGCTGAAATTATTGATGCAATGCATGATAGCCATTCATTCACGGATATTATTATTACATTTTGTTTCTCAAAAATGTGGTCTGCGGGGTATAATTCCAATAAGAAAAACGACCAGCAATGATCGTATCTAGATGTTTTAACTATTCAGAATCTTGGACTGTTTGGCAAATAACTCTGTAGTTTTTCTACTTCTTATTTTATATAAGAGACCGTTTAATATGGTATAGTGTTATTCTTCCATACATAATACTGAGACATCTTTCCAGCCATAAGCAACATCATCTACGACCGTTCCTCCAAATTCACTCTTTCTACGAAGGTATTGCTTTCCTCCCATACGTTCATAGAAACCAATTCCAGATTTATTTTGTTCCATTACCCATACCATCATAGAATATATGCCTTTTTCTAGAAAATGCTTAGCAATCGCTGAAACCAATTGTCTTCCTGTACCTACTCCTCTACATTCCTGAAATAGATAAAGTGAATATAACTCTCCATGAAATTTTTCGTCAACAATGCTTTTTCCTGCTGCAAAACCTATCACTTTTCCTGTATCATTGATTGCAATATATATAAAGGGCTCATTTTCAGCATTTAAAAATGTAAGCCATCTTTGTTCTGCCTTTTCATACGATAATCTTTCCAAATATTCGTCTGGTACTAAACCGTAATATGTAGTCTTCCAACCTTCAACATAAACTATTGCTACTGATTTTATATCTCCTTCACTTGCTTTTCTAATTTGCAAATTATTCACCTCTGCCCCTTAGCGCAATAACAACAATAAAAATGGTCTGCCGAAAATAGCCCTTTTCTCATAAAAAACTCTATTACCACTTCATTTATTACAGTAATGCTGTCCGTTAAAACCAGTGATTAGATTACTCTTTTCCTACTTTTGTTTATTCTCTTTCTCCTCTTACTAGCAGTGTTTCGCCATTATCTGCTAAAGATAATAGAATCGCTTCAAACCCTAATTTATTTGACCATGTTATACCATCTTACTCCACCGTGTTGTGATTCTGACATGCCATGACTAACAAACCCTAATTTTTTGTAAAAGGGAACTAATTCTTGTTTACATGTTAATGTGATTCCTTCTCTTTCATTTTCACCAACAAGCTCTTCCATTTTCTCAATTAGCATTATTGCAATCCCTTGATTTCGATGCTGTTTGGACACTGCTAATCCTAAAACACTCTGATACCCTCCTTTTTTTGGGTTCTCTTTAATTTTTTCAAAAAGATCATCGGTAATGTAAGGTTGATGAATGATTGGTCCATTAAGATAACCAAGAATTTCCCCTTGCTTTTCTGCCACAATAAAGGTATCTGGTATCAACTGAATCCTTTCCACAAACGCTTCTTTTGTTGCAGCTTCTTCTATCGGAAAGCCTTCATTCTCAATAAGTAACAGCTGTTCTAAATCTGTAGCTTGAACATTTCTTAAAGAAATCATTTTGTCTTTAACCCCTTTTCTTACTGGATCAAACTTATCCTTGTTTCACAGGAACCCTTATCAAAAAATGGATAAGTAGTTTTTATTACACTTTTTTACTTAAACCTTACGTTACTTAATAATTTATATTTTAAACAAATACCTGACGTAAGGAATGATTTAATATTAACAATCAAATTATAAAAACCTTAACCTTTAATAAGCAAGTGCGTCTAACCTAATAAATAACACTGAATTAATCTTGAAATAATCAACCTAAATGAAAATTTAAACAAGGTGACTACACTTGCTTTGGCTAATTCACTCTCAGTGGTAAGTTTACTCTTGGCTAGCATAAAAGGAAACCAAATGTTAATTGCTATATTTCTATGAGTATCCACAAAAATAATCTTTTCCTCAGAGTTCTAGGCGCTACTCACCCATCATACCGTCCTTATCAGCATCGTGCATATTGGTGTATAACCAATGTTATATAGGTTAGATAGGGAAAAGAGTCGATAATTAAAGGACGGAACATTTTAGATATGTCTAATATGTTCCGTCCTTTCATTAGTTTCTTATTCAACTAACAGAGCAGGCATATGCAGTATCGGCAAGAAAAAATTGATGTGATGCTCAATTTATCTTTGTTTATTTGTACACATAGATATGTCTTATCGTTTTTACGTTGAAAACTATTATTATTTACTGAATATAACAAGTAAATAATTATAGAAAACATGCTGTTTTTGTATCTTTACTTACTTAAAAATACTATCAAAAACTATACTGTATATCCAGGTGCACCGGTGTATTGGGGTGTCGCAACCGTAAGTTTTTTACTGTCGTTGGTGTTTATTTTCTTCGCTTTGACGGATGATCTCGTCAACGACGTGTTCAATCGGTGCCGTAGCGTCGATTATAATCCCGTTTTTGGGAAGGCCTTCTTTCGTTTTATACAAGCGCTTAGTGATTTCCAGTTCCTCTGGCCTGCCACCCCAGTCAGTTGGGTCCAGTGCCACTCGCTCATCAATCCGCCGGAGAGAGGTCTCAAGGTCGACATCAAGGATAAATACTCCGTCGAAGAGATCGATGAATTTGTGATAATTCCGCGAACCACCGCAGAAAAATGTTACCTCCTCATCATGATTTTCAACCAAAGCTTTTACTTTATCAACATGCCAAATGTGGTGTTCGGGTTTAAAGCCATTCGACGGGATACCAGTTTCTGGATCGCCTTGATAAGCCAATTCACGGTCACCATGAATAGCATGGTAACCACGCCGCTGTAATTCGTTACAAACCGTGGTTTTGCCGGCGCCGGATACGCCTCCAATCAGATAATTCCTAATGCCCATGAATAGACCCTCCATTCAACTAGATAAGCACACTATATCAGATAAGTCTATCTGTCGCTAAACTGCTAGTCAGTTTAAGTGTACTTATTCACAAACTCATAGTATTTAACAAATTAATTATCTATTTAGTAAGCTTACATTTAACTATGAATCTAGGTCAATATTTTGGACACAAGAAAGTTAACTTTCTAACTGAATAATTTTCTTGAAATTAGGATGCTTGACAGGGAGCGTCTGTGAGCATATAAACAACTTACTATCATTCTGTGCTTTTTCTTACCCAAGAAGCTAAAAGATGCTATCATAAATACATAATAAGTTTATAGGAGGATTCAATGAAGAAGTTAGTCAAAGTTGTAGCTGCTATTATAGAAAATGACAAAAACGAAATTTTATGTGCCTTACGATCACCTGATATGGCAATCCCAAATATGTGGGAATTCCCAGGTGGAAAAGTAGAAAAAGACGAAGACATCTATACAGCACTAAAGAGAGAAATCCATGAGGAACTTAATTGTGCTGTTGAAACAATCGATCTTTTTCATGATAATACGCACGAGTATGAAACGTTTATCATAAATATCTTATGTATTAAGTGTAGGATAATTGAAGGTACACCAGTTCCTAGTGAACATTCAAAGCTGATTTGGTTAAAGAGAGAAAATCTTGAATCACTGAATTGGGCTCCAGCAGATATTCCTGCAGTTGAGGCCTTGATGAATGAAAAATAGTCTTCTCGAACCCGAGAAGACTATTTTTTCATTCATTTGTAATATAATTATACAGCTTTGACTCGATGGAATGTTCAAGCACCAATTCAAGTGTGACTACAGGCAGCTCTCTACCGTTTTCGTTATACATAACGGTTTGTTTAGCTGTTTCCTTTTTGGGGTGAGCTTTTCCCAGATAATAAAAGTCAGTACCTTCTGCGTCATCTTTTTTTACAAAGATATGGATATCGAAGTTTCTTTCATCTGCATAGATAATCTTTTTTACTTCCTCTGACTCTAAGGTACGATTACTTTTTGTAAAATACTTGATCAGCTTAGGATTTAGAAATTCATCTCCATATTTAACACTGGAGTCAATATCTTCATCTTTATGGTACGTGATAAAAATTGGACATGTTTCATGTTTTGGTTTATATCCATACATAGTTGAACTTTCATCATTGTGCCAATTCAGTAGTTTACAAGCATCTTTTCGAGAGTATTTATGATACAAAGTAAGTGGTTGATTGGAATGATATTCTTCAGCTTTAACTTTAGCAGACTGTATTAGGTCGTTAAATAAGAAGTTAAAATAGTCATTTTTTAGGCTTGCCAAAATCTTTTCATTAAAACGATACAGATCCTCTTCAATTGTGACAATAGGCTGCTCACCGTACTTCTTATAGTTTCCTTGTGTGAAAAATTCAAGATTAAAGATTCTTGTAACAGAATTCAAAGTATCTTCATCTACATAACAATCATTAGACATTAACTGTTCTATGAATTCCGCCTTTGATACGTTTCCTTTTTGAAGTAGTAAATCTAAAAGAACGATCTCATGTTTTCTTTTTCCATTTAATACTTCTAATGAAAGGAAAGTCAGTACTTTTCGTTCATATTCATTTAGAGTGGGCACTTCTTCTTTTAATTTTAATAAAAACTGATAATAGTTCAAATGTTCTTCTACTATTACTACAGGATCAATGGAATGATTCTGTAAGAAGTCATATAAATATGGTACTCTTCCGATTCTATTTTTTAATTCTAAATAGGCTTCTCTTAGCACTTTCAATGAAGTTAGTTTAGTGTCATTAATTGCTTTGAACACTTGCTTTGCAGCAATTTCTTCAAAATTAATAGTAGAGACTCCTTTTATATAGCTCGTATCCTTCATATTCCGACGAACATTATCCTTGTTCTGTGACTTGTCCCCTGAAAGAGCAATCGGTATTAGATAGTTGTTTCGATAGTTACCGATAAAATCAATAATTGTTACAAAATCTTTCGAATCATGCTTGCGTAATCCTCGGCCTAATTGTTGGATGAAGATAATGCTCGATTGCGTTTGTCTCAGCATCACTACTTGATTCACACTTGGAATATCAATTCCTTCGTTGAAAATATCAACGGTAATAATATAATCTAGTAACCCCTCTTCTAGTCGGTTTACTTGCTTCATTCGTTCCTCTTGAGAGTCATCACCTGTTAGTGCTATCGTACGATAACCTTTATCGTTTAACGCAATTGATAATTTTTTTGCTTCTTCTTTTCCACTACAAAACATTAATCCTTTTATACTTTTTCCAGAATGTCCGTAATAATTTACTTTCTCAATAATATGATTGACCCGTTCCTCCGTTACAAGCTTTGATAATGAAGCAGTATCATCTATTAATTCTCCATTATATTCAAAGTCTGTTACTCCGAAATAATGAAAAGGACAAAGCATATCCTCTTCAAGTGCTTCTTGAAGTCTAATTTCATAGGCGATGTTATAATCAAATAACTCATAGATATTAAAGTTGTCCGTTCGTTCAGGTGTTGCAGTCATTCCAAGTAGAAACTTTGGCTGAAAGTAATTGATAACCTTAAGATAAGACTCAGCTCCAGCGCGATGGACCTCATCTATTAAAATATAGTCAAATTCTGTTGGGTCAAATTGCAGTAACACATTTTCTTTTGAAATGGTCTGAATCGTTGCAAAAAGGTACCGTACATCTGATTGTTTGGACGTCCCTGATAAAATTCCAAAATCACTGCTAATTCCACCTAATATTTGCTGAAAATCTGATTTCGCTTTTTGTAAAATCTGTTCTCTATGTACAATAAATAACATTCGTTTGGGAGAAAAACGCCGGACGTCAAAAGCAGATAAATACGTTTTACCTGTCCCTGTTGCAGATATTACTAGACCCTTATCGTTATCGGTTTCTCGTACCGATCGGATACTTTGAAGTGCTGCTTCCTGCATTTTATTAGGTTTAATTTTTAGAGCTTCTTTTAATGTATTTGTACGATATTCATCGGGAAATTCAATGATTTTTTCTAAATCCGGCAAGTACTCTCTTTCTACATATGTTTCTTCATATTGTTCAATCCATTCATCAGTTAACGGTTTAGACATTTTCCAAACATCTTCGAATTGTTGAATAAAGTGGGTAATAATCTCTCCGTTTTCATGTGAAGTAAGTTTCACATTCCACTCATAATTTACTTTTAGAGCATGAGCTGTTAAATTTGAGCTTCCTACGATAAGAGAGTAATGAGTATCATGGTGGAAAATATAACCTTTAGAATGGAACCCTTTTAGATCGGTTAATCTAACATCTACATTAGATATCTTTTGTAACTCTCTAAATACTTTGGGTTGATTAAACTGTAGAAATGTAGATGTTAATATTCGCCCTTTTATCCCTTTTTGCTTTAAGTCCCATAGATGTGACTTTAAGGTAGCTAAGCCGCTTTCAGTAATGAAAGCGACAGAAAAAAAGAATTCCTTACAATCATGTAATTCTTCATGTAATGATATGAGTACATTTTCACTTTTTGCTACATTATTTACTAGTAACTTTGGTTTATAGTTATCTGATTTATTAAGTGACTGATCAATAAATCCTTTGTATAATGATTCTTTTAGATTATCTATAAAATTCATGGTAACTACTCCAATCTAATTCGGAAAGCTTTGCTATCTCTCTTTTACTACTTGCTATTTTCTGCATATAGTACAGAAAATCCTTGGATATGATTAGGTTGTTTATCAGTAGGTCTATGATAGCGTTTCAAACAAATAATATGTATAGGTCCATATATTAATGAGAGGTTATTGATAACTATATTATTTTCAATATTTCCTTAAAAACTCCTGATGACTGGTTTAGAATATCTTTTAAATATATTTCTAACGAACTATCACCTATATTTGCAACAATTTTCCTTTGCTCATGGTTCAGTTCAAATGTAATATTTTTTACTCGGTAGCGTTCTATCCTTGTCGCTTGATCCAAATACCTTGCATCTAAATCAAACTGCACCCGATCAGACACCCGCCTATGCATTCTCCACAGAGCAACCTCTTCCTTCGTTTTCATAAAAATCTCTGGCAATTCCTTTGCCTGCTTTAAAATATTTTGTGTTGTAATCGTATAGACTGAAATTCCATACCCGACAGGCTTATTTAGCTTACTGCCACCTTTTTTTCAAGCGTTTAACAGGAATGTGGTAAAACACGTGCTGAAGATGAGCGTGATAATTCTTCTCGCTTGGTACCATTCCGACAAGAACCTTTTCATCAAGACTAGAAATTCAATCTTCTTTCTGTCACTTGGCGAAATCCCCACATTCTGGATTTCCTCAGAACTCTTTTCAATTAAATGCTCAACGAATTACTCGACAATCCTTGTGGCATTTGGCAAAAATGGCAAACCACCAATGTTTACCTTCTGAATCACAAGACTTAAAACCGAACGATCCAATTTCCCTTAAGTTCACTGGGGTCAGGTAACCTAATCAATTTTAATCTATGACAATTCTTACCAATGTTATTTTTGTGTTTATAAAGAGAAATAAAAATCTCTGATTTTTGCTGCCATTAAATTTCTTCGCATTGTTAAAAACTCTTCATAGCATTGGTAATCCATCTCAAAAATTTCCTCTGGAATAGAATTTTCTTTTAGGTTTTCTTTCAAGTCTTCTAGATCTTGAATTTCACCCAATTTAGATTGATTAGTAAGACATTGTTCTTTCATTTTTGCCATATAATCCTTTGGGGCTTGATCTCTTAATGAAATATTTATTTCTTGTTGTGTATATGTATAGTTGGCAATTTGATTATATTGCCCTCTATTATTAAAGCCATTCTTTTGAAGATATCTTTTTGGAAAGATATGATGTATATCTCCCCTCTCTTCAATCAGATGTCTTACTTCAACCTCTTTGGAGAGAAATCCTTTATCATTAGCCTTTATTTGTGCCATAAGATATAAATGGAAATAAGGACTACTAGCGACTGAGGTGTTTAAACGTGTAACTAAAGTAGTACGCCAGAAAGCATCTGAAAGTTCTCCATCTTCAACATTTTTAATATACCCTTCTACATCCTCTGAATCCCTGAAACGTCGAACGTCAAAATCGAACCATGATTCTGGAGATCCTGAATAACGTCCCGTCAACATTGAGAGAACGATCCATTTTCTTACTAATTTTGTAATCATAGCTTGGTCAACTTTCTTATCCCTTAGGACTAAATAGAGGATGTATCCAAAGTTCAATGTATTTTGAGAACGTATCAGACTTTTATTAATGATTCCTGCAGATTTAACAATCATGAGATATCTTTTAAAATTTGTTTCATTAACAAATGCAAAAACACCTTCTTCTAGTGTACTAAAAGCATCTTTTGCTATATCTTCCTTATATTCCCTTGTCTCAAAGTCTCTTCCAGACAATAAACTTACTAAATTCGCAAGTCTTCCACGGTAAAACTTTGATGTGAACGCAACACGAAGTAAATCGGAATAATCCGGGACGTATAATGATTCATTATGATCTTTGATCCATTTTATTTTTTCAAAATAAGAGCTAGTAGAAAAGTCAAGATCATTACTTTGAATCGCACTGAAATCAGCGGGATTCTTTGCTAGGTGACAAAAATAATCTATCGCTTTTCTAATGTTAATACCATTATAGTTTTCATTAACCGCGATCTTTGACATTGCAAAATCAGCTTGACTTAAGACTACACCTTGAGAGTTTATTCGAATAAAAATTTCAGTTACTGTTTCAATATCAAGGTCGTGAGAAAGTTCAATTATGCCTATGTTGCTATATCTGATATTAATCAAACGGTTTATTATTTGTCCTATCTTACTTTGATCTTGTAATTCGTTATCCGCACTATATTGATAAACGAAACTAAACATATCGAACCCATTTTTGAAAAATACTGATATATCATTAATCCATTCTGAATCCTTTTCAATTGCAGGATTTAATACCTCGAATTTTTCATCTTTAGGATTAAAAGCAATCTTTACTTTTTTCTTTTTATAATCTGTACCAACGACTTCTTCACCTAGGAGAGCAGCGGTCATGGCAGTAATTCTTTGTTGACCATCAATTAGAATCTTTTTTCCATGTGAAGTAGTCCCATCTTTAAGTTTAGTATCAGGATTTTTCCATGTAATGATATATCCAATTGGAAATCCTTGATAAAGTGAGTCCATTAAATCCCTAACTTTACTAGAATCCCATACAAAAGGTCTTTGTATTTCAGGGATGGCTATTTCTCCTGCTTTAATCCAGCCCAAAATACTATCAATTGAACTGTTATTCACTATGTATTTTGTTGTCATCAATGATCCCACCTTTTCCTTACTATTATGTTACTAAAAAGTTGTTAAAAGATTTAATATTTCTCATTCGTTAAAATGACATAGATTAGCCTAATTCCACCCATCTTTCAAGCAATTATTTCCATTATAATAACAATCGGGTTCAAATGTCCCATCTTCTGTATCTTTGTGCAATTCTAAAAAGTCATTCATAATTTTCATTATGGCTTTTCGTGATGATTAGCATATGTCCTTTATTAACTGGGTATTTGTCATAGATAGCAAAAGCTAGGTTACTTTCTATTACAATATCGAGTTTGTTGCTGCAAAATAAACATTTCATAATAAATCAACTCTTTATTATATTAATGGTGGGGATCAATATATCTTTGTATAGGAACCTCGTTCCACCTCCCACTTTGCACTTCGTTTCACAGCGTACCAAATTGACTTTTGTACAGCTGTTTTATAATATGTATCAACAATCTTGTTATAATAAGGAGATAAAGTAAACTGCTCCACTAATTCTTGCTTTGTATAGGTTTCTCCGATTTCTACTTGTTTTTCAAAAACATGAATAAAACGTAAAGTCTCATCATTAACTGTATTTCTCTGTCACTTTCTGTTAGCTCCTTACTCAACTAAATGCTTTAACATACTAACTTATGAATTAAAAATAGTTACTTTGCCTTCCTCTCAAAATGGTAATGCAATCGATATTCACAAATCTGTTTCGTCCAGTTAAAAACAATCTCTTGATCTTCAGGTAAAACATCAAAAGTACATCTAAAAATACCATCTTCAAACGAAACCATTTCCCCTGTCCACTTTGACATAGGCATCGTGCTGATTAGTTTACTAACTCGTTCCTCATTGTAATCCCATAATTTTCTCGATGACTTATCATAAAAGTCAATTTGTTTTCGATATTCCTTTTCCATTAAATAGTGATGAAAGAACGGAGCTACTTCACTTGGTGTAATTCCCTTATACCAATCTGACAATCCACGTTCCAACATCGAGAGCAGAACAACCATTTTATAGCTTTTGGTCATACTTGTTTTTTCTACATCCCAAAACCACTTTTCATAGCGATGATATACTTCTAATTCTTGAGTTGATAACTCTTCTGCCCATGACAAAAAGCCAAAATAGGACTTCCATTCTTGTCGGTATTCAACCGAGTTTGAACCGCCTTTAAGATGCAACTCAAGATAAGTAGGCCTTCTACCTATTTCACTCTTTAGTGTAAGATAATCAGATAATAGTTTTTCACGACGTGGATGTCGTTTCCTCACCATCTCTTTTAATAAATCAATCACTTTTATATCCAAATTAATCTCACACAATCGTGGGACGGTAGGTTCAAAAAAGTTTGAGTTTGTTTTCTTTTCTCCAGTGTCAAAAAGGCTTAGCTTGATATCAGCATTACGGTAATTTCCGATTAAATCAATGATCGTACAGTATTCTTTTTCAGGATGAAGGCGCAACCCTCGACCGATTTGTTGGGTAAACACATTCAGAGACTCAGTTGGACGAACAAAGAGTAATGTATCTACAGGAGGTATATCGACTCCCTCATTAAACAAATCCACCGTAAAAATAACATCTAGTTTTCCTTCTTCAAGCTTTGAAATAGTGGTTGCCCGACTTATTCCAACCTGCTGAGAATGAAGGCTGACTGTTTTATAGCCATGGTCATTAAAATAGTTTGACAGGTAGTTTGCTTGTTTAATGGATGAGCAAAACCCGATCGTTCTCGTTTGTCTTTTATCCTCCCAGGCCTTTAGGATTTTGGATGCGAGATCTTCTCTTAATTGTGCTCGAAGTAATTCTTCCTCATCATAACGGTTTCCTAACCAGCTAATTTGACTATAATCAGTATCATCATATACTCCATAATATTTGAACGGCGCTAACCAATTCCGTTCAATCGCTTGTAAGAAATCAAGTCGGAACGCAACATTTCCGTCGCATAACGCATAGACATCCTTGTTATCATTCCGATCTGGAGTTGCAGTGATGCCTAGTAGAAACGCAGGGTTAAAATAAACAAGTACACGTTGATATGTATCTGCTGCTGCATGGTGAAATTCATCAATAATAATTAAATCAAATTCATCCGAGTTGAATCGCTCAAAATGTTGTTTGAGGCTTAATGTGTAGATTGAAGCAAAAAGTGTAGTTGCTTCCGCCTCCTTTTGTTTCCCATTATATATACCGTATGTACGCTCGGGCATGATTTTTTGAAACGAAATCTTAGCTTGATGTAAAATTTCTTCACGGTGTGCAATAAACAGAATACGGTTAAACTTTTTAGCAAAAAAGCCGGCTAAATAAGTCTTTCCTAACCCCGTTGCCATTACAACTAATGCCTTCTGGTAATCTTCCTCCATTGTCCTCTCTAATTCCTCGAGGGCTTCTACCTGGGCAAATCTTGGTTGTATTTCCCCTTCATATCCAACTCCCTGCTCATGTACAGTCAAACCGATCAAACTTGGTTCGGCATCAATGGACAACATTAAATCCTGCTCTTCCACCACTGACCATTCTTTCGCGGTATTAGGACTGGATTGATGATATGATTCATAGTTTTCAATGTATTGTGCCAATGTCTCATTATTAACAGGCACCGTTTGAGGTGAAAGAAATATGTGTAAAAATTCAGTCATGGCCTCTTCAAAAACATCCTTCTCATCACTTACAGATACATTCCATTCCACTCCACTGTTTAAGGCTGATCTTGAAAGATTGGAGGATCCAATGAAAAGGTGCTCATGATCATCACTTTGGAATAGATAAGCTTTCGGGTGAAATGAAACACCATTACTTTTCCAAAGCCTTAACTGAATACGCTCATCAATGGATAGCAATTCTTTAATCGCTTCTGGTTGAGTAATATATAAATAATCACCCATACAAACTTTAATGTCGGCCCCTCGTTCAGCTGCTCGTTTTAACGCCTCTTTAATAAAATCAACACCCGATTTCATAACAAAAGAAGTCAGTATACAAATTGTTGACGCAGATTCAATTTTTTCAAGAAGTTGTTTACCAAGATTCCGAGTGATTAGTTCAACCTTCTTCATCTTCAACCTCAATTAAAAAGATTTTATCCTTAAAGCCACCCCGTTTGGCAGCTTTTTGTTTTCGAACCTTCTCAACTTCTTGAATGGAGGAGCCGTGCGATTCTGCTAGTGAATGAACGATTTCCAGTAGATCTGCTAATTCTTCAATAGCATCCTCTAGTGTTTCAGTTCCAATATATTCTTCAAGTTCTTCATATGCCTTTTTTTGTAACTCAGTTATGTATTCTTCATTTCCTAATATCCTAGTTGAAAACTTTTCCCCTGAATTCTCTATTATCTCAGGTATGCGGTCGCGGACGAGTTTGTTGTAGATTGGCAAGTACTCCAGCTCCTTATAAGTAAGTTAATAGTAAAACTTCTGCTAACAGGCTTAAAAACCCGTCAAATTTCACAAGATGACTATGTGAAAACAAGTACAGGTATTAAGTCTGGTTTAAGCGATTCCAACCAGTGAATGTATTTATTAAATATTGTTCTCGAAAAGTTCTTTATACCTCTACCCATTACTATCCTGAATCAATCTCTCTTTATTTTGCTGCTGAACACTTTCTAGATACTCAGTAAATTCCGACTCAGCCGAATAAGATAAACATAGATACTGCTTTGCTCTTGTCATTCCGATATAAAGTAAAGATACTTCCCTCTCTTTGTCATCTTCAAGTGGAAATGGCATATTATCAATGTTTACAATAAAAACTGCTTGAAAGTCCAATCCTTTACTGCTATCGATTGTACTAATCTTTACCGAATTATCATCCTTTTCAAAGGTCCGTTTTGAATGTTCATTTTCAGTGATCCAATAAAAAGGTATGGCTTCCTTAGAAAGCGACCTCTGAATGACATCAATCACATTTAACTTATGTGTCCTCTTTACTCTGTAGAGTATAAGCATTTCTGAAAATGGAACCTTTTTCTCCTCTTGTAACTTCCTAATTTGCTTGGCTATAATCGCCATTTCTCGATAAAAGTTATCAGCCTTTAAAACCGCTGGTTCAGGTCCTTTTCTTCTAGTACTTTGAGGTGCAATGATTTCACCTTCAAACCCTCGATCAACAACCTTATTTTTTAATGTTGAATTTTTCTGGTAAAATTCCCAAGCGAACTTCACGATTTGCGCTGTATTTCGGTAATTGATTGTTAAAACTTTCGAACGCCCTTGGAAACTCAAGCCTGTATCTTGGACATAACTCCGTTTCCTTTTATAAATTGTTTGTGCACGGTCTTCAACTAACAGAAGTGATTGTGTCTCTTCGTTTAAGAGTTTACTAACAAGCCCTAGCCATTCAGGTTCAAAATCCTGCCCTTCATCAATAAGTATCGCATCATACATTGGGAGAATGGCTTCTTTCTTTGTTAATTTATCTAAGATGGTTGGTATTTGCTTCTCATTAATATGTAAATCATGCTTTAACCACGCGTGAAAATTTCTCACAATGATATTTTCATTTTTATGTATTGATAGGTTATCTTCTTGATTTGCAAAATTAAAATCAAACAAGCTATCTGGCTCATTCATCATGTGATTGACCATTTGACGGATGTTTTGGGCAAGTGAGATGTTATAGCATAAAATCAGCACTTTCCAATTTGGGTTCTCTTTCAATAAAAGCTTAGCGCGACTCGCAAGAATCAATGTCTTTCCACTTCCAGCAACTCCGCGTATTAATCGGTTTTTATCACCAATTTGTTTTGCCATGTTTTCTTGATGTAGGTCCATTGCCTTAATATCATGAAGTGATAATAAAAGCTGGTCCTGATATGGAACAGGTCGCTTAAATTCTGCACTAATACGAACCTCTGGGAATAAATGATAACGAATGGCGTTTATGTCATCCAGATCCAACGGTTTACGTAATCGATATGGAATCACAAACATATTAAATACCTTCTCCATAAGATTCTCTTCGGAAAAAGCTTCCTTCTCAGGATCAATTTCATCACGGGTTAAACAAAGTCCTGGCTCAATCACACTATATAAACCATCCTGGATAAAATCCTTTTGTTGCAGTCTTGTAAAAACGGCACCATATCCATAAGGAAATTTTAACTGAAATTGATATTTCCCTTCTGTTTGGATTAGATTTTTATCTTTCTTGAGTACATCCACGATATGAAAAACATTGTCTCTAGCCTGTTTTAAAGGACTTTTAACTGTTGCCTGTTCCCCACTAGTATTTAGGATTGTCCACTCATCATGGTTTAGCTGGAACAGCGTGTTCCTTGTATAATCTTTTACTTCCAACACAACCATTCCTAGATCAGGCCCTAGGATAACAAAGTCTGGTCGTCTTCCATGTATCTCAGGCTCATAATACACAATATAATCATCGGGTAAATACGTTTTCAAGGTGCGAAACAGTAACCGTTCACCTGCTGTTGCAGAAGATCGAATTGTCTCAGGGACAGACTGTGCCAACTCTACCACTCCATCGTTCTACATTTTTCTAAATTATACCACAAATAATGGATAAATTTGTTGTAATTGAGGGTATTTCGCACTATTTACAAGGAACTAGAAGAATGGAATATTGATAATAAATTGAGAATTTACTTGTTTAATTACAAAAACTGAGTAAGATCTCCTAGTATTTTGTTAAAAATGTCCTAAAAGTATTGTTTTTTTGTTCGATTCTTTCAATAATAGGAATATAGTAACTTACTCTCAAATAGTAAATGATGAAGAATTAAGAAGTGGATGTGAATAACTTGATTAAAGCAATAATCGAAAAATTATTTAAACCAACTAATAAGCCGAGTAACTCTAACTCTCCACAAATAAGCTATGACCGTATTGAGGAACTTGTTGAAGTGAAAATAAAAGAACATGCTGCTACTTTAGAACCAAAGAGTACACAAATTGAAACTGCTAATTCAGGTACTGAAGAGGATTACAAATTATCCCCTAAACAAAGAGACTATGCCCTTTCTTTACTTGCAAAAGTAAACAATGAATTTGAACTTGCCATCGATCCAGAGCAATTAACAGTAAAAGATTTAAATAGATTGATAGCTTATAACCGATATAAAAATAAAGGTACTTTGATTAATTTAGTTAAAAAGGGTGTATTAAGGCAAAAGAAAACGTATTGACTCTACGAAATAATTCATAGTTACTAACAATGAGTCCATTCTGACGTACATAACAATTTTCAAAACCACTTGATATGAAATTTCATGTATAGTTAACAGCTAATTTACACAAAGAAAGTATTGTTGCAATAACAATGCTTTCTTTGGGTTTAAAATTTATCAATGTCACTTAGAAGATACTATATTATGTAAGCTTTACAGAGTTCTCTTTTGACTGTAAGCCCGAATTATAAAAAATAAGCGCACCTTCCAGTACGCGACACAAATAGCCGTACATTCTGATTTTTTCAAATCGAATTACGGCTTCTTTCATTTATTTGCTACATTCTGCCTGA
>Ga0180215_1000607_pt1 | contig 43578 bp, 43 predicted proteins | sample eDN3rd37CBELigBY_FD_128871 | JGI IMG/M metagenome (GOLD analysis project Ga0180215, IMG submission 128871) | Enriched backyard soil microbial communities from Emeryville, California, USA - eDNA 3rd pass 37_C BE-Lig BY (version 2) (version 2) | ecosystem: Environmental > Terrestrial > Soil >...
CCTCAAGCTCATCGCGGACCTGCCCATCCAGATCGACGCGCCGGTCGTCACCGAAACGGGTATCGGCAACTACAACCTGATCAACCAGCCCGACCAGACCTCGTACCTGACCACCGGCAAGGGCACCCTGAGCCGCCAGCTCAACATCCAGGGCCGACTCGGACTCCAGTACCAGTTCTAGTTTCCCGGCATTCCCCGGTCTTGGCGCCGCCCCTGGCGCCAAGACCACCTCTTATCCGGCGTTTCGACGGAGCTACTTCGCTAGACGCAAGGCCTTCACGGCCTGAAGGACGAACAAGGATCTGACGATGAAAAGACCGCTCGCGCTATTGTCCGGAATCCTGCTGGGACTGGCGATCGCCACCGCTCCCGCGGCGATCGCCAACGACGGCGTCAAGGTCAACGTGGTCGAGGAAGGCAACGGCGTCTTCGTCGTCAAGGGAAGCTTCAGCGTTTCCGCCGGCACTGCCCCGGTCTGGAAGGTCCTCACGGACTACGACCAGCTCGGATCCTTCGTCCCTTCCGTCAAGTCCTCCATCGTCAAACCGCTGGGCCCCGACGCCATGCTGGTCGCCCAGGAATCCACCGCCCGCTTCATGGGCATCTCCAAGACGATGAAGGTCCTCCTGCAAACCCAGGAAGCCCCGCAGAGCCGGATCTTCTTCACGGACGTCGGCCTCAAGGATTTCGAGCATTTCATCGGCTCGTGGACCGTCGAGGCGACCGACCAGGGCTCGCGGGTCGACTACGTGGCCAGCGCCAAGCCGCGCATCTACCTGCCCGTCTGGGGAGGCTCGATCATGCACGACATGGTCAAGGGGCAGTTGACGGCCCTCAAGAAGGAAATCCTCAGGCGTCATTCCGTCGTCGATGATCAACCGACGCGCGTCAAGCCGGCCGCCTGACCACCAAGACCCGCGTCACGCCAGCGGCCTCCCCGTTCGGGGAGGCCGCTGGCGTGACGGCATGCCCCTTATAGCCCGCTCGCCTCGCGAGGGATTGAAGGGCCCGAGCAGAGGTGGTATAGAGGGGGGAGACGAAGGAGGCGAGCATGAACGCACAATTTCCATCCGAGCAATCCGCCGAAGGAAAATTCCAGCGACAGGAAGACGTTTTCAGAAACTGGGTGTCGCGTGACGGGAGCACGGGCTTTCCCGTCGAAAGCGGCCGCTATCACCTCTACGTCTCCTGGGCCTGCCCTTGGGCTCATCGCACGATCATCGCCCGCCGCTTGCTGGGGCTCGAAGACGTCATCGGCATGACGGCGGTCGACCCCATCCGCGACGAGCGCGGCTGGGCCTTTCGCGACGGAGACGGCTTCTCGCGCGATCCCATCAACGGCTTCGACTTCCTCAGCGAGGCGTACCTCGCGACCGATAGCGGCTATCAAGGCCGCTACACGGTTCCCGTGCTCTGGGACAAAGTGACCAAGCGTATCGTCAGCAACTCCGACGACGACATCATGCGCATGTTCGAGACCGAATTCGTCACGCCCTCGGAGACCATGCCCGACCTCTACCCCGAGGCCCATCGACCGACGATCGACTCCCTCAACGACTGGATCTACGAGGCGGTCAACAACGGGGTCTACAAGGCCGGCTTCGCCACCTCGCAGGAAGCCTACGAAGCAGCCGTGACGCAGCTTTTCGATGCCCTCGACGAGCTGGATAGACGCCTGGCGACGCGCCGCTACCTCGTGGCCTCGACCCCCGTCGAGACCGATTGGCGCCTCTTCGTGACCTTGATTCGCTTCGACGCGGTCTACGTCGGGCACTTCAAGTGCAACCTGCGCCGGATTGCCGATTACCCCCACCTCTCGGGTTATCTTCGCGATCTTTATCAGATCCCGGGGATCGCCGAGACGGTCCGCATCGACCAGATCAAGCGTCACTACTACGTCACGCATCCCAAGATCAACCCGACCCGGATCGTCCCGTTGGGGCCCATCCTCGACTTCGACGCGCCCCACGGCCGAGAGCGACTTAGCTAGTTACGCGCCCGGAGCGAGGGCCGGCACCCACGCCGGGAAGAGCAGGCCCAAGAGGGTCAAGAGACCCATGAGGGCGAAGAGCCCCGCGGCCACGTACCGCATGAGGGTCATGGGGATGCGCTCGCCGAGCTTGTCCCCGACCAAGACGGCGATGCCGTCGGCGATCAGCATGCCAAGCGTGGTCCCGACGATGACCCAGCCGGTGGCGGCGAACTTCGCCCCCAGGGCGACGGTGGCGAGCTGGGTCTTGTCGCCCATCTCCGCGAGGAAGAAGAGCACGATCGTCGTGGCCAGTGGTCCCCAGCCCCGGTCCTTACCCTCGTCGTCGAGCGTGTCGGGCTTCAGCGTCCAGACGGCGAATGCCAGGAAGCTGATGGCCAGGATCCACCCCAGGACCGTGGGGGTCAGGTACGCCGCGATGAGGGAGCCGGCGCCCGCCGCGAGCGCATGGTTGAGCAGCGTGGCGATCAAGATTCCCAGCATGATCAGCCAAGGGCGGCGGTACTTCGATGCGAGCGCCAGGGCCAGGAGCTGGGTCTTGTCACCCATCTCGGAAAGGGTCACCACCGTCACGGAACTGAGAAACGCTTCCAAATCATCCTCCGATTGAGGGCACGCCATGTGAAAAGACCTTTGGCGAGCCCCATCCATGCGGATGAGGCTCGCCAAAGGTCTTGCAAATCGAGCGACGCTCGCTCTCTAGGCCAAGGCCGAAGCCTAGTATGTTGACCTAGAGCACCATAACGGGTTGCTACTCCCCTTTGACTGCCCTTACCGTACCACGAAGCCCCGCCCGGAAACAATCCCGGGACTCGGATCGCCATGCGCGCGGGCAACGCTTCCCTTCGCCGGAATCGGAGGTAACGTGAAGCGGAACGCGCGATCATGGGCGACCCCGCGGGAAAGGGGCCAGCATGCAGGAGACGCGGAAGGCCACGGGAGTCGAGATCCGGGCCTGGCACACGCTTCCGGGCGAGCAGGTTCGCGAGGCGCTGGGCACGCCGGTCGGAGGCCTTTTTCCCGATGACGCCTCCCGGCGGCTGGCGGAATTCGGCCCCAACCAACTCCAGGTAGCGCCTCTGCCGCCTCTTTGGCGAATCTTTCTGCGGCAATTCCGGAGTCCGCTGATCTACGTGCTCTTCGCGGTCTCGCTGGTCTCGTTGCTTCTCGGCGAAGCGGTCGATGCCGCCGTGATCTTGGGGATCGTCCTCCTCAACTCCACCATCGGCTTCATCCAGGAGTACCGGGCCCAGCAGGCCATTCAGGCCCTGGCTCGGATGACCAGCCCGCGCGCCACGGTCCTCAGAAGCGGCGAGGAAGTCGAGATCCCGGCGAGCGAGGTGGTCCCGGGCGACCTCTTGCTGCTCACGGCCGGCGATCGGACGGCGGCCGACGCCCGGATCCTGCATGGGAGCGATCTCGAGATCGACGAATCCGCGCTGACCGGCGAGTCCGTTCCTGCGCTCAAGCAAGCGGATCCCCTGCCCTCACCGTCACTACCCCTCGCGGATCGGCGGAACATGGTCATGATGAACACCAGCGTGACGCGCGGGCGCGGCTTGGCCGTGGTGGTCGGGACCGGCATGGCCACCGAGATGGGCAAGATCGCCGGCGCGCTCGCCTCGCCCACCATGGATCCGCTGCGGCGCAAGATGAAGACCCTCAGCCATCGGCTGGGGCTTTTGGTCTTCGTCCTGGTGGTCGTCGTGATCGGCATCGGCGTCGCCCGAGGCTTTCCGTTCCTCGAGATCTTTCGCTATGCCATGGGAATGGCAGCTTCCGCCATTCCCGAGGGCTTGCCGCTCGTGGTCACGCTGCTCTTGGCCGTGGGGGTCTGGCGGATGGCCCGCCGTAACGCGCTGATTCGAAACCTCTCGGCCATCGAGGCGCTGGGAGCCGTCACGGCCATCTGCACGGACAAAACCGGAACCCTGACCCGCAACATGATGACCGTCCGCCGCGTCTCCCTGCCGGGCCGCGATTATACCGTGACCGGGGAGGGCTATCGCCCGGAGGGTGAACTCGTCCCTTGCGTGCCGGGACCAGAACCCCTCGATCGGGGCCTCGGTGTCTTGCTGGAAGCGGCACGCTACTGCAATGACGCCGACCTGCGCGAGCGGGACGGCGTCTGGAGCGTGCGCGGGGATCCGACCGAAGGGGCCTTGCTGACCCTGGCCCGGAAGGGAGGAATCCGCGAAGAGGCCGATCGCCTCGCCGAGATCAGCTTCACCTCCGAGCGCCGCTGGATGGCGACCCTCGATCGCTTGCCGGACGGTAGGACCATGGCCTATGCCAAGGGGGCCTTGGAGCGCATCCTTCCGATGGCCCATGCTTGGCTGGATGCCGAAGGGTGCCTGAGGCCACTGGGTGAAAAAGAGCGCGAGGAGGTCATGCGGACGGCGGATGCCATGGCTGCTCAGGCGCTGCGTATCCTGGCTTTTGCGTATCTGCCCGAACCGGAGCCGGCGCATGTGTTCGAGGATGAGGGGCTAGACGGACGCTTGGTCTTCCTGGGGGTGACGGGCATGATCGATCCTCCGCGCTCCGAGGCGATCGCCGCCATCCAGACGTGCCATGAAGCCGGCATCCAGGTGGCCATGATCACCGGGGACCACCGGGAGACGGCCATGGCGATCGCCCGCGAGATGCGCCTCTGGGAACCCGGAGACGGGTCCCTCACCGGAGCCGAACTCGTCCGCCTCACCGACGCCGAGCTGCGGGAGCGGGCCTCGCGCATCACCGTCTACGCCCGGGTCGAGCCCGAGCACAAGCTGCGCATCGTCAAAGGCCTGCAGGAACTGGGACACCTGGTGGCCATGACGGGCGACGGCGTCAATGACGCGCCTGCCCTCGCGCGCGCGGACGTCGGCATCTCCATGGGGCTTACCGGCACCGAGGTCGCCAAGGAAGCCTCCGACATGGTGCTCGCGGATGACAACTTCGCCACCATCGTGGCCGCCGTCTCGGAGGGCCGCCGGATCGGCGAAAACTTACGTAAGGTCCTGCGCTACCTCTTCGCCACCAGCACGGGCGAAGCCATGACCTTCACGCTGGCCATCGTGCTCGGCACGCCCCTGCCCTTGCAGCCCCTCCAGATCATCTGGCTCAACGTCATCACCGATGGGTCCTTCGACAAGTCCCTGGCCATGGAGCCTGCCGAATCCGACCTCATGCTCCATCCGCCGCGCCCCGCCAAGGCCCCCTTGCTCTCCTGGGACGTGCTCGTGCCGGTTCTGGTGGTGGCGCCGGTGATGACGATCGGCACCATGGCGGTCTTTCTCGCGACGCTCGCCGCGGGCGCTCCGCTGGAAAAGGCACAGACCATGGCCTTTTCCACCCTCGCGATCTTCCAGTGGTTCAGCGCCTTCAGCCTGCGCTCTTGGACGTGTCCCTTGCTGGGACTTCCCATGAACCCGTGGATGTTCTTGAGCCTGGTGATCAGCGTCCTGCTTCACCTTGGCGTCTTGTATCACCCCGCCTTGCAGCGCGTCTTCCATACCGCTTCGCTGACGGCGAGCGAGCTCGCCGTGACGTTCGGGGTGGCCTCCACCCTGATGATCTTCCTGGAAGGCCGCAAGTACCTGATGGCATGGCGCAAGCGGCGCGCGAAGGCCCCTTAGTGACGGCAAAGGAAGCCTTGCGAAGGAAGGGGGCATCGGCCACAATGGCGCCGGCAAACCCTTTGCATGCGGAGGTGCGGGATGGATCGGAAACTTTTGCCCCCGGCGCCGGCGACGGAAATACCGCCTTGCCCTGGCTCCGAGCGCATCCTGGCAATCGGTGAAGAAGCGCGCTTGCTGCTGCAGGAAGCGGGCATCCCCAGCCTGATCGGCGGGGGAATCGCGCTCTGGGCCTATGGGCGCCGCCGCTGCACCAAGGACATGGACCTCTTCCTACCCTCGCAGTTTCCCGAGGACGCGATGAACGTCCTGGCGCGACATGGCTTCCATACGCGCGACACCGATGCCGGCTGGCTCTACAAGGCCATGAAGCAGGACGTCTTGATCGACCTCATCGTCTACACCACCGGCAATATCCGGCTGGACGAGGAGACGTTCCGGCGTTCGCGCACGTTCTCGCTGGATCATTACCTCTTGCCAGTCCTGGGGCCCGAGGACCTGCTCTTCCGCAAGATCCTCTCGTTTCGCGAGGACACGCCCAAGGACTGGTTCGATGCCTTGTCCATCGTCTGCCCGACGCTCGTGGAGTTCGACTGGGAGTACTTCCTGGACCGGGTGGGCGATCGCTACGCGGGACGCGCCCTGAGCTTTTTGATCTTCGCCCAGAGCGAATGCGGAAAGGCCTGCGCCCCCATGCAGGCCATGGAAACCTTGCTGGAGCGCTGGAGCCGCATGCCCACGCTCGAGCAGGGCTGCCGCCCGGGGCCCGTCACCTTCTCGCCCGGGGAGGAGCCCCTTCCCTAGAACCGCGTTCTTTCTCTACGCCGGGCCTGCAGGGTTCGCCCTTCGGCCTGGGCGCGACGACCCGCCTTGGTCCAGATCAGCGCCTTCAAGAAGCCCTGCCGCTCGAAGCGCGGGTAAACCTCCGGAATCTCCGCGAGGTCGAACTGCGCATCGAAGACGAAGGTCGGATCGACCCTTCCGGATCTCACGAGTTCCATGAGCGGCGGGATCAGCGGCCGGTGATGCGCGATGCCCGTTCGCAGGTCGAGGTTGCGATGGAAGAGGACATGCATGGGCACGCCAGCCGTGGGAGTGGTGAAGTCGCCGACCACCGCGATCGTGCCGCATGCCCGCGTGACGGCGGACGCCCATTCGAGCGTCTGCGAGGGGCGGTGCCGGCCGTCGGGATCCACGGCATCTTGCCCTACCGCCTCGATGGAAACGTCCACTCCCTGGCCACCCATCCGCGCCTCCAGGGCCATCACCGGGTCCACGTTCTCGAAGTTGATCGGGATGAAGCCCTCCTGCGCCGCTGCCTCCAGGCGGTCGGGGACGTGGTCGATCGCGAAGATCCGCACTGCCCCACGTAGCCGCGCGCTCACCATGGCCAAGAGCCCCACCGGGCCCGCCCCGAAGACCGCCACGGCATCGCCGGGGCGAATTCCCCCCAGCTCGGCCGCGAAGGCCCCGGTCGGGAAGATATCCGTCAGGGTCAGCGCCGCGGCGTCGGAAACGCTCTCGGGAATCCGGATCAGGTTGGCCGGCGCGTAGGGAACCTTCACGTACTCGCCCTGAGCCCCTTGCAAGGTGCCTGCGCCGGGGGAGACGCATTGAGCCGTCAAGCCTTCCGAACAGAAGCGGCAAAAGCCGCAGCAGATCGTCGCCGGAATCAGCACCCGGTCGCCGGGGCGAAAGCCTCCCGCGCCCGCTCCCGCCTCGTCGATGATGCCCACGCATTCATGGCCGATGCGGTACCCTTCAGGTTTCTCTTGGCGCCCGCGGAAGGGATGGAGATCCGTTCCGCAAAGCGTCGAGACCTGAACTTCCACGATGACGTCCTCGGGGTTCGCAATTTCGGGACGATCATGCGTCTCGAGCGTCACCCGCCCCGGGCCATGGTAGACGGCGACCTTCATCGGAGCCTCCTTCCGCGGAGTTCCCGCCCCCCGTCATCCCCTGTCGCCGCCTTGCGGCGCCGGGATCGACGCGATAGTGTTACAAACGTTAACATCGTTTCGAGACCGCGGAAAGGGGGAAGCTCATGTCCGATCTCATCGCCATCGAGGCCCGCATGCGAGATCTTGAGAAGACCTGTCTCAACGGCGTCATCAAACGCGTCGAGGTCCGAGACGCGAAGCGCCTGCGCGGAGCCGATCCCGGGGCCCTCCAGCAAGCCCTTGCCAACGCCCGGATCACCCAGGTCATGCGCAAGGGCAAGTTCTTGCTCTTGCAGACCGATCGCGGTCAGACGCTGATCGTCTCGATGAACGCGGATGCCGACCTCGAATGCGTGCCGTTTCCGGCCGTGGATCATCCCGCGCATGCGACCGTGATCCTCACGTTCGACGACGGCCATACGCTGGACCTTTGCATCCCGTCCATGAACGACCTCTTCTACTTCTTCCCGACGACCGACGAGCGGGTCATGGAGCCGCTGAAGGCCGTGGGGCCGGACCCACGGGAGGTCAGCTACATGGAGTTCCGAAAGGCCCTCGGGGAGCGAAGCGAGCCCACGCTTCCGATCTGGCGGGCCTTGATCACCCAGCACCTGATCTCGGGCCTGGATCCGGCCCTTGCCGACGAGATCTGCTTCCAGGCCCGCGTTCGGCCCGACCGGCAAGTGAGCGACCTCTTACGGGCCGACTGGGAGCGCCTCTACGACAAGATGCAGAAGATCCTGAGAACCCTCGAGGCGGTCAACGGCGACATGGCGGAGCTGGACAAGCGCGGCTACCTCATGCCGCGAAGGGGCACCGATCGCGGCTGCCCATCTGGCGAAGGCATGGCCGTGATTCACTTCACGGGCACGGAAGCCAGCTACTACTGCCCGTCTTGTCAGGAGGACGCCCCGTGGGAGGGCAAGAAGGCTGATTTCTGGTAGATTTCCCGGAACCGGGCGTCGAAGGCCTGGGCCCGGCGGGACCATGCAAAGCCCGCCATGGCCGTGCTGAGGTCCAGGCGTGTTTCGGGGGTGGTGAGGGCCTGGCGCAACCGCTCGACGAGCCCCCGATGATTGGGGTAAAGTACCGGGTCGCGAACCTCGGGCGGGAGCAACTCGGGGTAGGAGAGGCGGTTCGGCAGGATCGGATGGCAGCCGGCGGCCATGGCCTCCACGACGGAAAGCCCGAAGTTCTCCTGCCGGGCCGTCGAGACCAAGACGTCGCATTGGCGTAGCACGCGGTAGTACTCGGCACGCGATTTGCGGTAGCCCCAGTAGCGGATGCGCTCGCCGAAGCGTTGCTTGGCCTCGGCGAAGATCGGAGGCCCCTCGACGTAGTTTTCGCCCAGAATGGCCAGCCGGAACGGCACGCCCTCGTCGTCCAGCCTGAAAAGCGCCCGGAAGAATTCCTGGGGGTTCTTGTCGTGCTCCCAGCGATGGTTCCAGAGCACGATCGGAGGGCCTGCCGAGGGTTCGCGGGGGGTGGCGCGAATCGTCTCCCAGTCGATGCCGGGATACGCGACCTCGGCTTTGTCGCGGATGGCGTCGACCACCCAAAGGGGCAAGTGGTCGGGCATGGCCCCGATGAACCTCGGCAGCTCCCCCATGAAGCGGTCGAGGTGCGTCCGGGAGTTGAAGAAGACGGCGTCCGCGGCGAGCATCGAGCTCACGTTGAGGAAGCCCAAGCCGCGATCGCGCTTCTCGCCTTCGGCCAGCGGATAGTCGAGTTGCGTCTCATGCGCGTAGTAGACCAGGGGAACCCGCTTGCCGAGGACTTGCGGCATGAGCGCCTGGAGGTCCGACGCCGAGGTCATCGAGCCCGTGAAGACGAGGTCTGGTTGCATGCCGCGCATGGCGTCGAGGAAGTGAAGCGCCGAGCCGCGCAGGCGCCACTTCCAGAACTGGTCCGGCAAGGTCAATAGGGTGTAGTGATGCGACGAATGCCGCAAGAGGCCCTCGAGAAAATCGCGATGCGAGCCGCCGTAGAAGGCCTCGAGGCCGAGGATCGAAAGCGTATCGGGCATGCCTTCAGCCTAGCCCAAGCCTCCGGCTGTTGCAAGCGCGCTCAGGAACGGTGGCGGTTCTGGAGGGAGGACTCGGTAGACGCGAGGAGGCCGCGCTGCTGACGCAACCGGTGCACGGCATGAAAGAGGTCGCGGGGATCCTCCTGGAAGGAGAGGACCTGGTCCAGCCCGGAGCCCGGAGCCACCTCGGGGGCACCGGGTTTGGTAAGCCCCAGGATAGGAAGGCTCTTGTAGGGAACGTGCTCGCGAAGGCGCCGGGTCAAGCGCATCTCACCCGCGACCAGCAGCGCGACGTCGATGATCACCGCATCGAACGCCCCCGAGAAGCAAAGCCCCAAGGCCTGCTGCTCGTCGGGGCAGCCGGTGACGACAAAGCCCATGGAGCTCAGGCCGTTCTCGGTCTGCTTCCGGGTCTCGGGATCAGGGTCGACGAGCAAGATGCGCAGGGTACGCCTCATGCCTCCCTCCTCGCGATTCATGCTAGCTCGCGCAAGCCTCGGCGTTCATTGGGGACTCGACGGGCCCTCGAAGGTCGACGGCCGTCCGAGACTCGGACATGTCTTCGAGGCAGCGCGGGCAACGCAGCTGCTCGATCCGGCCGATGATACGCATTTCGACCCAGCAGGTATGGCAATAGTAAGTCGGGGCGTGCATGAGGCCTGCTTTCTACGCGTGGGCGACAGTCATGAGGGTGGATTGTGCTGAGTTAAGGTAAGACTGAAATCGTGTCAATGTTAAACGATGTAAACTTGTCTGTCAATCGCGGAGTAGCGTCTCCTTTTCGGCGGCGCTCGAAGGCCTCGCAAGCCCGGAATTCGGCGACTTGCCCGAAGGCGCTGCATGGCAAGTCGGCGTCGGTTCCGTTGGGTTTCCGGCCCTCCAGAGACGCGGGGCTCGCATGCAGGTAGCGGCAATCGCCGCAGCGCGGTCCGCCTTCCGCGATCAGGCCCGGATTAGCCTTTCGCCGCCACGGGAGCCGTTTCACCAGCGCCGACGCGGTTAGTTTTACGACTTTTGGCGGGGCTTTTGGAGCTGCTTTGCGGGCCGCTTTTGGAGTTGGCTGGCGCACGCTCTCCTTTCAACAAGGCGAGCGCTTCGCTGAGCTTTTCTTCGACCTTGGCGAGCGAGACCTCGGGGCCTTTGCTGGCCTGAAACTCCTCCAGGGCGGAGACCACGGCCTCCAGCTCGTCGCGCATCATCGACGAGACGTAGCGGTCCTTTTGCAAGTTCTTGAGTGCCGTCTTGAGATCCACTTTTCTCCTCTTTCTCTCGAGCATCCGGCGTTTGCATACCCGTCGAACGTCTGTTCGAAACATGGCGGAGAACGAGGCGTTGCCCTCGCGGCCGGGATCGACGAGGATGGGGGCCTTGGAGGGAACGCATCGGAGGTGGCTGTGCGCAACGCGGACGTCGCCCGCATGCTCGAAGATATCGCCGCCTCCCTGGAGCTTCGGGGAGAGTCGGGCTTTCGCATCCGGGCCTATCAGGAAGCGGCCCGCAACATCTCGCTGCTCGACGAGGACGTCGCGACCCTTCACGCGGAAGGCCGCCTCGACACGATCCCGGGCGTCGGCACGTCGATCGCTTCCCGAATCGCCGAGTACCTCGACCTGGGCCATAGCCCCTACCTGGAAGGGCTGATCGGGGAGATTCCCGCCGGAGTCTTCGACCTCCTCAAGGTGCCGGGGATCGGCCCTCGCAAGGCCCAGATCCTCTACGAAACCTTGCGGATCACCAGCTTGAGCGCGCTCGCCCAAGCGGCCCGCGAACATCGCCTCCGCGACGTGCCTGGAATGGGAGCCAAGACCGAGGCGAACATCCTCCAGGAGCTGGAGCGCCTCGACCAGCGTAACGTCCGCCTCCCCCTGAGCGCCGCATGGCCCCTGGCCGAGCGGGTGGCCCATGGCTTGCGCATGTCCCTCGACGGCGAGGGCCGCGGCTCGGTCCTGGTCGAGCCGGCCGGGAGCATCCGCCGCCGTCGCGAAACGGTGGGAGACATCGATCTTCTGGTCGCTTCCGAGGATCCCGAGCGGGTGCTGCGCGCCGTGCGCGAGTTGCCGCTGACGCGCGAGGTCATCGCGCACGGCCCGACCAAGATCACCTTCCTGACGCGCGACCTGTTCCAGGTGGACGTCCGCATCGTGCCGCATCGCTCGTGGGGGGCGGCATTGCTTTACTTCACCGGCTCGAAGGCCCATAACATCGCGCTTCGCGATCTGGCCATCGAAAAGGGCTGGAAGCTCAACGAGTACGGCCTCTTCGACGCGAGGGGCAAGGTCCTGGCCAGCGACACGGAGGAATCGCTCTACGCGGCCTTGGGCTTGGACTGGATTCCTCCGGAGCTTCGCGAGCAGAGCGGCGAGATTGCGCTTGCGGCCGCGCATCGCCTTCCCCGCTTGATCACCCTCCAGGACGTCAGGGGGGATTTTCACCTGCATAGCACGGACTCGGACGGCCGCGACTCGCTAAGGGCCATGGCCCTCGCGGCGCGGGACCGCGGCTACGCCTTCATGGCGATCAGCGATCATTCCTTCGGGCTCGGCGTGGCCCAAGGGCTTACCGAAGAGAAGGCCGAGCGCCAGTGGCGGGAAATCTGGAGCTTGAACCAGGAGCTGGCGCCCTTCCGTATCTTGCGGGGCGTGGAGCTGGAGATCCGGGCGTCCGGTGCGCTGGACTTCCCCGATGCCGTGCTGGAGCGCTTCGACGTGGTCGGGGCGTCCTTGCACACCTCCACCCGACAGCCCAGCGAGCAGCTGACCCAGCGATTGATCGGCGCGCTCGCCCATCCGCTCGTGGATATCGTGAACCATCCCACCGGCCGCATCGTCGGCAAGCGGCCCGAATACCCGGTCGACCTCGAGCGCGTCTTGCAGGAAGCCTCGCGCCAGGGAAAGGCCCTCGAGGTCAACGGCAGCGAACGCATGGATCTTTCGTCAGATGCGGCGCGGCGGGCCAAGGCGCTGGGAGTGCCGATCGTGCTCAGTTCCGATGCCCACTCGGTGGAGGGACTGGACGGCATGCGAATGGCCGTCGCACTGGCACGCCGCGCGGGGCTCGAGCCCAAGGACGTTCTCAATACCTTGAGTCCCGAGCGTTTGCGCGATCGCTTCGCCCGAAAGGTCAGTCGCTGAGCCCTCGGAGGCGCCCGCTTGCTCGGGGGGCTCGAGGGCCGTATCATGCCCCTTCCGGCGCTCCGCATGCGCGGAGGGTCGATGCTGGATCGTCCGAGGGGGAGGGAGCATGCGGCGAGGGACCCTGGCGCTGGCGTTGGCCGTGGGGATCAGCGGTTGCTTCGAGGTCGGCCAGGGCGTCATGCCGGATCGGTCGCCCGATCCGTCGCCGAGTCCGTCCCCCGAAGCCTCCCCGGCCCAGCCGACTCCGACGCCCATGCCGCTGCCGCGCCCGTTTCTGCCGTTCGTGAAGCGGCTCGACGGCCTGGACCGCCTCTTCCTTTACGATGCGCTTCACCAGGAGATCGTGGAGATCCCCGAGGCCTTCACGGGTGGGCCGATTCGTAACCCGTTCTACTTCGAGGTTCGCGGGGAGGGCCGGGTCCTTTACAACTCCGGAGGCGTGATCGAGTGCCCGGAGGGGAGCGGGCTCAAGGTTCCCGACATCGAGGCATTCGGGGCCTACGTGCTCGACGTGCCGCGCCGCCTCCGCTACCGCCTCTCGGAGGACGATTACTTTCTGAGCGCGGCAACCGCCGATGGCCGATTCTTCGCGCATCTCGACGTGACCGAGTTTCCGCGTTCCCAACGCATCGCCTTGGTGCTCGAAGGGGAGGACGAGCCCTATGACGACGACGAGGTCCTGGTCGCGGGCCTGGACCTCGAGCCCGGCCTCTTGGTGGACGTCTCCCTGGCGGCCTGGGGCCGCTGGGTCGCGGCGGTGAAGGGGCCGGTCTTGGCCGAGTCTTGCCGTTTCCCGCCCCCGGTCGACGGTCGACTCTTCCTCTTCGACCTCTTGACCTTCCGGCTGGAGTCGCTTTCAGCGGCCTACGGACTTCCCCCGGTCCAGGCGGTGGCCCTTAGCCCGAGCGGACGCCAGGTGGTCATGGTCGCGGGGCAGCAGGTGCTTCGTCTCGATCGCGTCAATGGCGAACTCGATGCCATGGCGGTTCTCAACGCGCACCGGGGCGACGGAGCCTACTGGAACCCGCGTTTTCTGGCGGGTTCCGAAGAGGTCTTCTACCTGGAGTATCGGAATTTGGAGGGACGGAGCCGGATTCTTACCTACGATTGGCGGGCGCAGCTTCTCGGCGCGTTGCTGCCGGTGAACCTCCTCGAGGATCGCGCGGACGTCTTTCTTGCGCCGCCCTAGGGTGGCGCGCTGCTGCCTAATCCCGGCTTCTGCGTTGCTTCGTGGGGTGGGCGAGGCTATAGTGGGGCCGAAAGGAGCTCGCCATGGAAGACTTCAAGTGGGAATCCGGGACGAACATCCTGCTGGGACTCTGGCTGATCCTGACGCCGCTCTTCTTCGGCTACGCTTCCGGGGCCGTGCTGGCGAGCGATATGATCGCCGGGGCGGCGATCGCCATCCTGGCGGCCTTCCGGACCTATCAACCTGATGTCGGGGACTGGGCGGACTGGTTGACGGCCCTGCTGGGAGTCTGGGTCATCCTCTCCCCCTGGATTGTGGGCTTCACCAACAACCAGGCGCATACCTTCAACAACGTGATGGTCGGATCCATCGTGCTGGCGTTCGCGCTGGTGAGCCGCTTCGTGCTTCACAAGGAACCGACTTTTAGCGGGGCGGAGCCCTCCGAGCACCGGGATCTCGAGGATCGGATCCGCCGGACGCGTCAAAACCGCTCGTCTCAGAAAAGCTCGAAGCGCTAGCCCACGATCATGGGCTCTTCGGGGTAGCGGACGGCCGTGGTTTCACGGGTCCGGAAGAGCGAGAGCATGATCATGATGACGCCGACGCGGCCCACCAGCATCGCCAGGGAGACGATCAGCTTCCCGACGTCCGAGAGCTCTGGCGTGATGCCCAGCGACAGGCCCACCGTGCCGATGGCCGAGATGGCCTCGAAAAGGACGGGCTCCAGCGAGAAGGGCTCGACGAGCAAGAGCAGCATGGTCACGATCACGAGCCAGCTGATCGAGAGGACCAGCACGGCCAGGGCCTTGCGGACGACCGCATCGCTCACGCGGCGCTTCATGCCGAGTAGATTGGCATCCGTGCGCCCGCGAATGGCCGCCGCGACGGCAGCCACCAGTACCACGGCCGTCGTGATCTTGATGCCGCCCGCGGTTCCGCCCGGCGCTCCGCCGATGAACATCAGGCCCATGATCATCAAGAGAGACGGATCGGTCATGGCGTCGACGGGAACGGTGTTGAACCCCGAGCTTCGCGGCTGAATGGCCATGAAGATCGCGTTCGCCACCTGCAGGTGAAGCGGCATGGTTCCCAGGGTCTCGGGATTGCTCCGTTCGAAGAGGAAGAGCAGGATGCTGGGAACGACGATCAGGATGGCCGTCGTCACCAAGACCACGAAGACCAGCGCGTCCAGTTGCAGGCGCTTCTGCCGCTTGATCGTCCGCAGCATCAATTCTTGATTGACCGGGTAGCCCAGCCCCCCGATGACGACGAGCACGGCGAGGATGCCGAGCGCAAAGGGGTGGGATTGCCAGTAAAGGGCGCCCTCGGGGAAGAGCGAGAAGCCGGCGTTGTTGAAGGCGGAGACCGCGTGAAACGCGGACGAGATGATGCCTTGTCTCCACCCGAGGTTGGGGACCGCCACCAGGCTGAACAAGAGGAAGCCTATCGCCTCGATCACGAACGTGAACAAGGCGATATTGACGATGAAGGTGACGAGCCCGCCGGTGCCCGGGATCTCGGTCGCGGTCTGGAAGTTCACGCGATCGCGAAGCGAAAGCCGGTGCCGGATCATGACCACGCTGAGCGTGAGCAAGGTCATGTAGCCGAGGCCACCAATCTGGACGAGGCTCATCAGGATGAACTGCCCGAAGAGCGTGTACGTGGAGCCAGGATCGACCGTCACGAGTCCTGTCACGCAGACGGCCGAGGTGGCCATGAACAGGTCGTCGAGCCATGAGGAGCCGCCGCTCGTGTGCGCCCATGGCAGGCCAAGCAAGAGGGTTCCCACGGTAATGAGGGTCAGGAAGCTCAGGACGATGACCTGGGCGGCGTTCAGACCTCGGTCCCGGGGACGAAGCCGCGGGATCATAGACTCAGGCGACGCAACTCGTCGAGGCGGTCGTTGGGGCCGAGCATGGTGATGACGTCCCCGGCCTGGAAGCACTCGCTGCTGGGCGGGGAGACCTTGAGCTCACGTCCGCTCTTGATCGCGATCACCGTGACGCCGTAGCGGGGACGCAGCTCGACGTCCGCCAGGCTCTTGCCGACCCACTTTCGCGGGGGGTGAATCTCGGTGATCGAGTAATCGGGCGAGAGTTCGATGGTTTCGAGGATGTCCGCCTCGCTGATGGAGTTGGCGATCCGTTCGCCCATCTGGCGTTCGGGGTAGACGACGCGGATCGCGGAGCCCCCGACCCGCTCGAGCACTTGGCCGTGCCGATCGTAGGAGGCCTTGGCGACGATGTTGCGGACCCCGAGGTCCAGCAGGTTGAGGACCGTGAGCACGCTCGCCTCGAGATCGGAGCCGATGGCGACCACCACGGTGTCGTACTCGTGGATGTCGACTTCTTGCAGGGCCTGGATCTCGGTGGAGTCGGCCTGGATGACGTGCGTGGCGATGCCCTCGGCGTGGACGTCGCGGGTGAGCTCCTCGGATTGATCGAGGGCCAGGACGTCATGGCCGTGGTCGTGAAGGGTCCGGCAGACGCTCTGTCCGAACCGACCCAGCCCGATGACGGCAAATTGTTTTCGATGAGTGGCCATGCGCCCATTATAGCTTGCTTGCTGTGCCAGGGAAATGGGGGGAGCGAGGGTGGGGGACCTTGGTGTCGGACGGCAGAATCCGCTAGAATAACGATCGTTTCACTCGCTTGTTCAGGAGCGCCTTTAATGCTGTCGAGCACTGCCTTTCGGGGAGTCATGGTCGGCCTCGTCCTGTTGCTGTCGGCATGTCAGGAGGCTCCGCGGGGCGGCTCCGAGACAGGTCCGGAGGCCCGGCAGGTGGAGGTGCCGACGCCGGCACCGGCCAAGTCGAGCTATCCCATGCGTTATCGGCGGGTGGCGCTCACGGAGATCGCCCCAGGGGTGGATTGGGCGCAGTACAAGGGCCAGGAGAAGGGGCATCCGGTCTTCGTGAACGTGGTCTCGCTAGATCCGCGCGATTCGCGCTACCGTGTCGAGGTGGCACCGGCTGAGGGCCCAGGTCCCACGCGACGGGAGAGCACCCGGCAGATTGCGCGCCGCCATCAGGCGATCGCCGGCATCAACGGCTCTTACTTCCACTTCAACAATGCGCATGACGGGCGGCCCATCGGGCTGGTGAAGGTCGCCGGCGCGATCGTGAGCGATCCGCGCGGCGATCGCCCCGCTCTTGGCGTGGCTCCCGATGGCACGGCCTTCTTCGGGATGCCGCGGCGCCTGACGCCTGACGAGAAAAAAGCTCACCTGGCCGAGGCATTGCGTCCCAAGCCCGTGCCCGAGCCCCGTTGGCAGCAATTTTTGCGCACGCTTTCGGGCGTCCCGAAGCCGGCGAAGGCGGCTCCCGAGCCGATGAAGCCCCCGACGCTCAATGCCCCGTGGGAGACGGCGCCGTTTGCGCTGGAGGGCGGTCCGTTTCTGCTTCAAGGCGGCGAGATCCGGCTCTCGGAGGGCTTCGACGGCTACATCATGAAGGCCCGCGAGCCTCGCACGGCCGTGGGGCTCATGCCCGACGGCCGGCTCCTCCTGGTCACCGTCGACGGCCGGGTCCCCGGCCATAGCAAGGGAATTGCCCTCGCCGAGCTCGCGCAGTTCTTCCTGGAGCTGGGCGCGACCGAGGCCTTGAACTGGGATGGCGGGGGCTCGACGACCATGATGGTGAAAGGAGAGCTGGTGAGCCGCGTGGCCACGGGCTGGTGCCGTCCCGTCAGCAACGCCTTGCTCATCGTTCCCAACGAAGCGCCTCTCGGGTCGGAGACGCCGGCCCCCTGAGCCACGTGGCGTAATGCTCCTGCAGGGCTTGCGGGGCCGGATGCCGGCCATCGTAGACCACGAGCGCCTGAGTGATCGGGGTCTTGGGGTGGATTTGGACCTTTCCGCCCGTCGCAAGTCCCACCGACGTGCCGCCGTCGAGGTTCAATGCCTCCGAGACGCCCAGCCGCCGCATGCTCTGGGCGGTTTCGGCGAGCGTGACGTTTTGGCGGATGGTCACGAGCCAGAGCGTTCGTCCGTCGTCGCTGATGCCTAGGACGGTCCGGGGCTTGCGCTGGAAGAGCGGCGGGTCCTGGAAGCCTTCGAGGCGGGGTTCGAGGGTCACGCGGCCGTCCGTGAGGAGGCGGGGGCCCGCCGGCAGGACCAGCCAGGCGTCCTGGTAGTCGGGGAAGCCGGTATCGCGCAGGGTTTGAAGGCGGGCGCGGCGGTCGCGTCCGATGACGAGGGCCGTGCCGCGGTCGTCCCAGTCGCGGTGCTGCACCAGGCGGCCGCCCGTGACGAGGTTGCCGAAGGTTTCGTAGGTGCGGACGTTGAAGAAGGTGCCATTGACGGCGATCGCCCCGCCGCTGCGCGCGACCAGCGTTGAAAACCTTTCGGGGCCGCTGGGGCGCTCCGTGCCTCCGGCGAAACTGAGCTGGACCACGACGCGCGGATCGTGAAGGTCGACGCGCGAGACCGCGAACGGCTCAGCCCAAGCGGCCGGGGCCCAGGGGGCCGAGCTGAGCAGCGACCAGCCAAGAGCGGCGGCGAGCGTCGCGCGCAGGCCGGCCATGGGGCCGCGACCTCGGAAACGGGAGATTTGACGCATGGCCTCCTCCTTTCGGCCTTTTGGCCAGTCTAAAGAGGCAGGCGAATATTGGCATCGGGGGAAGGGAGAAGAAAGGCGGCCGGCATGCCCTTTCGGGTGCCGGCCGCGGGGTTATGGTTGGGGTAGTTCCTGGATCGGGGCGATTTCCCAAGGTTCCTGGTGGACCCGTTCCACGGCGTCGAGGTCCATCACGACGCTGCCATCGGGAAGCCGTGGCCGGCTGCCGCGCGCCAGGATCGTCTGGCGCAGGCGGGCGTCCCCCTCGACGGCCCCGCGGACCTGAGCTTCTCGCCATTCCGCCCAGGAGGAGTCGAACGTTTCCTTCGCTCGCATCTTGCGCCTCCTGTAGGCCTCATCTTACTCCGGGGGCGATGCCTGACAAGGCCCGGGAGCCTGATTCTCGCGGCCGCAGGACGACTGTGGCGCGTCAGGTTTGCGATGGGGAGTTCTGCTCGGCGAGCCAGCTCAGCTTCTGGGCGACGCCATGGAGGACGGCGGCCTCGTCGGCGTCCAGGGCGACGCGCGAAAGGACGCGACGCAGGATGGCTTCGCGCCTGGGCCGCTGATGGGGCTTGAAGAAGCCCGCTCGGGTCAGGGCCGCATCGAGGTGCTCGGTGAGTTGTTCAAGCTCGCGATCACCCGTCAACGGCCGCGTGACGGGGAGTGCGTCCATCTCGAGGGCCTGGGTCATGACCTCGTAGGCGATCACCATGACCGCCTGCGAGAGGTTGAGCGAGGCTCCGGGATCCACGCAGGGAATTCGCACCACCTGGTGGCAGCGCATCAGAGATTCACGAGACAGGCCGTTCTTCTCGTTGCCGAAGACCCAGGCGATCTCACCGTGGGCCGCGTGATCCCGCACCAAGGGCATGGCCTCGCGGGGCGTCAAGAGGCGCATTCCCGGATAGGGCATCCGGGTCGTGCCGATGACGAGGCTCGCTCCGGAGATGGCCTCGTCAAGGGACGTGGTGCGGATGGCGTTTTCGAGGAGGGCTTCCGAGCGCACCGCCATCTTGCGGGCGTTCGGGTGGTCCGGTTCCACGCCGTCGATTAGCAGCAAGCGGCTGAGGCCGCAGTTGCGCATGGCGCGCGCGGTCGCTCCCACGTTCTCGGGGAAGAACGGATGCTCGAGAACGATGCGGGTGGCCGCGAGGAGGCGTTGGCCGGCGGGCGAAAGCTGGGGGACGGCGGGGTTTGACATGGGGCCTCGGGGGGGCGCCGGCGGCGCGACGCGGGAAAGGAACCAAGGGTTGACGTTCCGGAGTAACCTGCTACCATGGCAGGTCCAGTTCAAAGACCCCCAGGTGCCCCGCCTTGAATCCCGAGGGGGCTGCGCCGGGAGGTCGCCGGGTCGAGCTCCCCGTCTACAAGGGAGCTCCCCGGTTTTTTTAGGGGGCGGAGCCACAGGCTCCGCCCCCTTTTTGGCTTACAGGTTGCCGCGCAGGTCCTGCTCGCGCTCGATGGATTCGAAGAGGGCCTTGAAGTTGCCCTTTCCGAAGGATTCCGAGCCCTTGCGCTGGATGATCTCGAAGAAGAGCGTGGGGCGATCTTCGAGGGGCTTGGTGAAGAGCTGGAGCATGTAGCCCTTGTCGTCGCGATCGACGAGGATGCCCAGTTCCTTGAGCTCGTCGAGGTTCTCTTCGAGGCCCTCGAAGCGCTTCGCCAGGGCATCGTAGTACGAGTCGGGCGTGCCCAGGAACTCGACGCCGTTGGCCTTGAGCTTGCGGACCGTGTCCACGATGTCGTTGGTCACCAGGGCGAGGTGCTGCACGCCGGGGCCACCGTAGGCCTGGATGTACTCCTCGATCTGGGACTTCTTCTTGCCCTCGGCGGGCTCGTTGAGAGGCAGCTTGATCCGCTCGTTGTGGTTGGCCACGACGACCGAACGCAGGGCCGAGTACTCGGTCGAGATGTCCTTGTCGTCGAAGTTGGCGAAGTGGTGGAATCCGAAAACGGTCTGGTAGAACTCCACCCAGGTGTTCATCTCGTTCCAGCCCACGTTGCCGACGAGGTGATCCACGAACTCGAGGCCGGTCGACGGCACGTCGAGGCCCTTGCGGGCCACGAAACCGGGCAGGAAGACGCCCTGGTAGCCGTCGCGCTGGACGAAGGTATGGACCGTGTCGCCGTAGGTGGCGACCGTAGCGAGGGTCACCTTGCCGTGGGCATCTTCCATGACGAAGGGCTCGCGAACCGGGCGGGCGCCGCGGGCGGTCGCCAGCTTGAAGGCCTTCTCGGCGTCTTCGACCCAGAACGCGACGTCGCGGACGCCGTCGCCGTGGTCGAGCACGTGCTTCGACACGGGGTGATCGGCCACGAGGGCGGTGGTGAGGACGAAGCGAATCTTGTTCTGCTGGAGGACGTAGCTCGCGCGGTCCCGGATACCGGTCTCGGGTCCGGCGTAGGCCACGATCTGGAATCCGAACGCCTTCTGGTAGAAGTAGGCGGCTTGTTTGGCATTACCCACCCAGAACTCGACGTGATCGGTTCCGTTGATGGCGATCAGATCGGCAGGGGCGGTGCTGAGGGGGGTCGACGTCGTCATTGGCTCTCCTTCCCAATAGCAAAGGCCGGGTGCTTGCGCATCCGGCCTCTTATTATGGAGGGAAGTCCCCGATAAAGTCCATTCCCCGGGTGAAACCGATTCTTCGGGGGGTGGCTTGGACCTCTCAGCCTTCCGGCTGCCGCCAAACGCTTAGGCACTCTGGGCCCAGGGGGTCGCGACGCTCTGGAAGGCGCCGGTGACGAGCATGACGCGGAGCTGGCGACGCAGGGTGGGGGTGTCGGCGTAAATGGCCGCGAGCGACTTGTAGACCGAGATGGACGTGGTGGGGAGGGCGGCGATCGCCTCGGGCTCCAAGCGGTCGAGGAGGGCTTCCGAGCGGCGGGCATGCGCCTCGAAGATGAAGGGGGTCAGGGTTCCCTGGAAACGGCCCTCGATCAAGAGCTCGCGAAGGGCGCGGCGATCCACGGGATCCAGGCTCTCGGACCAGTCGACGTAGACGCCTTGGCCGCGGCGGTCGAGCTTGGCGAGGGCGGCCTGCTCCGCGCGCTGGGCCTGACGCTCGCTCTCGGCGTTGTCCCCGAAGAGGGAACGAACACCACGAATCTTAACTTCCAAGACTTTGAGCTGCAGATTGAGCAACGCCGTCCCGCGAATCTTATCGGAAGCTTGACCCATCATCGTCCCACTCCTTCAACCAAGTGTATCCAACCTGTCACAAAGGTGTTATCGCGGGTCGACGCCCAAAGATTCTTATGACTCTGGAAACGATCGTTTAAGCAAATGGAAAGCTTTGGTAAGGCCTGAGATGCTTGCGTGATGCGGATCACTTTGAGACACTGGAAAGCCAGGAGGGTCCTCATCATCATGGAGTTGACGCGCTATCGAGTCCCATCGGAACAGGACGGGATGACGGTCTGGGCCGTGCTTCGAAACCAGCTCGCCTTGTCCCGCCTCATGATCCGGCGCTTGAAGCTGGTGGACGGCCTTCTCGTCAACGGCATGCCCGTGAAGACCCATCACCGCCTGCAAGCAGGTGACGAGCTGCGCCTGGTCGCCGCCGACCGCCCCTCGGAGGGGGTGATCCCCGAGGCCATGCCTCTCGATATCGTCTACGAAGACGACGACCTCCTGGCCCTCAACAAGCCCGCCGGCCTGATTGTCCACCCCACCAAGGGCGAATACGTCGGAACCCTGGGTAACGGCGTCTCGCATTACCTCATGGCGCACGGCCACTCGGGACGACTTCACCCCGTCCATCGGATCGACAAAGAGACTTCCGGCCTGGTGCTCTTCGCCAAGCACGAACTGGCTCATTTGCGCCTGGCCACCGCGATGACCGAGGGCAACGTCCAGCGCCGCTACTGGGCCTTGGCCGAGGGTGTCTTGCCCGTCGAGCGCGGTCGGGTGGACTGGCCCATCGGCCGCGAGCCGGAGCACGGCTCGAAGCGCCGGGTCGATCCCCAGGGGCAGAACGCCCTGACCCATTTTCAGGTCGTCCGGAGATTCGAGGCCTTCACCCAGCTAGACCTCCTGCTCGCGACCGGCCGAACCCACCAAATTCGCGTGCACATGGCTCACCTGGGCTACCCGCTTTTGGGAGATCCTTTCTACGGATGGCCGCATCCCCGCCTGACCCGCCAGGCCCTGCATGCCCGCAGCTTGACCGTTCCGCATCCCCAGACGGGAAAAGCCCTGGACCTGGTCGCACCGCTTCCCGAGGACCTGCTCGCCCTCGTCGACGGCTAACGCCATTCCGTTTCGCTTGGCTTCATGGTTGCATGGAGGCGGCGGGCGGCACGCTGCTCCCGCCGCTCATGACGCGTTCATGAAAGGAGCCGTGCGATGACCCAGCCCGCCCCGTCCTCCGAACCTGCTCGCCTGCCCCTCGATTACTACGCGGCCGACCCCGCCTTCCGGCGCCTGATGGCCCGCATGCTGCCCAAGCCCCTTCACGACTGGGCGGAACCCCGGTTCCAGCGCATGGGCGTGCAGGCCGCCACCGAGGTCGACCCGCTCGCGATCGCCGCCGACCGCACGCCGCCTCAGCATAAGCCCTACGATCCCTTCGGGAACCGCATCGACGCCATCGTCTATCATCCCAGTTACCCCGAGATGGTCCGCATCGCTTACGGCTCCGGCTTGGTGAGCTTGGGCTACGACTCGGAACTCGCGCGCGAGCTGGGGCGCGTCCCGCATGCGCTCACTTTCGGCCTCGGTTACCTCTTCGCGCAGGCCGAGACTGGCCTCTACTGCCCGGTCTGCTTGACCGCGGGCACGGCGCGCGTGGTCTCGCGCTTCGCGGATCCCGAGCTGCAACGCCGCTACCTGCCCCGCCTCACCACGTCCAACGTCGACGCCCTCTGGCAGGGAGCCATGTTCCTCACGGAGAAGGCCGGAGGCTCGGACGTCGGGCAGACCACCTTGAAGGCGGTACGAGACGGGGAGACGTGGCGCCTCTGGGGCGATAAGTGGTTCTGCTCGAACGCCGACGCCGGCGTGATGATGGTCCTCGCTCGTCCGGAAGGCGCCGCGCCCGGCACGCGCGGCCTGGGGCTCTTCCTGGTGCCTCGCACGCTCGAGGACGGCACGCGCAACCCCATCCGCATCAACCGCCTAAAAGACAAGCTGGGCGTGCGCTCGATGGCCTCCGCCGAGCTGGACTTCCAGGGGGCGATCGCCTACCCGGTCGGAGATCTCTCCAGGGGCTTCCACTATATGGCCGAGATGCTCAATCTCTCGCGCGTCTTCAACTCCGTGGCCTCGATCGCCGTTTCTCGCCGTGCCGCCTTCGAAGCCGTTCGCTATACCCGCGACCGCGTGGCCTTCGGCAAGGCCGTCGACCAGCATGCGCTCGCCCGCGAGGTCCTGGCCCGCATGATCGTCGAGCAGGAAGCCGCGACGCGCCTCGTCTTCCAGACCATCCACCACCTGGACCAGGTGGATTCGGGCAACGCGTCGGACGGTCCCTTGCTGCGCATCCTCACGCCCATGATCAAGGCTCATACCGGCAAGCTCGCCGTCCGGCACGCCTCCGAGTCCATGGAGCTCCACGGCGGCAACGGCTACATCGAGGACTTCGTCACCGCGCGCCTCTTGCGCGACGCGCAGGTGCTTCCCATCTGGGAAGGCACGACCAATATCTTGATCTTGGACATGCTTCGCGCCATGCAAAAAGAAAACGCCCATGAAGCCCTCTTGGCCTCCTGCGCGCGCCGCCTCGAAAACCTCTCGGACGCTACCCTCAAGGCCTGGGCCAGCCCCGTCGAAGCGGCATTGATGACCCTCGTGAGCGAGGTTTCGAGCTGGGAGGGGCTGGAGGCGGGACGCCGCGAGCTCGCGGCCAAGCGCTTCTTCGAGGAGGTCGTGGCCGTCATCGAGGCGTCCTTGCTCTTCGAGGCGGCCCAGGAGGGCCTCAAGGAGGGATCGCGGCGTGAGGCCTTGCTGGCGCGCCTGTACGCGCTCATGCGCTTCGGATCGCGCTCTGAGGCGATGGAGGCGCTTTGCGACTCCTACGACGCGCTGGTCGATCCGTCGGGAACGCCGGTGATGCCGGCCTTCATGGAGGCCCCGGCGCGCGCCTGAGGCCACGGCCCGGGGAAATGGCTTGGGCTGCGCCCCCGTCTTTGGTAAGATAGAGGCCAGTTCGATCGATTTCCGCTAGAAGGGGTTTCCATGCCCGATCAACTCATCAAGGCGATGGCCGCGGATGGCCGCATCCGGGTCGTCGCCGCCATCACCACCGACCTGGTCGAGGAGGCCCGCCGCCGACACCAGACCAGCCCGACGGCCACGGCCGCCCTGGGCAAGGCCCTGACCGGAGGGTTGCTGCTTTCCTCGTCCTTGCTCAAGGATCGGGGCACGCTGACGGTTCGGATCATCGGAAAAGGCCCCCTCGGCGGCATCCTCGTGGATGCCAAGGCCGATGGCGCCATCCGGGGCTACGTCGCCCATCCCGATGTTCACGTGCCTCCCACCGAGCACGGCACCTTCGAAGTGGGAGGAGCCGTCGGCCGCGACGGGACCCTCTCGGTCACGCTCGACACCGGCTCGGGAACTCCCTTCTCGGGGACCGTCGAGCTCTTGAGCGGGGAGCTGAGCGACGATTTCACCCATTACATGGCCACGTCCCAGCAAACTCCCTCGGCCATCTCGCTTGGCTTCTTCATGGGCCGTGACGGTCACGTGGAAGCGGCCGGCGGCCTCATGGTCCAGCTGATGCCGGATGCCGGCGACGAGATCGCCTGGCGGCTCGAGCAGGCCATCCGCGAGTTGCCGGGCCTGACCGAGCTCATCCGCAGCAACCAGTCGCTGGACCAGATCCTCGAGACCGCCCTCCAGGGCTTCGCCATCGAGGTACTCGAGCGCTCGGATGCTCCCCGTTTCGAGTGCCAATGCTCGGAAGACCGCGTCATGCGCGCCATCGCGAGCCTGGGGCCGACCGAGATTCAGAGCATCATCGACGAGGACGGCAAGGCCGAGGTCCGCTGCCACTTCTGCAACGAGGAGTACCACCTCAGCCGCAAGCAACTCGAAGACCTGCTCGCTTCTTAAGACGCCAATGACCGACCCGCCGGCTAAGATGCCGGCGGGTCGGTCGATTTGAGGGCTCGGAGGCCGGAGAAAACCCGAGAGGCCGGAAGCATCGCTTCCGGCCTCTCGGGTTTAGAGCGTCAAATGCTCCGCGGGTCTAGACCGCGCGGTGCACCTTGCCGGCCTTGAGGCACGAGGCGCAAACCTTGACCTTCCGAACGGTCCCGCCGAGGTTGGCGCGAACGCTCTGAAGATTGGGGAGCCACCGCCGCTTGGTGTGGCGATTCGAGTGGCTCACTTTGTAACCCGTGCTCGGGCCCTTGGCGCAGACTTCGCAAACCTTGGACACCTTGGTAACCTCCGGTAGATAATGGATCTCGGCCTTCGGATATAATCGAAAGACGCAAGGCATCAGCTTATCATAGGTTTAACTCCTTGGCAAGAATACGAGAGATGGGGCTTGGCCCTTTTGGGAGAATCGCGTGCTCGTCGTGATCATCGGCAATACCCGGACTCATTTCGGCGTTCCCCTGGAAGCAGGGGGATGGCATGTGACGCGCCACGCGACCCAGGAAGCCCCTTGGCCGCATCCGATGCCCGGATGCCCCACCGGAATCGTTTCCGTCGTTCCTGAGGCCTCTCAGACGCTTCTGCGGGCCTGGGAGGAGGAGCGTCCGGTCTTGCTCACCTCGGCGAATGCGCCTCTGCCGATCGCCTACCAGCCGGCGACCTCGCTGGGAGCCGACCGGATTGCCAACGCCTTCGCGCTTTATTTAAAAGTCAAGGGAGCAGGGATCGTGGTGGACCTGGGAACGGCCACCAGTCTGACGGCCGTCGCCGCGGACGGGACGATCCTGGGAGGGGCGATCGCCCCCGGTCTCGACACCAGCCATGCCGCGCTCGTCGAGCGCACGGCCCTCTTGCCCCCGGTGCCCTTGGAAGACCCGGGGGTTTCTTGGGGGCGCTCCACCGTTGAGAGCATCCAGCTTGGCCTGGTTGCGGGGCATGTCGGGCTCGTCAGGCACCTGGTGGAGCGCATGCGCCGCGACCTGGGAGCTGAGACCCCCGTTCTCCTCACCGGTGGAGGGGCCCGCGTGCTCGCTCCCTTGCTACCCGATTACGATCATCAGCCCGATCTTACGCTCGAAGGGGGCCGGCTCTGGCTCTCGCGTGCCCTCGCCGAAAGGAAGCATTGAGGATGCCCGATCCCTCGTTCTCCCTGCGCGCCCACCACCTCATGTGCGTGACCACCTACCAGGGGAAGGGCTACTCGCCCGATTTCGTCGCCAACATGAACCAGGTCTGGCATGCCTTGCGCTCGGGCGTTTACCCGAAGATCGAGGTGCATGCGGTGGCGGATCCGCTTTGCGGGGCCTGTCCGAACCTCCAGGATCCCGCGGAGCCGACGTCATGTCAGTTTCAGCGGTCGATTGAGGCGCGCGACCGCCGCTTGCTGGCGGCCATGGGCTGGCAAGAGGGTCAGGTCATCGAGCTGGAGCCCGTCATGGAGCAGATTCTCGCCAACCATGCCGAGCTGCTCGCGCAGGTCTGCGTCGGCTGCGATTGGATGGCCATCTGCGGCCAGCAGCGCTTCACCTGGCTCGAAACCACGCCGCCGGTACCGTTGCCGGTCGTGGACTAGCCGAAAGGCTCAGGCTAGGCGGCTTACCAGAATTGCCACCAGCCGCGCGAAGGCGGCTCCTTGAGCGGGCGCTTGAAGTAGGCCCGCCCTCCGGTGATCGAGACCAGTTCCCAGCCTTCTTTGCCGAGATCCTCGAGCCGCTTGGCATCCGGGCCGCTCAGCACGGCCTTGGCCACCATGCCGGGAATCCCGTCCACCGAGCCGGCGAGAAAGGTCTCGATCCGGTACTCCCATTTGGGGCCGTCATAGCGCGCGTTCGCGGAGCTCTCGTCCGCCAGCGCCGGCATGGCCGGCATCGTGGTCGCGAGCGCGAGCGCGAGAAGCAGTCGCTTCATCAGAAGAGCCCTCCTCCCAGCGTGAGCCTCACGATGCCCATGACGACAGCGGAGCCGTTGAGGATGACGCCGGTATTTGACGGCTTCACGCCGGTGCGGGCTTCCTGGTCCCGGGCCACCAGGCTCATGATGAGCCCGATCAGGGCAAACGGGATGATCATCCAGTTCATCCAGCCGAGACAAGGAAAGAAGGCCACGAGGGCCCCCAAGAGGGCGAGGATGCCCCAGACGACGCTAACGAGTTGCATGAGCAGCCTTTCTCTTGAGCAAGGTGACGGCCGCTAGCACGGCCAGGTTCACGACGAGGCAAAGGTAGAGCCCGAGGCTCATGGGGTTGGCGGCGAGCGCTCCGGCGAAATCGCCGTCGCTGATGAGGTAGAAGGCCCGAGTCATGCCGCAAAGCGGGCATGGCGCGCCCTGGAGTTGTGACGGACAGGCCGGGATCCAGCTTGAAAGCGTGGCTTGCGGCAGCCAAAAGGGCAGCAAGACGATCGCCCCCGACGCGAGGCTGAGCAGACGCCAGACGATTCGCAACGCGGGGGCGAGGTCGGAGGCCATGAGGCTTTACCGGGGAAGCACCAGGGTCTGACCGGGATGGATCAGGTTCGGGTTCGAGATGATCGCTCGGTTGGCCTCGTAGAGGTCCTTCCAGCGCAGCGGATCTCCGTAAACCGATTGGGCGATGTCCCAGAGGGTGTCGCCCCGGCGGACCGTGCGCGTGCCGCGGGGGCTGCGGCTCGTGACCGTGGGGATGACGAGCGTCTGGCCCGGGTGAATCAAGTTCGGACGCGAGATGACGCTCCGGTTCGCCTCGTAGAGCGTGGGCCAGAGCACGGGGTTGCCCATGGTGGCGGACGCGATGTCCCAGAGCGTATCTCCGCGCTTGACGACGTACTGGCCGCCGGACGGGGTCGCGGGGCGGCGGATCTCGGCGTCACGGCGGGGCGCTTTTTCCGGCTTACGGGCGGGAGCCGGCTTGGCCTTGGAGGCAGGCCTCTCGGTCGGTTTCGCCGTCGGTTGGGCCGTGGGCTTGGCCGTGGGGCGGGCCGTTGGCTGGGGAGTGGGACGCGCGGCCGGGCCGGTGGGGGCGGCCGCCTTGCGCATCGAGACGAGGTTATTGGCGCCGAGCTGCGCGCGCGTGAGGGTGACGCTCTGGTAGCCGGCGCGCTCGAGGGTGACCTGGGTCGACTCGGCGGGGGCGTTGAACGTCAACTTGCCGTCGGCCTTGCTGCGGGCGAGCGTATTGCCGGAGGCGTCGCGAAGGACGACGTCGGCGAGGGGCTTGCCGGTCTCGACGTCCACGACCGTCATGCGGGTTTCCGCGCGCTGCGCCCAAGCCGGGAGGGCGGTCGCGGGAGCGAGGTTGAGGGTCGAGGCGATCACGAGGGCGCTTGCGACATGCATCATGATGCGTTTGCCGCGGGCCGTCCGATGGCCTCGGGCGGGGGCTTCCCAGAACGCGCTGGTCCGCAGGGCGGCGGCGCGCGTGCCCGTCAGGGTTTGACCACGCTCGGCGACCGCGTGAAGGATCAGGAGTTCAAAGGCGATGTCGTCGGAAACGGGGGGGAAGCTATCCGGCATGAAGACCTCGAAGACGGCGAAGGATCGAGTGCGATGGGGGTTATCCGGGCGCTAACAACAGCTTGGCCGGGCCAAGGGCCCGGCCAAGCAAGAGTTTGGCTATTAACGTTTTACACCAAGGGGGCGCCTATAGCAAGCTGCCGTAGGTATGCAGGCCTTGCGCCAGGTAGTTGACTCCCAGGTAGGTGACGAGCACCGAGACGAAGCCGACGATCGCGAAGATGGCAGAGCGCTGGTCCCGCCAGTCGCGCGTGGTGCGCGCGTGGAGGTAGCCGGCGTAGACCAACCAGGTGATGAGCGACCAGGTCTCCTTGGGGTCCCAGCTCCAGTAGGTTCCCCAGGCCGCGTTGGCCCAGATGCCGCCGGTGATGATGCCGAGGGCGAGGATGGGGAAGCCGAGGAGGATGAGGCGGTAGGTGATCTCGTCGAAGAAGGCCAGGGTGGTGGACTGGGTGCGGACCTGGCCGAAGGTGGAGCCGCCCTCGAGGGCGAGGGTGCCGCCACCGCCGGTGCCGCCCTGGTCGTTGCGCTTGTCGCGGTAGTGAAGGATCAGGCAGACCACGGCGGCGCCGAAGGCCAGGAAGAAGGCGGCATACGAGATGACCATGAGGCTCACGTGGATCTTCAGCCAGTAGCTTTGCAGCGCCGGCATGAGCGGGTGAGCGTCCTTGAGGCGGGCCGGCAGGATCGACGCGAAGCCGATCAACAGGAACGCAAGAGGAGCCGTGGCCGCTCCGAAGTACTTGGGCTTCATGCGCCATTCGATGAAGAGGTAGATGGCCAGAAGCGCGAAGATCAGGCCCAAGAGGGATTCGAAGAGGTTGGAGAGCGGGGGGTATCCGGCGTAGACGTAACGCATGACCATGGCGCCGCTGGCGCCGACGAGGCCCACTCCCATGGCGAGGGCGCCGGCGAGGCGGGCCCAGGCTTGTTTGGCGATGATTTCGGTCCAGAAGAAGACGCAGGCAGCGAGCACCCCCCAGAAGAGGGTGTTCACGAAGATCGTTTCGATCGCAACGAGGTTGTTCATTCGTACTCCTATGCGGTCGTTCCCAACTTGGAGCGGATCTTGAGCAGCTCCTGTTGGAAGGTGAAGCGGCCGCGGTTGGCTACCCCGGAGAGCAAGAACTCACCGTTGGAGCGCCGGGAGAGCCAGACTTGACGATGGCTGAGGAAGGCGAGGGCGACGCCGACCACGACGGTGAAGAAGCCGGCGTAGACGACGGGGATGCCCGGGTCGGCCTTGACCTGCAGGCCCGAATAAAGGGCGGGTTCGGTGTACGTGACCTTCTCGCCTGCCAGGACGGTCGACTTGCCGGCGTCCAGCACCGCGACGGGCTGGAAGGTGTTCAAGTCGACGATCTGCAGGGGAGCGCGATGGTCGGGCAGGTACAGGAAGTACTGGCCGCTGCCGATGTCCACGCGCCGCGAGATGGATCCCTGGAGTTTGAAGCGTTCGGCGTTCTCCAGTTCGACCATGCGATTGGAGTCGCCGATGCTCAGGCGCGCGCCGCCGACTCCCCAGAAGGCCTGGTAGAAGGTGACGCCGTCGACCCGCAGGGGCTTGTTGACGTATATCTGGTGCGTCTCGGGCGGTTTGCCGGGACGCTGGATCGTCAGATCGGAGTAGAACTGGCGGACGGTCTGGGGGTTGTAATACTCCATCCAGAACTTGTCCAGCCGCACGGACCAGTCGTAATGGCCCGAGGCAAGGGCGCCCTGCTGGTGAGCGACCTTGACGATGTCGTTGATCGGGGCGGTTTGGCCCGTGAAGAGGGGGGCCTGGGATTTGAAGCCCATGAGGCCGCTGACGAGGCCGCCGATCAGGATCGTGAAGAGACCGATATGGGTGATGAGGGCCGAGAACTTGCTGGCGCGGCCCTTGTCGGCCACGATCTGGCCGTTGGGGAAGGTGAAGACCCGGAAGCGATGGGCGCGGAGGGTCTGGGCGATCACCTCTTGATCCACGGCGGGAAGGACGAGGCGATCCGGGTGCATGCGTTCCTGGGTGGTTTCGGCCATGGGCCGGGGGGGCTTGAGGGCCACGCGCAGGCGGGGCATGCAGACGTACCAGGTGGACATGGCCAGGTTGAAGAAGAAGATGGCCAAGAGGCTCAGGAACCACCAGGAGTAGTAGACGTTATGGGCGCCGAGGGCCAAGAGGATTTGCTTGGCCTGGTCGCTCATGGGGGCGGTAAGGACGCCCGAGGGATCGCCCTGCGGGACGATCGTGCCTAGGATGGAGCCCATGGCGATCGCCAGGATCAAGGTGATGCCCAGCTTCACCGAGCTCCAGAAACGGATGAAGCCGGCCCATGAGAATCCGCCCGATGCGGGGCGGCCGTTGAGCGGCTGATCTTGACTTTGCGTCGCTGTCGACATCGGTATTGGCTTCCCTTCGTGAAGGCCCGGGACAGTGGCGGGATGGTTCATTCTATCGGGCTTGGGCGGTGGAGGCAAGGAGACCGGACCGGTCGTAGGCCCACTTTAGGATACGTGGGCGCGAAGTTTCGGTCACCTGTGGCAAACTACGGATGCTGAGGCATTTGCGGATGGTGTAGGTTGGGGAAATCAGCCGGGTGCTGAGGATTTTAGCTGCTTTGTCCCCTGGGAATTCATAACTTGTAAACGGGGGACGGCCCTCTGTGCCGGCAGATACGTTATAATAGGCATGCTCGATTCGGGGTGGGAGGTTCCACGCGGGAGCTCCGACGAAGACCAATCTTGACCCAGGGCCCCGATCGATGGTCTTGCCGCCGGGGTGGCGTGCAGGCCCAACTGAGGAGTTCTTAGACGACATGCACGTAATGATGCTCGGGTTGAGCCACGCCTCCGCGCCGGTAGAAGTTCGCGAACGGGTGGCGTTTTCCGGTCAGGGTCTGGCAATGGGCCTCTCGATGTTGGTCAGCCGTCCTGCAGTCCTCGAAGGAGCCATTCTTTCGACCTGCAACCGAACCGAGCTCTACGCGGTGGTCTCGAGTCCCGCTGCGGGGCGCGACGCCCTGAGGGAGTTCATTCTCCAGGAACGTAACCTTCCGAGCGACGTCTTCGAGGAGTTCTTCTACTTCCTCGAAGGCGATGACGCCATCCGTCACCTCTTCCGGGTCTCCGGTGGCTTGGAGTCCCAGATCCTCGGCGAGGGCCAGATCCTCAGCCAGGTCAAGGACGCACAGGCCGCCGCCCAGCTTCACCGGACCATGGGAGCCGTCCTGGATTCCCTTTTCCGCTTCGCGGTGACCGCCGGCAAGCGGGTTCGCACCGAGACCGAGATCTCGCGCGGAGCGGTCTCCGTTTCCAGCGCGGCGATCGAACTCGCCAAGGAAACCCTGGGCGGCTTCGACGGCAAGTCCATCTTGATCCTGGGCACCGGCAAGATGGGCGAGCTCGCCGCCAAGCAGCTTACCGCCCATAACTTCGCCAAGATCTACGTCGCCAACCGCACGCTGGAATCGGCTCAGCAGCTCGCCAACCAGATTGGTGGGGAGGCCGTTCCCTTCCATGCCATGCAGGAGGCCCTCGAAGCCATCGACATGCTCGTCTGCTCGACCGGCGCGCCGCACTACGTGCTCACGCCCAGCGAGATGATGCCCGTGGTGGCCAAGCGCGACGGCAAGCCCATGCTCATCGTGGACGTCTCCGTGCCCCGCAACATCGACCCCGACCTCGGTGCCATGCCCGGCATCACCGTCTACGACGTGGACGATCTCCAGTCGGTGGCCACCAAGAACCGCTCCGAGCGCCAGGCCGTTGCCCGCGAAGTCGAGGCCATCCTGGAAGCCGAGATCAGCCACTACCAGACCTGGCTCAAGAACTACCGCATGACGCCCACGATCAGCTCCTTCCGCAACAAGGCGCATGAGCTTCGCGATCAGGAACTCAACCGCTTCTGGGAATCGAACGCGGCGAAGTTTACGCCCGAGCAGCGCGAGCTCGTCGACAGGATGACTCAGGCGCTCGTCAATAAGTTCCTGCACCAGCCCCTGACCAGCCTCAAAGGCATGAACGCCTTGCAGCAGCATCATCACGCCAACGCTCTCCAGACCCTTTTCGACCTCAAGGTCGAAGACTTCCAGGAGCATTACCTCCGGCGGAGCGGCGAGCGGCGCACGATGCCCCTCGCTTGATGCGCCGCCTTCTCGCGCTTTCGCTCCTGACGCTCGTCGTCGCCGGCTGTGCGTCCCTTTCGGGCGCCCCCCTGGCGACTCCCGATGCCGCGTCGCTTTCCGCGCGCGGCGCGCAATCGATCTACCCCCTGACCAAGGGCCTCTATTGGCGTTACCAGACCGTCTCGCGCTCCGGGGACGGTCCCGAGCGCCCGGGCTCCGATCAGGTCTCGCAGGTCATCGAATCCGAGTACGTGCTGGGTCAAGTCCGGGCCGTCGTCTCCCGCAAGAACGGCGAGCGCGAGATGCCGCCGACGCGGGCCGTGGCGGATTCCCGCGCGGTCACCCTGTCGCGTGCCAATGCGCCCGAGGACGGCTCGATCACGGTCTTAAACTTTCCCTTGGAGCCCGGCCGTACCTGGCCCGGACGTAGCTGGGGAGCGCACGCACAAGAGTACATCTCGATCGTGGGGACCGAATCGGTATCGGTGCCGGCCGGAACCTTCGAAGCGACCCGCACCCAGCATCGGATCGCGTATGCCACGGGCGCCGAGGACTTCTTGCATTACTGGTACGTGCCTGGGATCGGCATGGTCAAAGCGATCGAGGGCCTGACCATCGACATGGGGCAAGGTCCCTACTTGCAGCAGGTCACGGCCGAACTCAAAGAATGGGGCCAGCGCTAGCTCTGCCGCCCGAGCGCCCTAACGATCGAACGAGCGATCGTTGCAAGTTGCACAAAAATTTTGCATGATAGAGGGACCAGCTTGAAGTCACCTCTCTGAGCTGGGGGCCCGCCGTCCACACACCCGGCGGGCCCGCCTAGTTTTCACCCCCCTCGCGGCGTCGCCGCGAGGGGGGTCTTTTGGTTTCCAGGGTTCCCTGCGGTTACTTCCGCGAGACGACCGCCAGGGTGCAGCGCGAGACGCAAACCATGGCGCCCTGCTCGTCGACGATCGTCACGCTCCAGACCTGGGTCGTCCGACCCCGATGAATCGGCGTGGCCGTGGCCGTCACGACCCCGTCGCGCTTGCCCTTCAGGTGGTTGGCGTTGATCTCCAGCCCGACGGCGGCCTGCGTCTCACGATCCACGTTCAACCAGGCGCCGATGCTGGCCACGGTCTCGGCCAGCGCGACCGACGCGCCTCCATGCAGGAGGCCGAACGGTTGCTTGGTCCGATGATCGACGGGCATGGTCGCGACGACTTGATCGGGCCCCGCCTCGACGAGGGCGATTCCCAGGGCTTCGGACAGGTTGCCCTGTCCCATCTGTGAGAGTTCTTCGGGAGTGAGCATCTAGACCTCCGGAGGGGGCGGCGGCGGCGGCGGAGCCGCCGCGGGAACGGGTTCTACCAGGCGTTTTTTCTCGATGGCGGGGATGTACAGGTTCTGGATCAGCACCATCAAGGTGGCGACGATCGGCACCGCGATGATGGCCCCCACGATGCCGAGCATCTCGGCACCGATCATGATGGCGAAGAAGACCAAGATCGGGGGCATCTCCACGGACGACGAGAGGATCAAGGGGCTGATGACGTTGCCCTGGATGATGTTCGAGCCCGCGAAGATGGCCACGACGATCAGGGCGAGCTTCCAGTCGACCGTGAAGGCCACGATCACGGCGGGAATGGCTCCCAGGGTCGAGCCGACCAGGGGAATGATCTCCATGAGGCCCGCGATCGCCGCCAAGACCCAGGCGTAGGGCACGCCGGCGATGGTCATTCCGATGCCGAGCAGGATGCTCAGGGCCGTCATGCTCATCAATTGGCCGCGGACGTAGGCGCCCAGGCGCTGCGAGATGGGATCGAATTGCTCGGCGATCCGGTCGCGGTACCGCGGGGGAATGAGCTTGAGGAAGCCCGTGCGCAGGTTGGGGCCGTCCGCGAGCAAGAAGAACGTCGTGATCAGGACGCCGCCGATGCCCACCAGGGCGGATGCCACGGCCGCCGTTGCGGTGAGCGTGGAGGCCAACCAACCGGACGCCCGCTGCGAGATGAAGGTGGCGATCTGGGTGCTGGTCGGCAGCACATGGTAACGGGCCTCGAGGGCTCGGAGCCGATTCAGGAGCGATTCATATTGCGCCACGTACGTGGGAAAGTCCTTGACCAGCTCCTGGATCTGGGAAATCAAGATGGGAACCAGGATCATGCCCACCACGCCCAGGGAGCCGAAGATCAGGACGAAGACCAGCAAGGTGGCCAGGGCTCGCGGCAAGCGCCGGGCGGTGAAGAAGTTCACCGCCGGGGCCAGGGCCGCCGCCAGGATGAGGGCGATCAAGAGGAACGCGATAATGAACGGGAAGTTCATGATCGCGGTGATGGCGATGATGAGGGCGAGGGCGTGAAACAGGATCTTTGGACTGATGACGACGTTGATGGGGGGCATGCAAGTCCTCCGAGCTAGCGCGGGCCAGGCTCCTTGGTGAGCAAGGCGACGGCCTCGACGTGAGCGGTTTGCGGGAACATGTCCACGGGCTGGACCTTTTCTAGCCGGTACCCGCCTGCGTCGACGAGTCCTTTCAGGTCGCGGGCCAGGGTCGCGGGGTTGCACGAGACGTAGACGATGCGCGGGATGCCCGAGCGGGCGATCGCCGAAACGACTTCCGGCTCGCAGCCCTTGCGCGGGGGATCCAGGACGGCCACGTCGATCATCCCGGTCTCCGAGAGCAAGCGCGCCAGGCGATCCTCGACCTTGCCGGTCAGGAACTTGGCGTTGCTAATTCCGTTGAGCCGGGCGTTGGCGATGGCATCCCGCGTGGCCTCGGGGATCACCTCGATCCCGAGCGCCTCGCCGGCTCCCTTGGCCGCCAAGTAGAGCGCGATCGTCCCCGTGCCCGAGTAGAGATCCACGATTCGCTCGCCGCCCTGGAGGCCGGCGTACTCGACGACCGTGTCGTAGAGCCGTTCGACCTGCTCGGAGTTCACCTGGAAGAACGAGCGGGCCGAGATCGCGAACGTCAACGGGCCGATCTTCTCGAAGAGGTGGTCCTTGCCCCAGAGGACCCGGGTTTCTGGGCCCATGAGCGCGTTTCCGGGCTTGGAGTGGATGTTCTGAACGATGCTGGTCACGCCGGGGAACTGCTCGCGGACGCGCTCCACCCAGGCGTCTTCCAGCGGGAAGTCCTCGCGGGTGGTCACCAGGCCGATCATCAGCTCGTTGGTCTGATGACCTGCCTTGGCGAACGCCGACCGCAGCCAGCCCTTGCCGGTGCGCTCGTCGTAAAGGGGGAAGTCGAACTCGGGAAGCGCCTTGCGAAGGAAATCCAGGACCAGATTATTGAGCGGGTGCTGGATATAGCAGTGCTCCACGTCCACGACCGTGTGGCTGCGCGCCTCGTAAAGGCCGATTCGGATGTGATTGCCGTCAGGCTTGGGCTTTTCTTCCTTGGCGAGCGCCCAGTGCACCTTGTTGCGGTAGTACCAGGGATCGTCCATGCCGATGGTAGGGGCGACGAGCTGATCCTTGGAGAACCCGCCGATGCGCGTGATCGCCTCTTCCACGATATGCCGCTTCCACTGCAGTTGAGCCGTGTAGTCGACTTCCTGCCACTGGCAACCGCCGCAGCGCCCGAAGAGCGGGCAACGCGCGCCGGCCCGCTGGCTACCCGGCGTCAGGACTTCCTTGACCAGGGCGCGGCCGTAGGTGGGTTTGGTCGAGATCACCTCGGCCTTGACGCGGTCTCCGGGCACGCCACCCGGCACGAAGAGGGCGAAGCCTCCCAGGTGGGCGATGGCTTCGCCTCCCGGTACGAGGCCTTCGAGGTCGAGGGTGACGAGATCCCCGGCGGAAACGGGGGGAGTCGGCTTGCTCATGGTCTCCTTTCCCGCGACACGCCCAGGGGCGTCAGCGTCTCTTTGGAGGACTCGGTGGACGGGGCCTTCCGGCCCAAAACCTCATGGTACAGGGCCAGCGTCTCGGCGATGCCCCGCTGCACCGAGAACCTCGCTGCCTGGGCGTAACCCGCCTGGCGCAAGGTTTCGGCCAGGTCGGGATCGGTGAGGATCTGCTCGAGCGCGCGTGAGAGGGCTTCGGTATCGGCCGGGTCGACGCTCAGGGCGGCTTGGCCGGTGACCTCGGGAATCGAGCTCGCCTGGCTTGCGATCACCGGGGTGCCGCAGAGCATGGCTTCCAGCGGCGGCAGGCCGAAGCCTTCGTAGAAGCTGGGGAACGCGAAGCATTCGGCGGCACGGTACAGGGCGGGAAGCTCGTCGTCGGGCACGAAGCCCTGGTACCTGACGCGATCCTGGAGGCCGAGCTGGCGCACGAGCAGGTCCAGGCGCTTGGGGCGACCGATTTTGAGGACGAGCTTGAGGTTGGGGTGGCGGGGGGCGATCGCCGCGAAGGCCCGGATCAGGCCTTCCGGGTTCTTGTAGCGGTAATGCGACCCTAGCGCGAAGACGAAGCGTTCGGGAAGGCCGTACTTTTGGCGCACGGCCTCGACCTGAGCGTCGCTCACCGGGCCAAAGTGCTCCTCGAGCCAGTTGTAGACCACCGAGATCTTTTCAGGCGGGATGTTCAGGTGTCGTGCGATATCGCCCTTGGACCATTCCGAGACGGTCAGGATCCGGTCCGAGGCATGGGCGACGGGCTTGATGGAGGTGGCGTAGTAGAGCTTCCAGCCAAGCCGTTGGCGCCACTTGAAGCCCTGGGGGTACGAGAGCGGAATGGTGTCGTGAAGGGTCAGAATCCGCTTGACGCCCTTGGGCAGGACGCGCGGCGCCACCATGGACGGGCTATGGAAGATCTCGGGCTTCACCCGTGAGACGAGCTGGGGGATGAGCACCTGCTCGCGCGGGTCGACGATGTGGACCCGCGGGTTGATGAGCTCGAAGTCGGGGCGGTTCTGGAGTTCGGGCAGCAACTCGGGGTGATTGGTCACGATCGAGTAGCGGTTGCCTTGGCCGTACCGGGCGAGGCCTCTCAGGAGGTTGAAGGTGTAGCGCGCGAGGCCGGAGGGCTGAGGGCCAGCCTCCCGTGCGTCGATCATCACGTGCATGGAGGTCATCGGCCTAGCCGTGAGCGGGGGGCTCGGGGTGTTCGGCGAGCTTGAGGAAGGCCAGAAGCGCCAAGCTGACGCCGAGGACGGCGATCATGACCGCCGCTCCCCAGAGGTCGGCCAGGGGACCCACGATGATCATCGGCAGCAGGGTGGCGAGGTAGACGAGCATGCCCTGGAGCCCGAAGACCTTGCCGCGCATCTCTTCGTCGACCGATTCCTGGACCAGGGTGGAGACCGGGATGTCGATCATGGCCCCGGCGATGCCTACGCCGGTCGCCAGCGCGAAGGCCAGGTTGAGCTCCGGGGCGAAGGCCATTCCCACGAGGGAAAGACCGGCAACCACGCAGCCCGTGCGGACCCAGATGACCTTCGGCAGATGCCGGCCGAACTTGCCCATGATGCCCGCGCCGATGGCCATGCCCGCGCCGGCGAAGGCGAAGATGATGCCGAAGTTGTCGAGCTGGAAGGCCTTGGCGGTGAAGTCCTTGGCGAGCACGTTGAGCGCCGCGAAGGTGCCGAACATGGCCATCATCACGGTATAGGCCGAAAGCAGGCGGGGATTTCGCCAGAGGTAGACGAAGGTCGAGCTCCACTGCTTCCAGAAATTGCCGTCTTGCTTGTCTTCGACCGCGCGATCGGGGATCTTGACCAGCAACGAGCCGATGGCCGCCAAGGCGTAGATGACCGTGACGGAGAGATAGGCATTTTCGGCGCCCAACCAGTCGCCCACGGGCTTGGCCACGGCGAAGCCACCGACGACCGTCAAGATCATGATGGTCATCAGGGCGGCGTTGGCCGTCATGAGGTGTTCCTTGCGCACGATGGAGGGCACGGCCGTCATGAAGGCGGGGTTGTAGAACTGGGTGAGCGAGCCGAAGACGAAGGCGAAGATCAAGAGCGGCAGGAAGAGGTGCTGGGCGAACGGTAGCGACAACAGCAGCAGCGCTCGCGTGAGGTTGCTCAGGAACAACATGACCTTGATGGGGAAGCGATCGACCAGGACGCCGGCCACCGAGCCGAGGAAGACGGCCGGTAGGGCGAACGCGAGCGAGACTCCGCTCATCATGGAATTCTGGAGGTTGTCGGGGACCAAGGGCGAGGCCAGGAGGGCGACGAAGACGAAGAGGAACTTCTCACCGAGGCCGTTCGCCAAGGAGATCACGCACATCACGAGGAAGGACGGATCCCGGAAGAGGTCGCGGCCACGCACGCGGGTGGCTGCCTGAGCGGTATTAGACATGGGAGAGATTCTAGCACACTCGCTTGCAGGCAATATGTCTGCCGAGGTCACGACTTGTAAAGGCGCTTTCAGGAACCGAAGAGGGTCTGGGCGAGGCGGCGCTCGGAATCGGCGCTCATGCCGATCAGGGCGAAGCTGCCCTCGAAGCGGCCATCGGGCTGGAGGCGACCGCCCTTCACTTCGCCGTTGAGCGAGAAGAGCACGTCGGACTCCCGAATGAGAAAGAGCGGGACGGTCGTGCCGATTTCCAGCGTATCGCGAAGATCCGCGAGGCGCATCCCGCCTCCCGAGACGTTGACGATCGTGCCCGAGACGTAGTCTCCGGCGGGGGAGGCGTACTTCACTTGCAGGGGCACGGTCTGGTGCATGACCTCCCGCGAGCGCACGCGCTGCAGTTCGGACCCGAAGGCCACTTCGAGCACCTTCTGGTTGAGGTTCTTCCAGACCTGCCGGAGGGTCGCGGCGCGGACGATGCCCGCACCGTCCTCGGCCAAGTACGACACATGGACCTTGATGCCGGTCTGGAGGTTGGGGCCAAGCCAGTCGAACTCGGGCCCGTGATCCAGGGTGAGTCCGCGGCTGCGGTGGCGCCAGCCGCTGACATGGCAGGAGCGACGGGTGTCGAGGGACGTGATCGTGAGCGGCTGCTGGGAGGTCGGCAACGGCATCAGCAAGGAGCGGATGGTCTCGACCATGGGCTCGATCTCGACGGGTTTCTGGAGGACCTGATCGGCGCCGATGGCCCGAGTGGCGCGCAGCATGTCTTCTCGTTCCTGGCTGGTGGTGAGGAAGACGTAGAGGTCGTCGATGCCGAGGCGTTCCTTCATGGCTTGACAAGCCGCGATGCCGTTGATGCCGGGAATCTCGATCTCGAGAAGGACCAGGTCGGGGCGTTCCTTGGCGCAGAGCGAAACGGCTTCCGCGCCGGTCTCGGCGTATAGGATCCGGTAGCCTTCTTGCTGGAGGATATTGCCCAGGTTGCGACGGAACAAGGCCGAGGCATCCGCGATGAGCACGGTCGGACTTTGGAGATCCGTGTGTGGGGCTCTGGTCCTTTGGGCGCCATGCACCTGGGGGAAGGCGGGAGTTCGCGGCTGATCCATGGGGTTCTGCCTGCCTTTGCTGCGTCGTCGGCATGAGCCGCGGGTTCTTATATACCCTGGGGAATCCGGATGTCAACGCGACGGGAGAGGCCGGTCGGCGGATCGTGTCGTGACGCCACATGGGTTCGGTCGAGCTGATTGTCCGGAGGACATGGCGACTTTTCATCGACACTAGGACATTTTGACGTTTGGTGGTAGCATATAAGCAACCCTCCTGTCGCCGCTGGTTGACATTACACGAGCCTGCACTAGGACCCCATGGCATGAGCCCTTCGAATTCTCGCAACGCAGCCGCCCTCGATACCTTTGGCGGCGAGTCCCCCGACGTCGCTCGCTCCTCCACGGGCGCTCGGATGGCCGATACCGGCCCGTCCCTGATTGGCCGAGAGTCGCTGCTGGAGCAACTCGACGGGTGCTGGGATACCGCGCGCCGTGGCCGCTCGCTGATCGTTCGACTCGTCGGAGATCCCGGAATCGGCAAGACCTCGATTATCCGGGCATTTGCCCAACGTCGGGAGGCAGATGCGCAGGTGGTGACCGTGCATGCCGTGCCGGATCTCGCGCATGCCAGTTATCGCTTCCTCGATGCGATCGCCGCCGCCTGGAAGGCTGAGGCGGCGGATTTCGGCCAAGATGTGGCGGCCGTTTGGCATTTGCTCGGACGAGAATCCCAAGCGGCCTCATCCGGAGCTTCCATCTCGAGCGTGTCCAAGGCCACATGGTTCATGGCTTTCCGAGCCCTTGCTCGCTGGCTTAATCAGCGGATCTCCGAGGGGTCCTGCCTGCTTGTCCTCGAGGATTTGCACTGGGTCGACCTGGGCTCGCTGGAGTTCCTGGAGTACTGGCTAAACGAGCTTGGGACCGCGTCGAAGTGCTCCTTCATGCTGCTGGTGAGCGAGCGCTCCGGCGGCGGCTATCACCTCCGGGGCAACGGGCTCGGGAGTGTCGTTCTGCCGGTGCTTCCCCTCGATGAGGCTCAGGCGCTCGAACTCGCCTCCGATCGCCTCGGCTACGGCGGCGGCCCTTTGCCCCGCGAGCTTCAGGCCGAGATCGACGAGATTCTGAAGCGCGCCGAGGGCAACCCGTTTCTCCTCACTGAGCTTCTCGAGCGTCGATCGCGTCAGGGCGAGATTCCCGACTCCATCCGCGCCTCGGCGATCGCCCGCTTCCAGGAGCTGAACCCCTCGGCCCAGGGGCTATTGGGCATGCTGGCGGTGGCCGGCTACCACCTCGACCCGATGCTCCTCGATGCCCTTTCCTCCGGCAATACCCGCACGGTGCTGGAACTCGTCAATGCGGGCTTCCTGCAGCTCGATGGCACCTTCTACCGCTGGTGCCATGCCCTCATGCAGCAAGCGGTCTACGAGGCGATGGACCCGGATCTCCGCCGGCGTCGCCATGGGCAGATCGCCGAGGTCATGCAGGCCCGCGCGGCACGCTTCCCGGCTTACACCGCCTCGGAGGTGGCCCGTCACCTCTTTGGCGCGGGCCGCCCCAAGGACGCGCGCGCCATGCTCGTCGAGGCCGCCGACTACGCCTTGCAACGCTACGACCTGAAGGAAGGCCGTGAGCTTCTGGCCAGGGCCCGAGAACTCTTCCACCCCCGCGAAGTGGACTACGCGCGCGTCACGGTTCGCCTGGCCGAGGTCGAGCTGGCTCGCGCCGAGGGGCAAGAAGCACGTCGCCTCTTGCTGTCGGTCAAGGACTCCGCGGTTCCCGGCTGGACCCTGGCCATGGCCCGGGTCCATGAGCGCCTGGGAGAGTACGAGGCGGCTGGAGCCTTGCTCCATGAGGCGCTCTCCAACACGCAGCCGCTTCCGGATCGGGCGTCGCTGGAGCTCGCGCTCGCGCAACTGGAGCTGCGCTTGGGGCAGTATTCGGCCTGCGAGCAGCGGGCATCCGGGCTTCTCTCCCGGGGGCTTTCGCGAACCGACCTCGGGCTCGCCTACAGCCTCATCGGGGTTTCCTGCTACCGTCTCGGTCGCTACGAAGAAGCGCTGCGTCATCACCTGCGGGCCCTCGGCGAGCGGGAGGCTTGCCAGGATCTCGCCGGGGTGGCCTCGACCTATAACAACCTCGGAAGCCTGTACTACGAGCAGGGCAAGTGGAAGGACGCGTCGCAGGCGTACCAGCGCGGCAAGCAACTGGCCGAGCGGATCGGCGAAGCTTGGCTCGCGAGCGCTTTCGACAACAACCTCGGCAACCTGGCGCTCAACCAGGGAGAGTTCGACCTGGCCGAGCGCTTTTACCGCTCGGCGCTCGAAACCAAGGAACGCCTCGGAGAACGCGCGGGCATCGCGATCGCGCGCTGCAACCTGGGAAATGCCCTGGGCCGCCTGGGCCGCTTCGACGAGGCGCGAAAGACGCTGGAAGAGGCGATCGCTCTCATGGAGCAGATCGGCGATCGCGAAGTCCTGGCGGATCTCTACTACCACCTCGGCATGCTCGAGGTCGATGCAGGCGCGGATGATAGGGCCTGGATCCTGCTCGACAAGGCCATCGAACTTGGGACGCAGTTGAATCGCATGGTCCCCGTGGGGGTGGCCTACCGAGGCAAGAGCATCCTCCTCATGCGCCGGGGAGCGGCGGAAGATGCCTTCGAGCTCATCCAGGTCTCCTTGAACCTCTTGGAAGCCGCCTTCGCCTCCCTGGAGCACGCCCGGAGCTTGATCCAGGGCGCGCGGATCGCCGAGCACCTCGGCCACCATGCCCGGGCTTCCGCGTACCGTATCTGTGCCGTCGACGCCTTCGAAAGACTCGGAGCCAAGGTCGACCTGGACCGCGTCTCGGAGGCGGCATGACGCGCCCCTGGGGGCTAATCACGAGCGTGCTGCTGCTCGTTTCGCTGGTGCTTGCGGGCTGCGGCCCGTTGGATCTTTTCACGGTCCGCAAGCTGAGTGACGGGATCTCCCAGACGACGCCCCTCAATGACGGGGTGACGCAGACCACTCCCCTGGTGATGGGCGAGGTTCGCCTGGCCTCGGGTGAGCCGGCCGTCGGCGTCAAGGTCACGGCCTACGTCTCGACGTACCAGGTCTCGTCCACGGAAGCGAGTACCGCGCCTGCCGAGGACTGGACGGAC
>Ga0180215_1000608_pt1 | contig 43511 bp, 47 predicted proteins | sample eDN3rd37CBELigBY_FD_128871 | JGI IMG/M metagenome (GOLD analysis project Ga0180215, IMG submission 128871) | Enriched backyard soil microbial communities from Emeryville, California, USA - eDNA 3rd pass 37_C BE-Lig BY (version 2) (version 2) | ecosystem: Environmental > Terrestrial > Soil >...
TATTTATGTTTAGCGGTGTCTTTGTAGCGATCATTACTGTGATTGCATTTTTGACGATTATTTGGTGGTAAGGCTATAAAAAGGAAATCAGCTAGGCTGATTTCCTTTTTATACATTAAAGACAGTGGATAAATTTGAGAATATAATATTAAAATAGTATAATTAGTGTAAATAGTTTGAATGCATATTGCCTTCCGATTATTCTAAATGAAAGAGGTGAATAAGCTTTGTCGCTTGAAATTTTTGGATTTAGGGCATTATGGAGTCCATTTTTCTTTATTTTTGTCCTGCTGGTTACAGTTGGCTACTTTTTCTTCGTAACAAAATATAGCCTGGAATTTAAAGGAAGAAGATCGCTGACGAAATCGCAAATAATCCTTTTCATACTGTCTATGCTGTTAATCTATATCGTAAAGGGATCCCCGCTTGATTTGATGGGTCATTTAATGTTTTATGCACATATGATTCAAATGTCAGTATTATTATTTATTATTCCTCCGATTTTGATTATTGCTGTACCAGAATGGCTATGGCGCTATATTTGGTCAATGCCTATTATCAAAACAATTTTGACCTTTTTTACCAGACCTATAATTGCACTGGTTCTTTTTAATGTAACGTTTTCTTTATACCATATCCCGTTTGTTTTTGATGTCATCAAAACAACGATGTGGCTTCACGAGGCATATACAAGTCTTTTGTTTATCTTGGCTTTATCCATGTGGTGGCCGCTTGTCAATAAAGTAGATATCAATCGAAGTATTGTTGGCTTAAAGAAGGTTGCATATATCTTTGCGAGTGGTGCCTTGATATTGCCTGCTTGTGCATTGATTATTTTTAATGACAGCCCAATGTATGCTGCTTATTCTGATCCAAATCTATGGGCACAGGCATTAACGCTTTGTGTTCCGCAGTCAACATTAGCTTCATTAGATCTAAGTGGACCGGAAATGTTTACTTCCTTATCGCTAGTTCATGACCAGCAGCTAGGTGGCGTTTTAATGAAAATTATTCAGGAAATTGTTTATGGTATTGTTTTAGCAAATGTTTTCTTTGAGTGGTATCGGAAAGATCAAGAGGAAACCGAAGCGGAAGAATTAAATGCCTATCATCCGCAGCCGGTTGAATAATTAACGTACTCATTTTAGCCCCTCATGAATAAATGGGAGGCTTTTTATTTGTCGTCAAGTAAATTCATCACATATTTATAACGATTATCGTAATAAATTAGTAATGTTTTGTGAACGAATTCTGATTATTATTGAAAAATAATTCCTGCTCTACTACAATAATAGATAAATAGATATAACGGATAAATAGTTAATAACTATAAAAGTCGAGAGGTCGTTATTATATGGAATACTCATTGCCAATTTTACCTACTATTAGTACATCATTTATTGTCCTCAGTGCAATAATGGTTGCCATTGGATGGAACCTGATTCGGAAAAGGAAAATTCAAGCCCATAAAAAGGCCATGTTGTGGGCAGCTATATTTGCAGTTGTGTTTTTTGTTATATATGCTAGTCGAACCATTTTTATCGGTAATACAAGCTTTGGAGGACCTGAGAATCTTAAGATTTATTATACGATTTTCTTAGTTTTCCATATAACATTGGCAACAGTTGGAGCTGTTTTGGGAATTATTTCACTTATAACAGGGTTTAAAAATAATCTCTCCAAACATCGTAAATTAGGACCAATTACAAGTGTTATTTGGTTTTGTACCGCAATTACTGGTGTGGCTGTTTATTTATTACTTTACGTTTTTTATCATGGAGGAGAAACGACATCAGTCATTAAGGCGATATTAGGTTTTTAGATTATGCCGTAGAAATGCGGCTTATTTTTTGTGAAAATAAAAAAGACGCGTTATATCATGCGTCTTTTTAATATAAATCTGATTCTTTACTTTTTCGCAAATTGAGCTATTTCTGACGTTAACTGTGTTAAAATTTTCTCGCATTGAGCTACTAATGACTTAGGGAAGCTCTCGCCATCGCCATACTCAACTCCGTGCGGATAATAATGCTTTCCAAGTAAAGGTGTTTTAAGTTGAATAAGGGCTTTGCCTGCACCTACGTCACCTTCTACGGCATATCCTAGAATACGGAGATAGAATACCCCTTCTTTTAATTCGAACTTTCGATCATATGTAACTCTTTCGTAATCCCATTGTCCTTCTCGAACTAAACCATATTCAAGCATGATATCGTCGAGACGGTTTAACTCAGCCTTCAATCCTTCGAATCCTTTGTTTTCAAACTTCATTATTGTCCCCTCCAAGCAAAATGTAGTTTCTTTTGAATTTTCATATTGTTATTAAAAATCGCATTATACTCAAATTTAATAATAGTGTAAAAACAGTCAAGTTTCAATCAGTTAACGAAAGGAATTTTAGATTTTGCATAATAATTAATGATTTGGAAAGTCTAACAAATGGTTACATAACTTTACTTGTATGAATGTAACAAAAAATAGGAGGGACCATTTAATGGAAAAGATACGTGACATTATGACTGATGAAGTAGAATGCTGTACTTTATTAGATAATATGTATGAAGTGGCGTTAAAAATGAAGGAATTAAATGTCGGGGCCATTCCAATCGTTGATCAGGAAAAACTTGTCGGTATGATCACTGACAGAGATATTGCAGTACGTGGAGTTGCTGAAAAGAATCCAGGGTCCACAAAAGTTGAAAAAATAATGAGTGATACACTAATAACGGTTACGTCTGATACATCTGTGAAGGAAGCGGCAAAATTAATGGCTGAACATCAAATTCGTCGTTTGCCTGTAGTTGAAGGAGATAAGCTGATTGGAATTGTTAGTCTAGGTGATTTTGCTATTCGGGAAATGTCGGATGAACAAGCTGGACAAGCGTTATCAGATATCTCTGAACATACAAATCAAATCCAACATTAAGGTGCCCAAGGGTGCCTTTTTTTGTATAATCTGTGAGCATAAATAACTTTCGTAAACAAAGTAGTATAGGATTCATAGTTTTAAGTCAATCGTTTTTGGTTTTTTAATACTTTTCGCTTTCTATGAAATGTTATAATGGCATAGAGTATTTATATAAGTGAAATTTCTTCTCTTCTGTGAAAGGAGGTATATCTCTGAAAACAAGTATACGGGTTATGGTCATCATTCTGATATTAACTGCCATTGGTTTTTTTATGACTATCCGTGAGGATCATGACGAGGTAGTAAGGAATCAAAATCGAAAAAATTCTAATGATGTCCAATTGCTTGAGCAACCTCCATCTAAAAATAAGAGTACAACAATCCAAACAGAAGGACTATTTAACCTTATAGGTAATACCACAAAGGAGCTTGAAGCAGAGCTTGGAAAACCGGAAAGGGTAGACTTATCTGCATATGGGTATAAATGGTGGATTTATAATTCAAATGCAGATAAATATGTACAAGTGGGTGTATTGGCTGATAAAGTCGTGACTATTTTTGCGATAGGAAAGGATGTTAATATAAGACCATTCTATATAGGGGAACCTATAAGTGAGATTTATGCTAATTATTTCATTGAATCCATTGTTAGTCTGAATTACGATGATAACTCGTATTATTTTGAGCTTTCCGAGGAAGACATTAATTCACGACCACTCATACAGTTAGGAAACGTTTTTGTGCAATTATACATTGATAAATTTTCAGGGAAAGTGTCGAGTGTACGTTTAATGGATGTTCCTACGTTAATTAAGCTCCATCCTTTCAACCTAGCTAACAAAGAGTTAAAGGCAGCAAAGGGGAATACTAAAGTGGACCAAGAAAAGCTTGCAATGAGCAATGAAAAACAATTATTTGATCTGGTGAATATAGTAAGAATGCGTTTGAATTTAAAACCATTGTTATGGGATGAGAAGGCGATGATGGTTGCATCTGAACATAGCAAGAATATGTATGAAAGCAGGGAAGGGTCAAAGCAGGCAGACCATTTTGAAGACTTGTCAGATCGCCTAATAGCTGCTGAATTAAACGTTCAAATGGCGGAAGAAAATGTTGCTACAGATTATTTAGATGCCCCAGCGATCGTGGAAGGGTGGATGAATAGTGAGGCATATAGAGAAAAACTCTTAAATAATGATTTTACACATACAGGTATTGGAATTTATAAAGGTTACTACACGCAAATTCTCCTGCAAATGTTGAAATAATATCACCAAATCTATCTACGTACATATCGTAATATAGGCAATTGTTTAGGTTGAGGTGAATCAAAGTGGCAGATAAAAAGCTTCATCCATCGATAGAGGAATTTAAAGCGTTTGTGAAAAAGCACCCAAATACTCTTGAAGACGTTAGGAATGGAAAAGCGACGCTGCAGGAATTATATGAGGACTGGTACTTGTTGGGTGAAAATGATTCAAAGTGGCAGCAAGATAGTTCTGATACTAATCGGAGTGGTAAAGATTCCAAAGGAGATTGGCTAACCAGTATACTTGGTTCGCTGAAAAAAATGGATCCTGAACAGCTGCAGCATAATATTAATCATTTAAGCCAGGCTCTTGGTGCTGTTCAAGGAGTGTTAACGCAGTTTCAACAAGGCTCCAATAGAAACAAACCCCATTCTCCCAATCAAAAGCCGAACAATCCCTTTTTATTTAGAAAAGACTAGTTGATTAAGGGGGGGCTGATGATGAGAAAAGATGTCTACAATTATTTGGAACAAAGTAAAGAACTACAATCATTCATTCGAGAACAGCCGATTTGGTATCGAAAATTAACTCGTGATCCCAGTCAAATTCAAGCAATGGAAATTGCTGCTTTACATTATTATAAAAAAACAATCCCTCATCAGGTTGAAAAAATTTCCAATGGAGTGCAAATGGCTTCAATGATGATGACCATGTTTCAAACGATGAATAACCAATCATAGATGAAGGGGGAGCAATCCCCCTATTTTTTATTTAAATATGGAAAAGAAGTACGGAGTAAAAGACCGCTAAATAGCAAACAATACGATTAGAAAGAATCAAACTGACATTTGTTTCATTCATTGAACAAATGTAAGGAGTGATAAACCTTGAAAAAGATGCATGGTTTAATCGTTTTGTTGTTATTATTACCGTTAGCGGCATGTCAAAAGGATATCCCGGAGCCGGAAACGAAAGATGTTTCCTTCTATTTAAATGAAGCAGTACATGCTTCAGCAATGAATAGTGCACAAGATGATTCTTTTTATGTTAAATATCATGTAAGGGGGAAGGATGTCTTTTTTGAATGCATTGTAAAAAATGCTTCGTTTCGCAATCATGGTGCAAGGATTGTTTTTTCTATTGATGGAAAAAAAACAACTGAATTTCATAGTGCTGCTTTTATTGTTAAAGACCTCCCGTCAGGTACGCATCATGCGAAATTAGAGCTCTTTAAAGAAAACGAAAATGTGGCAGCTGCTGTAAAAGAAATGGAGATCTCCATCCAATAATGAGCTAAGAAACCGACTTTCTTTACGTGTACTAGTAACATCTACTTCGTTTTCAATCATATTCATGTTAAAATATGAAATGGAGGTGAGCTTAATTTGCTTGCTACAATGGAAAGAGTAATGATATTAGAAAATGCTGAAGTGATAGCGAAAATGATTTTGCAATCGGAGATAGCTGATCATTATCGTACATGTTTAGATAATATAAAGAACAATCAAGAAACTCAGCGGAAAATACGTGAGTTTGTAAAGATGAAAGAGCAGTATGAGGAAGTTCAGCGTTTTGGAAAGTATCATCCGGATTATAAAACGGTCATGACAAAGGTCAGGGAATGTAAAAGAACAATGGATATGGATGACCATGTTGCTGAATTTCGAAAAGCTGAAAACGATTTTCAAGAGTTGCTTGATGAAGTAAGTAGGTTGATTGGACGATCTGTTTCCGAGCAGATTAAAGTGCCTTCAGGAAACCCATTTTTTGATCAACATAGCGGGGGAGGCTGCGGCTCAGGTGGGAGCTGTGGTTGTTCGGCTTAAATTCAATTATATAAAAAAATCGGATTTATCCCATAGGGATGAATCCGATTTTTTCTTAGCATTAAATGGTTTCATTGAAAAAGTTGGATAATTTATGCTAGACTAGAGTAAGAAACGGTAACGAGGGGAAATGCTATGTTAAGTCAACGTCAAGGACTTATTGTTTGGCTGCATTCACTAAAGCAAGCAAAAATGCTTAGAAGGTTTGGTAATGTTCATTATGTTTCAAAGAGATTAAAATATGTCGTTTTATATTGTAATTCAGATGAAATAGAAGAACTGATGGCGAAATTGAAGTCTTACTCCTTTGTTAAAAAAGTTGAGCCTTCTCAAAAGCCATTTATTAAAATTGAGTTTGAGAATTCTAAGCCTGATAAAGCAAAGGAATACGATTATAAGATGGGAATTTAGGAAACATAACCATGGGTCTGAACCCACAATAAGTGCTCCAGTCTAATTTGAAACATGATTTAGGTTGGGTGCTGCTTGTGGACTCAGACCTTTTTTGTTTGTTTAAAGGAGTTCCTATAGGCTTGTTTCGTTTCGTATAGGAGGAAATAGTTTCAATGAAAAAAAAGCCAATGATACTTTTGTTTATACTTTTAGCGGTTACTTCTTGTCTACTTCTATGGCAATGGAGAAGCTATTCGGGCGTACTTGAGGAAAATTCAGAGTACAAATTTGAACACCCTAAACAGCGTATAACAATAGAAACGGCAGGAAAAGAAATGCAAATTACGCAAACTGTAACAGGGTTAATAAAGGATAAGAATTATCAAATAATAAGACCCGATAGCCTTTTTAGATGGCAATGTATTGATGATGATGGAGAGAGCTGCAAATCCTATAATGTGGATTCATCAAAAGTGATAGCCGAAAATGGTGAACTGAATTTTACATATGTTATCCCAATACCGGAGCAGCCAGCCTATATACTTACGGACTGGACGACTAGGATAAAGGATAGCAGCATCATGGAAACAACCATAGATATAGTCGAAAAAGAAAGAAGAGGAAGTACCTGGGTAGCAGGGATGCCGCAAACAGGCTATGAAAAATTATCTTTAATCGATTTCTACTCCTTTAAAGGAAAAGGAGATACACCTTCTCTTTACTGGCAATCTGATACGCTTGAGAAAAAAGTGTTAAACGAAGGGCTATCTATTCAAGGAAATCCTTTTTCCATTGGGAAACATGATCTTCAATCTGCTGCATCACTTGAACAGGACGAATACCTTGCTGTCATTTTTACAGATGCTGTAAAGCCAGCCGAGTATCAGGGGATAAAAATTATTTCTCCGGCAAGTTCAGCGGAGGATATTGAGCGTGAATTAATTAATGACTATTTCATGAAAAAATTTACGAAGCTTTCAAATCAGGAAAAATGGATAATCGACTTTTTAACTTCGCTAACCCGTGAAAAAGCCCCCGCTGCCATGAAAAGCGAAATCATGATGGCGGAGTTATCACAATCCATTACAAATGAAGAACGCAATACATTCGTTCATGCATTGCAAAAGACGAAAAGGTTAGATTTTACTATACTTGATCAGCTGCTCGGAGACATGAAAGGATTAAAGACCTCCTTTTTCTCAATTAATAAGGATGAAAATAGCGAATTAACTCCTTTACTTTTTATGGATCCGAGAAAAGTAATCATAAATGACAAAGTGACGGATGTTACTATTGCGTACCGTCAAGACAAAATCCTTTTCCCGTTTGTTGACACATTAAAAGCGATGGGTTTTCGAGTCGATACGGAAGAGAGCACATTTTATGCATCAAACAAAACTGACCAATTCACTTTTTTCTTGGCACAGCCAATCTTTACGCGAAACGGTACAGACTTTGGCTTGCTTGAAAATCCATTGCAAGTGGAAGGTGGACAGGTATATATAGGAATTGAAGCATTACAGCCGATTTTTCATGCTGAGATTATAGAAAATCCAGAGTCGATCCAGTTAAATTACGCTAAAAATGAAAAATGACATAAAAAAAAGCCCTGCTATAAAGCAGGGTCCTTCTATATCCTATAAGGACAGAAGGTAAAGGGAGAGGAGAAACCGGAGGAAGAACTTATGGGGAAACGTAAGTCTTCTCCGCGGTTGGCAACAACATCCTCGAATGATGTTGTTACTAGTATTATTTCCACAAATAGGTTTGCTATACGTTCAAATCGATTATTTTTTCAAAAATCTGTCTTACGTTGTGATTGGCTATTTTGTTTCCGTATGTTAGGATAAAAAAGTGAATTAAATCAAAAAATGCTGTGGTGATAGGATGAGAGTAGTTTCAGGCAGCTGTAAAGGGGTTTCATTAAAGGCTGTTCCAGGTACTTCTACTAGGCCAACGACTGATAAAGTAAAAGAAGCAATGTTTAATATGATTGGACCTTATTTTAATGGGGGAATGGGTCTGGACTTATTTGCCGGAAGCGGTGGTCTAGGAATAGAAGCGTTGAGCAGGGGATTGGATCAGGTTATTTTTGTTGACCGTGATGGAAAAGCGATCGGGACCATACGGGATAATATACATAAATGTGGGCTTGAACAGCGAGTTGAGGTATATCGTAATGATGCAGAAAGAGCAATTAAAGCGGTTTCTAAACGAAACTTAGCCTTTCAATATATTTTTCTCGACCCGCCATATAAAAAACAGCAACTTGAAAAGCTTTTAGACATGATAAGTCAGCAAAATCTATTAAATAAAACTGGTGCAATTATCTGTGAACATGGTTCAGATATTGAATTGCCCCAAACGGTAGGCAACTTCACGAAAAACAGACAGGAAAAATATGGCATAATCGCTGTCTCCATTTATGGTTATGAGAGAGAATAGGGGGATATCATGGAGAGAATTGCAATTTGTCCGGGGAGTTTCGATCCGGTGACGAACGGTCACATTGATATTATTACAAGAGGTGCGCGTATATTTGATAAATTATATGTAGTTGTATTGAATAACGAGTCTAAGCATCCCTTGTTTTCAGTTGAGGAGAGAGTGGCATTATTAAAAGAAACAACAAAGGATATACCAAAGGTTGAAGTAGATTCCTATAGCGGTCTCTTAGTAGATTATGCTAAAAAGGTCGGCGCCATAGCCAATATTAGAGGATTACGAGCAGTATCTGACTTTGAGTATGAAATGTCTATCACTGCAATGAATCGCTTATTGGATCAAAATCTCGAAACTTTTTTTATCATGACTCGTAATCAATACTCCTTTTTGAGTTCAAGTATTGTAAAGGAAGTTGCCCGTCACGAAGCTGATATTTCAGAGCTTGTTCCTGAAGTTGTGGAAAATGCTTTAAGGAAAAAGAATGCTGAGAACAATAAATAAGACAAAGTAAATAAAAAGACGAGTACAGATCTGTGCTCGTCTTTAGCTGTTTTTAGTAAAAACCATCCTTCGTGCATAAATGATAACATAAACTGCAAGCATAACAATTGTGATTAAAGACCCCAACTCGGCCCAATGTGCAATATTGGCGTATAGTGGGGATTCTTTGTTTAAAAAACTGACAGGTACTGTATTTGATGGCTGTTCAGTATTGTAAAAGCGTTCATAGACAGGCTCCCATAGGATAAAGGTATAGAAGGCGGCAATCAAACCATGGATGATTCTAGCGAAGAAAAACGGTTTAAAATTGATATCCGTTTGAGCGATAATACTGGCAACCTGTGCTTGAACACTAAAACCGCAAAAGCCAAGAATAAGGCTCGTGATAATTGCCTGCTCCATTAACGTAGCTTCCTGGATTTTGCTGATAAGCTGACTTCCTAAGGTAATTTCAAATAATCCAGAAATGAATGGAATGCTTAAATCTTCCGGTAAATGAAATACTAATAGGACAATTTCAAAGGCTTCAGCGAAAAAGGCTGTAATATGAAGATGAAATAGTAGTTTGTTTACAACTGAAAATAATATGATAAAGCCACCGATCATTAGTAAGGTCTGGACAGAAGACATGACTGCATCCCCGAGCAATTTTCCAATTGGACGATTGTCCATTATTCTCGTTTTATGGAGAGCTGATAATGCTGCTCTGATTGTGACTTGCTTTTTTACGGGCTTTTGCTTTGATCCTTTGTGTCCGTAAAATCGCATGATAAGACCAACTGTTAAATTACCTAAATAATGTGCCATGGCAAGAATAATTCCAAGCTTTGCATTGTTGAAAAACCCTACAGCCACTGCACCGAATATGAAAAGAGGGTTAGAGGAGTTAGTAAACGAGACAAGACGTTCGGCTTCTGTCTTTGTTATCTGACCTTCCTGTCTAAGCCTTGCTGTTAATTTGGCTCCTGCGGGGTATCCAGAGGCCATCCCCATGGCTAATGCAAAGCCGCCAACACCTGGAACACGAAACAAAGGCCTCATGAAGGGTTCCAATAAAATTCCAATAAATTTCACGACGCCAAATCCGATTAACATCTCAGATACAATAAAGAAAGGCAGAAGTGAAGGAAATACAATTTGAAGCCACATATCCAATCCTCGAATGGAAGCGGAAACAGCTTCTTGAGGAAAGGCTATAAGCGAAAACGCCATAAATAATGCAGCAGAGGCTAAAAAAATGGTTTTTAATTTGGAACGAAACACTTGCTTTCCTCCCTCAAGTTTAACGAATTGTTCAATAGATTCATTCAATGGTAAAATAATGAAGAGTGTAATTTCTATTCGGTCTTGTCCTCATATATTTCAATATACTCATAGAAGAACAAAATAGACCATAATATTATATACCTTTAACTTCATTCAGCAGAAGTCCTACACTTCTAAAGTTAAGGGATGAATGCAAAAAGCTCTCCGATTCAGTGGGGTCTATACCCGGCTGAATGAAGTTAAGCCTCCGGCGGATGTCACGGATTTTTTAAGGGTTATTTATCGAGCGAGCTCGATAAAAATCCGGACGCAAATTCGACGGGGCGAATTTGATAGTGGAGGGGATATTTTTGGGTCGTCCCAAAATTGGTTTGGCACTTGGTTCAGGAGGGGCACGGGGATTTTCGCATCTTGGTGTAATAAAAGTGTTGGTTGAACATGGAATTCCGATTGATTATATAGCTGGGAGCAGCATGGGGTCGTTAGTAGCCTGTTTTTATGGAGCGGGGATTGACATGGATCGTCTCTATAAACTGTCAACGGCTTTTAAGCGAAAGTATTATCTTGATTTTACTGTCCCTAAAATGGGATTTATCGCGGGGAAACGAGTGAAGGAGCTTATACGTGTTTTTACAAAAGGGAAACGAATTGAGGAATTGATGATTCCTGTATCTGTCGTCGCAACAGACTTAATGACAGGAGAAAAGGTTATTTTTCGATCAGGTCCGATTGCTGAAGCTGTTAGGGCAAGTATTTCAATTCCGGGTATCTTTGTTCCGGAAAAACAAAACGGACGGCTGCTGGTTGATGGCGGGGTGGTAGACCGTGTGCCGGTTTCGGTTGTAAAAGAAATGGGAGCAGATATTGTGATAGCAGTTGATGTTTCGCGTGTTAAAACAAACGCAGATATCTCGACTATCTATGATGTGATTATGCAAAGCTTGGATATCATGCAGATGGAACTGGTTGAGTACAGGCAGATAGCTTCTGATATTATGATTAGACCTCGTGTGGAAGAATATAGTTCAAGAGCATTTACAAATATAGATGAGATGATTCAAAAGGGTGAAGAAGAAGCTCGAAAGCATCTTGACGAAATAAAAAGAATCATGGATAACTGGGAGGAGCTTCATAAAGAATGAAAAATACAAAAATTATTCGTATCCTTCTTGTAACAGCCATTTTATTGTTAGCTTCTTCTTTTTATTATCTTCCTTACTACGTTTCCAAGCCAGGTATGGCAAAGGAGCTCGAACCTATTATTAAGGTTGAAGATGGATTTGACGAAGAGGGTAACTTTATGCTTACAACCGTACGAATGGGAAGAGCTAACATCTATTCTTATCTTTCAGCAAAATTCATGGATTACGTAGAACTCTACCCTATGGAAGATATCAGAGCGAAGGATGAAACAGATGAAGAATATAATATCCGTCAATTGCATTTAATGGATACTTCAAAAATTGCTGCGATAGAGGTCGCATATAAAAAGGCGGGAATCCCAGTGGATTACCGTTATAATGGTGTTTATGTTCTGCATGTTGTTCCTGAAATGCCTGCAGAGGGAAAATTGAAGCCTGGCGATCGAATTTTTAAAGTAGATGGGTTTGAATTTCAGTCGTCTGAAGAATTTATTAACTATGTAAGTGGTTTAAAAGCGGGTAAGCAGATTTTGCTGGCCTATGAAAGAGAAGAACAAGTCAATGAAGTGAGTGTGAACGTCGAAGAGTTTAAAGATGATGAGAATAAAGAAAGAGTCGGAATAGGGATAGGGCTGGTAGACGATAAGGAATTAATCGTAAAACCAGATGTAAAGGTTAAAACTGATGAAATCGGCGGTCCTTCTGCGGGATTTATGTTTTCGCTTGAAATCTATAACCAGTTAACGGAGTTGGATTTAACAAAAGGCTATGAGATTGCTGGTACCGGAACGATTTCGCCTGATGGAACGGTTGGTAAAATTGGTGGGATTGAACAGAAGGTCATTGCAGCAGATCATGCAGGCGCTGATATTTTCCTTGCTCCAAATGAAAATGGCGCGAAGGATTCTAATTATCAGGCTGCTGTTCATACTGCAAAGGATATCGGTACAGATATGAAAATAATTCCGATTAATACATTTGCTGATGCTGTTAGTTATTTGGAAAATCTTAAGCCAAAAAAATAAAGCGATTAAATCGCTTTATTTTTTTGTTCATTATGATCATCTTCTATATAGATTGGCTGCTGCTTAAATTCCAGCTCAATGGCCTTTTGTCTGTACTGCTCCGGCAATCCCATCGCGTAAATCCTAGCTGATCTTGTATCCGTTACAATCTGCTGATGCGTAAAGGAAGAACGCTTTGATATGAGGGGGATTGGACAATCCTTTTTCAATTGATTTAAATATTTTCGACCTGTTTCTGTCATTCCGAGTAATCGTAGGTATGGCACCTTATCATTTAAGGCAGACATTTCATTTTTTACGGTATGTGTGAGAATATGGGTTAACGTTCTTTGTAGACGTGTCCATGTATACCGTTTTGTTTTTAACTCTTCCATAAACTGCGGGAATGTTTCACATTTGATGGCAAGAGATAGAAGACGATTTTCAATTCCTTCCTCTACCTCGTAAATCACTCTTAGCTCATAAGGGCTTAATTGCAGTAGATTGAGCTTGAGGTATGGCCAATACATATTCCAGTTATGAAATGCTCCAAAATTATGATGATATTGCATTAAACCTTCATATGTATGAACGGGTACATACGATTGAATCTTTGTGATATCAGCGTTATTAGAAAATAGAGCGTTACGAATACTTGTTGCACTTGCTATCGATGCGGAGGAAAAATGCTGGTCATGATAATTTGCACTTTTTCTTGCGATCGTTACCATTTTGACAGGGTACCCGCTTTTTTCAGCAGCTTTAACATACTGAAAGCCGAGAATATTATTGGGTAAACTTAGGTCGACTACATTTTCAGCAGGCTCTAAAGCTTTGAATGCAAGTGATAACGCTTTTGGATAACTGTATCCTTTATTGATAAATCGTTTAATTTCGTAGTTGTATGGTTCATGATGTTTTTCGAGAAAGTGATAGGTATGATAAAAGTCTTCGATATTGCCTGACTCACTGCCAAAACAGATAAATTGACAGCCAGCTGCTCCTAAAAGTGAAACGGCACCAGCTGCAAATGTATCAGCCTTTTGGACCGCATATGAATAGGGGAGCTCAAAGACAAGGTCAATTCCACCTTTCAGTGCCATTTCCGTCCGGGTCCACTTTGAAACAATAGCTGGTTCGCCTCTTTGCAGGAAGTTTCCGCTCATCGCTGCAATGACTACATCTGCTCCCGTTGCTTTTCTTGCGTTTTCAATATGATAGGCATGTCCATGATGGAAAGGATTATATTCAACAACAACTCCAACTGCTTTCATTTACTTACTCCTTTATTCACAAAAAGAATTTTTTACCATTTTAATCTAAAATGTGGTTGTAAACAACTTATTGGGGTAAACTACTAATAGTGTGTACAAATGTTAAAACTCAGTTGTTTTTACTGTAAAGAAATAATATTGACAAATAATTATATGAAAGCTATAATTACCTTTGTTGCCTTGGGGTGATTCGAATGAAATGGACTTTAAGTCAGTTACAGAAACATCGAAGTATGGAATTTCCAATTGATGAAATCGTTGATGCTGATGAAATAATGAAAATCGATCCTTCGATTCGTAAGGTTTCGCCTATGCATGTCACAGGCTATGCCGATATTAGTTCATCAAAGGTAACGTTTCATTTAAGGATAAACGGTTATTTAACTCTTCCTTGTTCTCGTACGTTAGTTGACGTGAATTATCCAATTAATGTTGAAACAACCGAAACTTTCCTTCTGAATGGCTACGATTTTGAAAGCGATGAAGAGGTTCATCAAGTGAAAAATGATGTTATCGACGTTATGCCGATTATTCATGAAATATTATTGCTTGAAGTCCCAATGCAGGTTTTCTGTGAAGATAGCACGGAAGAAGGTGCTCCTCAATCTGGAAAAGATTGGGAAGTTATTCATGAACATGATAAGAAAGACAAAATTGACCCTCGTCTTGCTGGGCTTGCTAAATTTTTTGATCAGGATGATCGAACTTCTGATTCCTAATCAGAAGGAGAAAATAGGCAGTTGAGGACATAGATGACAGGTCTTCGCAACTTTCTTAATACTCTTTAAGGAGGTGGGAATAATGGCTGTACCTTTTAGAAGAACATCAAAAACTGCGAAAAGAAAGCGTCGTACACATTTTAAATTACAGGTGCCAGGTATGACAGAATGCCCAAACTGTGGTGAAATGAAACTTGCTCACCGCGTATGTAAAGCATGCGGAACATACAAAGGCAAGGAAGTAGTTAACGACTAATTTTCCATGTTTAATGAAAGCACAAGAACATATATGTTCTTGTGCTTTTGTTATTTTAGTTAATAATAGTAAGTAGAACATCAAATAGATACTTTACATAATGACCGATGACAGGAGGAACTATACATGGAACCGTATTTGATTCAAAAGCAAAAAGATGGACTGCTAGTTTTTACGATTAATAGAGCTGAAAAACGTAACGCAGTTAATGATGACATCATGCAGGGGTTAGAGCAGGCTGTGACTCTTGCTAATGATAAGGATGTGAAAGCCTTTGTTATTACAGGTGCTGGTGATAGGGCATTTTGCTCTGGCGGAGATTTGTCTGTTTTTCATCAATTACATACTGAAAAAGAAGCATATGGAATGCTTTCAAAAATGTCGCATATTTTAACAAAGATATTCCTTTTGCCAAAGCCAACCATCGCCTTGTTGAATGGAACAGCTGTAGGGGGTGGCTGTGAGATAGCAGCAGCATGTGATTTTCGAATTGCTAGAAGGGGAATCAAAGCGGGATTTATTCAAGGGACCTTGGCAATAACGACTGGCTGGGGTGGAGGTACAATGATACTTGAAAAAATACCTCCTGCAAAAGGATTAAGAATGTTAATGGAAGCCAGGCTCTACCATGAAGAAGAATTACAAGAGCTTGGATTTGTTGATTATTTGTTCGAGGGTGATTCAAAAGAAGGACTGCAAACCTTTGTCCAGAAAATAGTACAGCTTGAACCTAGCGTCACTTCGGCTTATAAAGAAATGCTAATAAAAAGATGGAATGAGAGTAGTGTGGTTGAAAGAATTGAAGAAGAAGTAAGACGTTGTGCTGTTTTATGGGAACAAGAAGCACATCATAAGCAAGTAGATAATTTTTTAAATAAAAAGTAGGCTGTGTTAAAGAGCGATGTTTAGTTTGTTCGCAACTACTATGTTTACTACAGCAAGAAAGGTAAAATTCAAGAAATAACTGAAAACTAAGATGATGTCAGTCTATCTTTTCTAGTAGATGCATATGTATGAATAAAAAAACTAGGAGGGATTTTCAGATGTCAACTACACGACAGGATGCTTGGACACAGGATGAGGATTTGCTGCTTGCTGAGGTTGTACTTCGTCATATTCGTGAAGGTGGAACACAGCTTCAAGCTTTTGAGGAGGTTGGAAAAAGGCTGTCAAGAACAGCTGCAGCATGTGGATTTCGCTGGAATTCATCAATAAGAAAGCAGTATAAATCCGGAATTGAACTTGCAAAAAAACAACGTAAAGATGCCAAGAGAAGTCCTATTGATAAAAATGAAGTCAGCACTCGGGAAATAAAAGCATCCGATAACCCTCCTGTTAAGACAGAAGAAATATCTCCACCAGTAATGAAGGAAATAACGTTTGAGGAATTAATAGTCTATTTGAACAAACTATATGATCGTGCGCAAAATTCATCAGATTATCAGGAAAGTCTGTCAATATATAAAAACAACATAAAAAGGCTTGAACAGAAAATACAAGATATTACAGCAGAAAATGCTCGTTTATCAAAGGAACTATATGAAATGGAGCATGATTATAAAGCTCTAATTGAAATAATGGAACGAGCACGCAAAATGGTTGTGTTAAAAGAAGAAGAATTTGCCCAAAAGGTTCGTTTTCAAATGGATAAAAATGGCAATCTGGAAAAGCTTGATAAATAAAAAAACAAGCGGACAATGCCTTGTCTGCTTGTTTTTCTTATTTTACTTTATGGCTTCCTTCACTCCGTCAGGATGCCAAATGAGTGGATTCTCTCCTAAGTCACGCTCCATTTCATAGTTAACAGATTGAAAGCCCATCTTCTCCCAAAAGCCTCTGGACTTAATCCTTGGATTTGTTTTGATTGGCATTCCAAATCCTTTAGCAAATTCCACGAGAGCCGTTCCATAGCCTCTATCTTGATAATCTGGAAGGACCTCAAGCTTCCAAATTTCCAAATAATCTACAGGTGGTTCAAAATAACGATTATATTTCGCGTTTACTTGATATACGCTCATCCTTGCAACGAGCTTATCGCCAAAATAAATACCGTAAAATGGAGATTCGCTGTCATTCTCAATTATATTTGCTTCGAGATCCTCGCTCATTGACAGCTCTTGGATTCCGTATTCTTTAAATTTCTTAAATTCCTCAAGTGTTTTGTAATTTACTTTTAGTTTAATTATTTCCATCGACATTTAATCCATCCTCCTTTTGAAGCAAAAATTGCATGTTCAATGTTTTAAGTGAATAGGTATAGTTATAAACCCTTTAATAAACATAAGCAATATATGACTTTTGTAAATATTATTATATACTATTTATTTAAAAAATTCTGCTTTATTGAAAGAAAACGGTTACAAATAATCGAAATGACTAACGAAATGAGATTCAAGGAGGGAAAACAATGAAAGAGGTAAAAGCAATTATGGCAGGAGTGGTACTGATGATACCAGTAAGCCAGGGCGAGCAAGTCTCGGTTGGGCAGGAAGTGATTATTTTGGAGTCAATGAAAATGGCCATCCCAATAGAAAGCAGTGAGAAAGGAGAAGTATCGGAAATTCGAGTAGCGGTGGGTGACTTTGTAAATGAAGGTGACGTGTTGATGGTCTTAAAGTAGCAATGGGACTTTAATGGAAAAAAGGAGGGGGAATATGTCTTCCATACAGTTGTTACTTCAGGTATTGCAGCAAAGAAAACAAAAACTTGAAGCTGGCGGAAAGAAACAATACCATGAAAAGCTCGCGTTTCAAAACAAGCTCTTTGTTCGAAAACGTCTTGAATTATTGTTTGACAATGGAGAATACGATGAGGATGGCAGATTCGCCAATTGTCTTGATGATGACCTTCCAGCGGATGGTGTTGTGACGGCAACTGGAAGGATTAATGGTCAGACGGTCTGCGTAATGGCCAATGATTCGACTGTAAAAGCGGGTTCATGGGGGGCCCGTACAGTTGAAAAAATCATCCGTATTCAAGAAACAGCCGAGAGAATAAAGGTACCGCTTCTTTATTTAGTTGACTCAGCTGGTGCTAGAATTACAGATCAACTAGAAATGTTTCCAAACAGAAGAGGTGCAGGAAGAATTTTTTATAATCAAGTAAAGCTTTCTGGGATGATTCCACAGATTTGTTTGTTATTTGGACCTTCTGCTGCAGGAGGTGCCTATATCCCGGCTTTTTGTGATCTTGTCATCATGGTTGATCAAAATGCTTCGATGTATTTAGGTTCTCCGAGAATGGCTGAGAAAGTGATCGGAGAAAAGGTTAGCTTGGAGGAAATGGGCGGAGCAAGGATGCATTGTACGATTAGCGGGTGTGGTGATGTATTAGCTTCGAACGAAGAAGAAGCAATAAATCTTGCAAAGCAATACTTAAGCTATTTTCCCTCTAATTATCAAGAAAAGCCTTCAATCACTGCGGGTAAGAACCCGAAGGAAGGTCTTCAGTTAGAGAAGATCATCCCACCAAATCAAAATATTCCTTTTAATATGTATCATTGTATTGACTCGCTTATTGATATGGGAAGTTTTTTTGAAATAAAAAGGTTGTTTGCAGCGGAATTGATCACAGGATTGGCAAGAATAGATGGAAAAGTAGTGGGGATTATTGCAAACCAGCCGAAGGTAAAAGGCGGAGTCTTGTTTGTTGATTCTGCCGATAAAGGTGCTAGGTTCATCACTCTTTGTGATGCATTTAATATCCCGCTGTTATTTTTAGCGGATGTTCCAGGCTTCATGATAGGGACAAAGGTAGAAAAAGCGGGGATCATTCGTCATGGTGCAAAATTCATTGCTGCAATGAGTTCAGCAACAGTTCCCAAAATTTCTGTGATTATTCGTAAAGCCTATGGTGCAGGTCTTTATGCAATGGCCGGTCCAGCGTTTGAGCCTGATTGCTGTGTTGCATTGCCAACAGCTCAAATTGCAGTAATGGGACCTGAGGCTGCAGTTAATGCTGTTTATTCAAATAAAATAAATGAAATAAAGGATCAAAATGAAAAACTTGCATTTATGGTAGAGAAGCAAAAGGAGTACCAAGAGGCGATTGATATTTATAAGCTGGCTGCAGAACTCATTATAGATGATATTGTTTCTCCACATGAATTACGCTCATTTCTTGTTTCTCGCTTTGAAATGTATGAAACGAAGGAAATGACGTTTAGCAGCAGGAAACATCCCGTCTATCCTGTTTAATAAAGAAACATCCGTTACCATATGGTAAACGGATGTTTCTTTATTTATTCCAATCTTCTATACGAATGGATAGTAAATCCTTTATAATAAATGTAGAGTAAGTTCTTTGTGACTTTAATTGACGCTGGAAAGGATTAAGGTACTAGTTCATGAAAATTGGAATTATAGGCGGTGGATCCCTCGGTTTATTGTTTGCCTATTATTTACATATTCATCATTCTGTCTGTTTATATGTACGTTCCAAAGAGCAAGCGGAACAACTTCAAGAAAAGGGATTATTTTTGGAACGTGATGGAGAGGTAAAGCAAATATGGCTCGAGGTTAAGTCAGTATCTGAGTGGCGTGGGGAAGAAGACCTAACCATCATTGCTGTCAAGCAGTATCATTTACCGGATCTAATGGAACAGCTAAATGAATACAGCAGCTCTGATAAAATCCTTTTATTTTTGCAAAATGGTATGGGACATATAAAAATGCTTAATAAATTAAATGGAGAAATCTTTGTGGGCACCGTTGAGCATGGGGCTTTGAAGAAAAATTCCAATCGTGTGATACATACAGGTATAGGTCTAACAAAACTAGCTCCCTTTCGCCATTCTATTGTACAGCCTCAAAACCTTTTACTGCATCTACATGATGAGGGTTTTCCTTTCTTGTTAGAAGAGGATTATGAGAAAATGCTTTTGAAAAAGCTGGTAGTTAATGCAGTAATAAACCCATTAACGGCCATTTTGCAGGTTGAAAATGGTGAGCTCATTCATAATCCTCATTTTTTTCAAATGGTGAAGATGATGTTTGCGGAGATTGAAACTAGTTTATGCCTGCAGGATGGAGCAGACTATTTTCAAAACGTCATGGCTGTTTGTGAAAAAACAGCACATAACCAATCATCCATGCTTCGCGACATAGTGGAGAATCGCCCTACTGAAATAGATGCCATTCTTGGGTTTGTTTTGGAGAAAGCAGCAGAAAGAAAAATAAACACTCCGATTATTAATTCTTTTTATCAAGCAGTTAAAGGGAAGGAGTTTAGAATGGAGGAGTAATAACTTGACAGGATTCTTTTCTTCCATCATTGCAACATTCGTGACTATTCCAGTGCTTGGGTATATAATCGTTTTTGTGATTAGTAAGTTCGTAACCAAACAGCATCGTAAGTCAGTTAGAATTGCAATTGATGTAACAACGTTATTATTAATATTGGCTGTACATTACTTTATCATGGCTATTTGGGACACTTCCTTACTATGGGTAATACTTCTAATCATGCTTTTATTGGCAGTGGTATTCGTCCTCGTTCATTGGAAAATGAAACATGATATTCAGTTTTCAAAGGTTTTTAAAGGATACTGGAGGTTCAATTTTTTGCTGTTTGGTTTCATTTATATTATTTTAATTGTATACGGACTTTTTCATCGTGTCAGTATGTCAATTTCAATGTCATAATTCGTTAAGTAGAAAGGAAGTCATAAATGGAGATGTTAAATCTCGAACTGCCGGCTACTAATCGGTTTGCAACTGGATATTTAGCTGGCGCACCAGAGATACAACGCTTTTTTCACTATCAGTATCAGAGTGTCTCTGATTATAACGAAAGAGTAGTAGAACTGAAAAAGCGAACTTTCATGAGAGAAGAATTGGCTTCATGTATAGCAAAATATATGGAACGTTTTCCAACCTCTAACAAAGTATTAGAATCATTGGAAAAATTATCTCGGCCTGAGAGTGTTGTCGTAATTGGTGGACAGCAGGCAGGGATTTTAACGGGTCCGTTATACTCCATACATAAGATTGTTTCTATCATTGTATTAGCCAGACAAAAGGAAGTTGAACTGGGAATTCCAGTTGTGCCAATTTTTTGGATTGCTGGGGAAGATCATGATTATCAAGAAGTTAATCATATTTATGTAGAGAATGAGGGGAAAGTTCAAAAAAAGGTATATCCTGAGAAGGTTCTTGAAAAGAAAATGGTCTCAGATATATCGCTTGATCATGAGTTATGTATGGATTGGATCGAAGAAATTATTGAAATGTTAGGTGAAACTGAACACACAAAAGAACTGCTAGCCTTTTTGGAAAAGGCTGTAAAGCAATCAGAATCATTTGTTGACTTTTTTGCCCACATGGTAATGGAATTATTTAAGGATTATGGGCTGCTCGTGATTGATTCCGGTTATCCAGGACTGCGTTGTCTTGAAAAAGAAATCCTGATATCACAGATTAATCAAGCGGCAAGTATAACGAACCATGTGAGAGCAGTCCAAGCGGAACTTGAAAAGGAAGGTTTTTCTCATTCAATTGATATAAGCAGCCAAGCTGGAAATATTTTTTATTACGATGAAAAATACAGGGAAAGAATTCTACTTGAGTTTAATGCTGGGAAAAAAGAATTTATTGGTAAAAACGGTGCATTAACATTTTCGCTAAAGGAATTATTGCAAATTGCTTCTGAATTCCCTTGGAAATTAAGCAATAATGTGGTGACTCGTCCCATTACACAGGAATTGCTTTTCCCAACATTAGCTTTTATTGCAGGTCCTGGTGAGATTGCGTATTGGGCTGAATTGAAAAAGGCATTTGAAAGCTATTCCATTAAAATGCCGCCAATCGTTCCACGACTAAACATTACGCTTGTAGATCGTTCAGTAGAAACAGATATAGTAGAGCTGGGCTTATCTCTTGAGACTGTTTTAACCTCTGGTACAGAAAAACAAAAAGAGGATTATTTATCATCAGTAAAGGATAAAGAGCTAGATGATTTATTTCAACATACAAAGGAGCAGCTGCTGGAAAATTATCGCTTGATAAAAGAGAAAATAGATAGGGGACTTTCCCCACTTTTAGAAAAAAATCAGGCACAACTGTTTAAACAGGTTGAATTTATGGAAGGCAAAGTAGCTCATTCTTTACAGGAGAAACATCAAGTGGTGCTGAATAAATTCAGTAGAGTGAATAATAAGCTGAGACCTTTGGGGTCCCCACAGGAACGAATCTTAAATGCCCTTTATTATATGAATCAATATGGCATTCCTTTTCTTGCTAATTTATCTAGTCTTTCCTATACGTTTGATGGTAAGCATAAAGTAATAAAAATATAAATAACAAAAGACCTTTCCTTCACGGAAAGGTCTTTTGTTGTGCTTTTTAGTAAAAAAAATTCAATAAATGCATTAGATTAGAAGGATTTTATTTCATGTGGGAGAATTACTAAAAATAAGTGGTGGAAAGTGGGGGGATGTGGTAAAGTAATTTTAGAAAGTGGGGGTAGCGGGTATGTTCATGGGCGAGTATCATCATAATATTGATGCAAAAGGTCGATTGATTGTACCTGCTAAATTCCGCAATGATTTAGGCGATTTGTTTATATTAACACGTGGTCTTGATCAATGCTTGTTTGGCTACCCGCTGAGTGAATGGGAGATTATTGAAGATAAATTAAAGACTCTTCCGTTAACAAAAAAAGATGCCCGTGCATTTACTCGGTTCTTTTTCTCTGGTGCTACTGAATGTGAATTGGATAAACAAGGACGTATTAATATTGCATCTCCACTTGTAAATTATGCAAAGCTAGAAAAGGAATGTGTTGTATTAGGCGTTTCCAATCGAATTGAAATATGGAGTAAAGATATTTGGGACGAGTATTTCAGCGAATCAGCGGATTCTTTTGCTGAGATTGCAGAAAATATGATAGGGTTTGATATATAATCAGGATGGTATATGAAAATAATTTCCTGATCTTTTCGATTGGAAGGTGGACGTAAATGTTTAATCACAAAACTGTATTATTGAATGAAACTGTTGAAGGCTTGAATATTAAGCCGGATGGTATATATGTAGACTGTACACTTGGTGGAGCCGGCCATAGTGAGCTGATTTTATCAAAGCTTTCAGAAACTGGTAAATTGTACGCTTTTGATCAGGACCAAACTGCTATTGATCATGCAAAAGTCAGGCTAGCTCAATATGGGGATAGACTGACTATTATAAAAAGTAACTTTCTAAACTTAAAAGAAGAACTGGCAAAGCTCAATGTGACTAGTGTAGATGGAGTATTGTACGATTTAGGTGTTTCTTCCCCGCAACTTGACAATCCCGAAAGAGGTTTTAGCTACCATCATGATGCCCCTCTTGATATGAGAATGGACAAGGATGCTGATGTTTCAGCCTTTGAAGTAATTAATCAGTGGTCGTATGAAGCGCTTGTTCGTATATTCTTTCAGTATGGTGAAGAGAAATTCTCCAAGCAAATTGCTCGCAAAATTGAAGCAGCACGCGAGATTAAACCCATAGAAACAACAGGTCAGTTAGTTGAATTAATAAAGGATGCAATTCCAGCTCCGGCACGAAGAAAAGGCGGTCATCCGGCGAAACGAATTTTTCAAGCCATTCGTATTGCTGTTAATGATGAATTAGGGGTGTTTGAGAAATCGTTAGAGCAGGCTATTTCGATTCTTAATCCTGGTGGGCGTATTAGTGTGATAACGTTCCATTCACTTGAGGATCGTATTTGTAAGGTTACCTTTAAAAAGATGAGTGAAACACCTGATCTACCCCCTGGTTTGCCGATTATTCCAGAGGAGTTTCAACCTGTTTTGAAGCTAATCACTAGAAAACCAATCGGACCTACGGAAGAGGAATTGTTAGAAAACAATCGCGCAAGATCAGCTAAGCTCCGTATTGCTGAAAAGAGAAAATAATCAAATTTTTAATATATGAACAGAACAACAAATATTATTGGAGGGATATATGAATGGCTAATTTAGCACGACAGCTCCGTCAAGAGCAAACAAAGCAGCAAACAATAATGGCTCCGAAAGCTCCGAAGAAAAAAGCACAGCAGAGGAGAATGTTCTCGCCTGGAGAAAAAATTTTAGGAATTACATTTGGAGCGCTGATTTGTTTTGGGTCGGTTCATATAATCTCCAATCAATCTGCAATTTACGAACTTAACGCAGACATTCAGGATACGAAAGCGATGATTCAAGAACAACAAAAATCAAATAGCGACTTATCGATTCAAGTAAGTGAATTAAGTCAATATGATCGGATTAAAGAAAAAGCTAGAAAGCTTGGTCTTGAATTAAATGATCAAAATGTTAAGGTTGTGCAAGATTAATGATAAAAAAACAAAGAAATATTAATTTCGGAGCAGCTATATTATTTATAATATTTAGCGTGCTCTTTTTTGTCTTATTGTTCCGGTTTTTCTTTATTCAAGCTACGGGAGAAGTGAAAGGGCAGGTATTGGCTGCAAAGGCTGAACAACAATATACCGAATCAACTAAAATTGAAGCAAAACGCGGGACAATATATGATCGAAATGGAGAAGTGCTAGTTGAGGATAGGAGCTCGTTTAGTTTAATTGCCATCCTTGATGAGGACATGACGACTGACCCGGATGATCCTAATCATGTTGTAGATATAAAGAAAACGGCCCAAGAGCTTGCTAAGGTAATCGATTTAAAAGAGTCCAAGATTTACAATATTTTAAATGAGGGAAAGGAAAAAAAACGATTTCAAGTGGAGTTTGGTGCAGCTGGCCGTGATATTTCCTATGAAACGAAAACGAAAATTGAAAAGTTGAAGCTGCCCGGCATTGCCTTTACAAGATCGATGAAACGATTTTATCCAAATGGAATATTCGCCTCGCATGTAATTGGTTATACAGAAACGAAAGAGGATAAGAATAATAAAACGATAACGTATGGCAAGCTAGGCTTGGAAAAAAGCTTAAATGATGTCTTAACAGGTACCGATGGCTCATTTAAATTTGAAAGTGATTTATGGGGCTATTTACTTCCTGATGGCAATGAGCAAATCACTCCTGCCCGTGATGGAAAGGATGTATACTTAACGATCGATCGTAAAATACAAATCTTGCTTGAAGATGCGATGAATAAAGTAGATAAAGAATATAAACCGAAGAAAATGATCGGAATCATTGCTGATGCAAAAACTGGGGAGATTCTCGCAATGGGACAGCGCCCCACTTTTGACCCTGAAACAAGAGAGGGCATTGAAAAGGGCTGGTACAATGAAGCAGTTGAAACATCATTTGAACCAGGTTCAACGATGAAGATATTTACACTTGCCGCTGCAGTGGAAGAAGGGGTTTTTAATCCAAATGAGATTTATCAATCTGGGACATATGTCGTCGATCCTAAATCCAGAAAGGTTCCCGACCATAATGGAGGCAGAGGATGGGGTCCAATTACCTTTTTAGAAGGCGTGCAGCGATCTTCCAATGTGGCATTTGCCATGTTGGCAAATGAGAAGCTGGGATTTGATAAATATCGAGAATATTTAACTCGTTTTGGGTTTGATCAGCTGACAGGGATTGATTTGCCGAATGAAACAAATGGAAAACTAGCGTTTACCTATCCTATTGAAAAGGCCACAACAGCCTTTGGGCAAGGAACAGCCATAACCCCAATTCAACAGGTACAGGCTGCTACAGCCATTACAAATGATGGTAATATGATGAGGACCCATGTAATAGATAAAATAGTTGACCCTGACACAGGTGAAACGATAAAAGATACAAAGCCGGAGGTAGCGGGGACTCCGATATCTAAAGAAACAGCTGCAGAAGTAAGGGACTATTTAGAAACGGTTGTAACAGGAGAAAACGGTACTGGTAAAATATATGCCCTTGATGGCTATGAGGTTGCTGGGAAAACAGGAACAGCCCAGATCCCTGGTAAAGGTGGTTATTTATCAGGAGCAAGCAACTATATCTTTTCTTTCCTGGGAATGGCTCCAAAGGATGATCCAAGATTAATCATGTATGTAGCTGTACAGCAGCCTGATTTAACAAAAAACTCAGATGGAGCAGCTCCTGTGTCAATGATCTTTAATCCAGTTATGAAAAGCAGTCTTCAATATCTACAAATTGAACCAAGCGGGAAAAAAGTAACTGAAACTACAAAGATTCCAAATGTTACCGGACTTTCAACGAATGAAGCTGCAGAAGTACTGACTGAAAAAGGTGTAAAGCCTGTCATTGTCGGAAATGGCACTAAGATTATCAGTCAGATTCCTGGTAAAGACGAAACACTTTTAGCTGGAGAAAGAGTCATCATAAAAACGGATGGAGATATAACCGTTCCTGATATGACGGGCTGGTCTATTCGTGATGTAATGAAGGTTTCGGAGGCGGCTGAGCTAAAATTAAATTCTGTTGGAAATGGCTATGTTGTCAAACAAAATGTTCAGGAAGGGTCTGTCATAAAAAAAGGTGAATTTTTAATTGTTGAGCTCAATGATCCTGAAACGATATTAAACAAAGCAAAAGAAAATGAAGATGAAGCTGCAGAGGATGAAGCGGACGAAGTAAAAGTCAAGGATTAGCGATCGTTGATATGTCCGACTGTCCGTTCTATTAGAAAAAGTACAAGCATATATTGGAACGAGCCATTATGAAGAGGAGGTTCGTTCCTTTTATGCGTGTTTCAAATGTAACCGTCAGGAAGAGATTGACGATGGTCTTATTAGTAGGGATATTGGTATTCTTTATTATTGATATGCGTTTAGGATATGTTCAGCTCCTCTTGGGTGACGGGTTGACTGAAAAGGCAAAAGGATTGTGGAGCAGGAATATTCCTTTTGAGCCAAACAGAGGAGAAATTGTTGATCGTAATGGGGTGGCCCTTGCCACTAATATCAGTGCACCTACTGTTTACGTTGTTCCTCGTCAAATTAAAAACCCCCAAGAGGCAGCGGAAAAACTGGCAGCTGTTTTAAATATGTCTACAGAAAAGGCGTATGGACTCATTACAAAAAAGACGAGCAGTGTAAAGATTCCAGAAGGGAGAAAAATCTCTCACGAAAAAGCAAAAGAGATTCGTGCCTTGGAAATTGATGGGGTTTATATTGGTGAGGATTCGAAAAGACATTATCCGTTTGGAAACTATCTTTCCCATGTTCTTGGTTTTGCTGGTATCGATAATCAAGGTTTAATGGGATTGGAGCTATTCTATGATAAAGAGCTAAGCGGTACAGAGGGTTCAGTAAAGTTTTATGCAAATGCAAAGGGAGAACGAATGAATGATATGGCGGATGACTATGAGCCGCCTGTTGATGGGTTAGATTTAAAGCTGACAATTGATTCGAAAATCCAAACGATACTAGAACGTGAATTTGATAATGCAGAAGCAACTTATAATCCAGATGGACTGATCGGAATTGCCATGAATCCAAATACAGGTGAAATATTGGCAATGTCCTCAAGACCAAGCTTTGATCCAGCAGATTTCCGCAATGTTGAACCCGAGATTTATAATCGTAATCTACCCATTTGGAGCAGCTATGAGCCTGGATCAACCTTTAAGATTATTACATTGGCTGCAGCCCTTGAAGAGGGAAAGGTTAATTTGGAAGAGGAACAATTCCATGATCCAGGGTATGTAAGTGTCGGCGGGGCAAGGCTGCGATGCTGGAAAAAAGGTGGTCATGGAAGTCAATCATTTCTTGAGGTGGTCCAAAATTCGTGTAACCCTGGCTTTGTTGAACTTGGTGAAAGATTAGGCAAAGACACTTTGTTTAAATATGTAAAGGATTTTGGCTTTGGAGAAAAAACGGGCATTGACCTACAGGGTGAAGCCAAAGGGATATTGTTTAATCTTGAACGTGTCGGACCTGTTGAACAGGCTACTACTGCATTTGGACAGGGTGTATCGGTAACTCCAATCCAGCAGGTGACGGCGGTATCGGCAGCAATCAATGGAGGGACATTGTATACGCCTTTTGTTGCAAAGGAATTAATAGATCCTGCTACAGGGGAAGTGGTAATGAAGAAAAGTCCAACGAGTAAGAGAAAAGTGATCTCCAATGAAACATCAGCTAAGATTAGATATGCCCTTGAAAGTGTTGTTGCCCAGGGAACCGGTGGAAAGGCATTCGTGGAAGGATATCGAGTCGGCGGTAAAACAGGTACAGCACAAAAAGCACAAAATGGCCGTTATCTCGAAAATAATCATATTGTGTCATTTATCGGCTTTGCTCCGGCTGACGATCCGCAAATTGTGGTCTATGTTGCAGTAGATAATCCAAAAGGAACCGTGCAGTTCGGGGGTACGGTAGCGGCGCCAATCGTTGGCAATGTGATCAGTGATAGCTTAAGAGTCATGGGTGTGGAGCCAAGAAAAGAACAAATTGAAAAAGAATTATCTTGGATGGATACACCGATGATCGAAGTGCCTGACCTTGTCGGAATTTCAAAAACGGAAATTCGTGAATTAATGTTGAATTTAAAAATTGATGCCAGCGGGGATGGGGAGACCGTTGTTAAGCAAACTCCAGAAGCAGGTGTCAAATTAAAAGAAGGTTCAACCATTAGGCTATACTTTGGAAATTCTCCAAATAAAAATGAGTAATCTACAGTACTCAAAGTGTCAATCCATCATATATTTCGTAAGGGCGGCTAGTTTTTTACGCCGCCCCTTTCTTTTTTTCTTAATTATTGAAAATGAAAAATAGATTAATTGCCATTTATCATGTAAAATAGTATCGCGCTTGTTTATGAGCGATGCATTTATGCATTTCAATTTTGAGAGGATTTGAGTGATTTGAAATTACATACTTTACTTCAATATTTGTATCCTTATTTGCCTGCTAGTGGTGTAAATCCAGAGGTTACATCCATTGAAAATGATAACAGAAAGGTTCAGCCAGGCAGCCTGTTCATTTGTATTAAGGGCTATACAGTAGACGGACATGATTATGCTGAGTCTGCTGAAAAAAATGGAGCAGTGGCTGTATTGGCTGAAAGAGAACTTTCTTTAAATATTCCAGTTATTGTTGTCAAAAATACAAAGCGGGCCATGGCCTTATTGTCTGACTTCTATTTTGGGCACCCGACTCAAAAGCTGCACTTAGTTGGAATAACAGGTACAAATGGAAAAACTACAACCAGTCATCTAATCGAGAAAATCTTTGCTGATTGTGGCAAGAATACTGGTCTAATTGGTACGATGTATACAAAGATAGGAGAAAAAACCTTTAACACGAAAAATACGACACCTGAAAGCTTGACATTGCAAAAAACGTTTAAACAAATGGTTGATAGTGGTGTAACGTCAGCTGTAATGGAGGTATCCTCACACGCATTAGTAGAAGGAAGGGTTCATGGCTGCGATTACGATGTAGCTGTTTTTACGAATTTAACACAAGATCATTTAGATTTCCATAAAACGATGGATGAGTATCGTCAGGCCAAGGGGTTATTATTTTCTCAGTTAGGAAATACCTTTAACAGTCAGAAGCCAAAATATGCTGTATTAAATGCAGACGATAAAGCAAGTGAGCAATACATGAATAGTACTGCCGCAAGAGTAGTGACATACGGTATTGACCATGATGCGGATTTTCATGCGGGAAATATAAAAATGACAGCAACTGGAACATCCTTTGAGCTATCAAGCCCGCTTGGTTTATTTTCTGTTAACATGAAGCTAATCGGTAAGTTCAGTGTGTATAACGTTCTGGCGAGTATTGCTGCAGCAGTTGTATCTGGTGTCGCAATGGATAAAGTTATTGCTTCAATCGAGGAGGTACAAGGAGTATCTGGCCGTTTTGAGGCTGTAAATGCCGGGCAGGAGTTCTCGGTGATTGTTGATTATTCGCATACACCTGACAGTCTTGAAAATGCATTGAAAACAGTACGTCAGTTCGCTGAAAAACGCATATTTGTTGTCGTTGGCTGTGGAGGAGACCGGGATAGAACGAAGCGTCCCCTGATGGCAAAAATAGCTTGTGCATTAGCAACCGATCCCATTTTTACATCTGATAACCCAAGAAGTGAGGATCCAGAAGATATTTTACGAGAAATGGAAGCAGGGGTTAAGGGTGAAAATTATCAAAGCATTACCGATCGTAAGCAGGCCATATACTATGCAGTAAACAATGCTGAACAAGGTGATGTCATTTTAATTGCGGGAAAAGGCCATGAGACTTATCAGCAGATTGGGAAGGAAACCTTCGATTTTGACGATCGGCTTGTTGCAAAAGAAGCGATTGAGGAGAAGATGAAATGACGTTACTCTATAGAGATATGGTTCAATTATTTCCCAATAACAAGGGAATGAGTGATCCTTCCTTACAGTTTTTAACGGTAACATCATTTGCCCAAAGTGCTCAGCCTAAAGGGATCTTTATTCCATTATATAAGGATTCAGGTGAATTGAAGGAAGCGATAGACCATGGCGCGATTGCTGTATTATGGGATGAATTGGTTCCGCTGCCAGCCTATACGCCCAATCATTTTCTTATTTTTTATTGTACTGATTTGTTGAAAGGGTTAAAAAAGATGACAGAATTATATTGTAAAAAGCAGCTTGAAATGGATGAGGAACAGATGGGACAGACAAAATTTCACTTTTTACCAGAAACCAGTCTGAATAGAACGAATAGCACATATGATTTAGCTGTAATGGTAAATGAAGTAGAACAATTGATGAAAGACAGCCATGATGGGAGGGGGGAGTAGATGCAGGAGCAGGTATTATTTTTTACCATTCTATTAGGATTTCTTATAACTGTTTTACTATCTCCCATTTTCATCCCATTTTTAAGAAGATTGAAATTTGGACAAAGTATTCGTGAAGAAGGACCAAAATCGCATCAAAAGAAAACAGGTACGCCAACAATGGGCGGAATCATGATTTTACTTTCAATTATCATTACTACGCTTGTTATGACTGAGAAATTCAGTGAGCCTACGATTAAGACGTTTATCCTATTGTTTGTCACAATCGGATTTGGACTTTTAGGATTTTTAGATGATTTTATAAAAGTGGCGATGAAAAGAAATCTTGGCTTAACATCAAAGCAAAAACTGCTTGGACAAATTATTGTTTCCATTGTAGTTTATTTCTTATTAAAGCAAACTGATTTTTCAACATCAGTAGCCATTCCTTTTACCAATTATTCAATTGAGCTGGGATTTTTTTATGCTTTGTTTATTGTGTTCTGGCTTGTCGGATTTTCTAATGCAGTTAATTTGACAGATGGACTTGATGGTCTTGTGTCAGGAACGGCAGCCATTGCCTTTGGTGCCTTTAGCGTTCTGGCATGGAATCAATCGATGATCGAGGTTTCTATTTTTTCTATCGCTGTAGTTGGAGCGGTTCTTGGTTTTCTTGTTTTTAATGCCCATCCGGCAAAAGTATTTATGGGAGATACAGGTTCATTAGCATTGGGTGGAGCGATTGCATCCATTGCCATATTAACGAAGCTAGAAATTATCCTGCTCATTATCGGCGGTGTATTTGTAATCGAAACGTTGTCAGTTATTTTACAGGTCATTTCATTTAAAACAACAGGAAAGCGTATTTTCCGAATGAGTCCGCTTCATCATCATTATGAGCTTTTAGGATGGAGTGAGTGGCGTGTAGTCGTCACGTTCTGGACTGCCGGTTTGTTATTAGCCATTATGGGAATCTATATTGAGGTGTGGTTATAATTGAAAACAATAAATTTATATACTCATAAAAAAATACTTGTTTTAGGATTAGCAAAGAGTGGTGTAGGAGCTGCATTACTTTTACATAAGCTTGGTGCATTTGTAACTGTTAATGATTATAAGCCGTTATCAGAAAATCCTGAAGCCCAGGGACTGTTAGAACAGGGAATAAAAGTGATTTGTGGTGAACATCCAATTGAGCTGCTTGATGAAGGCTTTGAGTTGATCGTAAAGAATCCGGGGATTCCGTATCATAATCCGATGATTGAAGGTGCACTGGAACGAGGAATTCCTATTATTACAGAGGTTGAACTAGCCTATCAAATTTCAGAAGCGCCATTTATTGCCATTACGGGCACAAATGGCAAAACAACGACGACAACGCTTGTATATGAAATCCTGAAGGCAGGAGAAAAGTATCCGCTTATTGCTGGTAATATAGGAACAGTAGCTTCTGAGGTTGCCCAATCAGCTGAAGTACATAATCAAATTGTGATTGAGCTTTCTTCTTTTCAGCTCATGGGTACTCCTAGCTTCAGACCGAGGATTGCGATACTAACCAATTTATATGACGCCCATCTTGATTATCATGGGACAAGAATAGAATACGTGAAAGCAAAGGCAAATATAACTAAAAACCAAACGAGTGACGACTTTTTTATTGTTAACGCTGAGCAGGAAGATGTAATGAACATTGCTCGCAGCTCTAAGGCTCAGATTGTTCCATTCTCTCCTGTCAGAGAGCTTTCTACAGGAGCCTTTATTAAAGATGGCTGGGTGATATTTAATGGTGAACAGATTATGAAGCAGGAGGATATCCGGCTGCCAGGTGCACATAATCTGGAAAATATATTATCTGCTGTGGCTGCTGCAAAGCTGTCTGGTGTCAAAAATGAAGCCATTTACCAAGTTCTAAATACCTTTACAGGTGTTAAACACAGACTGCAATATATAGCTGAAGTTGAAGGCAGGATGTTTTATAACGATTCAAAGGCAACCAACATCCTAGCGACAAAGAACGCATTAGCAGCTTTTAATAAACCGATTATTCTGCTTGCTGGTGGTTTGGATAGAGGGAATGAATTTGATGAACTAGTTCCTTCATTTAATAATGTCAAAGCGATCATTACATTTGGTCAAACAGCGGAAAAAATGGAAAATGCAGCGAAGAAAGCAGGAATAAAAATCATTCAGCGTGTCGATAATGTTGGAAAAGCTGTGCCACTTGCCTATCAGCTTTCAGGACCAGGTGATGTTGTTCTATTGTCGCCTGCGTGCGCGAGCTGGGATCAATATAAAACTTTTGAAGTAAGAGGAGACATTTTTATCGAAGCAGTGCATAAGCTTAAATAAGGGCTTGTCAGCAATGAGTGGTTCGTCAGCGAATAAAAAACAGGCCAAATAACTTGCATTTCGAGGTGTGGTCTATTGCCGACAAAAAAAACGACTCCTGATATTATCTTAATGATATTAACATTTACGCTTTTAGCCATCGGATTAATTATGGTTTACAGTGCAAGTGCTATCTGGGCCGATTATAAATTTGATGATTCCTTTTTCTTTGCTAAACGACAGATGCTGTTTGCCGGTGTAGGGATTGTCGGAATGTTTTTCATCATGAATGTGGATTACTGGACTTGGAGAACCTGGGCTAAGGTGTTAATTATCGTTTGCTTTGTATTGCTTGTTCTTGTCTTAATTCCGGGTATTGGAAATGTTCGAAATGGCTCACGAAGCTGGATTGGAATTGGTGCATTTTCCATTCAACCGTCAGAATTTATGAAGTTAGCCATGATTGCTTTTTTAGCCAAGTTCCTGTCGGAAAAGCAAAAATACATAACCTCATTCAAAAAAGGACTCGCTCCTTCGTTAGGTTTAGTGTTTTTGGCCTTTGGAATGATCATGCTACAGCCTGATTTAGGGACAGGAACCGTTATGGTAGGCACATGTATTGTGATGATTTTTATTGCAGGTGCAAGGGTAAGACATTTTGCTGTTCTTGGATTAATGGGTGTAGCAGGTTTTGCTGCACTGGTTGCGTCCGCGCCATATCGTATCAAACGGATTACATCCTTTTTAGATCCCTGGCAGGATCCGCTTGGAAGCGGATTTCAGATCATACAATCGTTATTTGCCATTGGACCGGGAGGATTATTCGGCTTAGGGCTGGGACAAAGCAGACAAAAGTTCTTTTATTTACCAGAGCCGCAAACCGATTTTATTTTTGCTATATTAGCTGAAGAGTTAGGCTTTATCGGTGGTTCATTTATCTTATTATTGTTCTCTCTTTTGCTGTGGCGTGGGATACGAATCGCATTGGGTGCTCCTGATCTCTATGGCAGTTTTCTAGCCGTTGGAATCATTGCAATGGTTGCAATCCAAGTCATGATTAATATTGGGGTTGTTACAGGTTTAATGCCTGTAACTGGGATTACTCTTCCATTTTTAAGCTATGGAGGCTCCTCTTTAACCCTTATGCTCTTGGCCATTGGTGTATTATTGAACATTAGCCGTTATTCACGGTACTGATTTTTTACTTTTATATCTTAATGTGAGCTGACCGGTTTCAGGTCAGCTTTTTTGTTAAATGATAAATTGTTTATTTTTTTCTACGTTCCTTAATGAAAAAGGATTATAATCGATAGTGTTGTATTTGTATTTCATATGAATATCAATTACGTGTCGCTTATTACACATATATCAATATATTCTATAAATGATTACGATTTTATAACATTCTTTTGATGGTATCTTTCTTACGTTTGGAATATAGTAGAATAGGAAAAGTAAATAAGTGATATTATTCACTTGGTTGATATTGGGTTGCTACTTTTAACTATGTGTTTTATGAGGTGAAACAATGAATATTGTTGTAAGTGGAGGAGGAACTGGAGGTCATATTTATCCAGCCTTAGCTCTTATTCGTGAAATAAAGAAAGAAACAAAAGATGTACAATTTTTATACATCGGTACGGAAAAAGGACTTGAAAGCCAGCTCGTTACAAGAGAAAATATTCCGTTTAAATCAATACATATCACAGGCTTTAAGAGGAAAATATCACTAGAAAATGTAAAAACCATTCTTCGTTTTTTGAAAGGCGTTAATGACAGTAAGAAAATGTTGAAGGAATTTAAAGCTGATGTTGTCATTGGGACCGGAGGGTATGTTTGTGGTCCTGTTGTTTATGCTGCAGCAAAGCTTGGTATCCCGACAATTATTCATGAGCAAAACAGTGTTCCTGGTTTGACGAATAAGTTCTTAAGTCGTTATGTCGATCGAATTGCCGTATGCTTTGACGAAGCGAAAACGTTTTTTCCTGAAAATAAAGTGGTACTAACAGGAAATCCAAGGGCATCAGAGGTCCTGCATCAAGATGGAATAAAAGGCAGATTATCGGCTGGGTTAAGCTTAACGGAACCAGTTGTTTTAATTGTTGGCGGAAGCCGTGGAGCAAGACCAATAAATGAAGCGGTCTTAAAAGGATTATCGATACTTGGAGAAAAGCCTTATCAAGTGCTATATGTAACGGGTGATGTCCATTATGAAGAGGTCAAAAAGGAAGTTGCGCTTGTTGGTAATCCGAAGAACGTTATGATTAAACCATTTATTCATAACATGCCAGAAGTACTTGCTGGGGTTGATTTGACAGTCGCACGGGCAGGTGCTACAACACTTGCAGAGCTTACTTCACTAGGTATTCCGAGTATTCTGATTCCAAGTCCATATGTTACAAATAATCATCAAGAGAAAAATGCCCGTGCATTAAGTGATCATCATGCTGCTGAATTGCTGCTAGAAAAGGAATTGACGAGCCATAAGCTTGTAGAGGAAATTGATCGAATCTTGATGGATGAAAAGACGTTAAAGGATATGAAGAACTCTGCAAAGGCATTAGGCATTCCGGATGCTGCAAAACGACTCTATCTATTAATGAAAGAGCTTGTTGACAAGAAAAAGTAGCCCATTTATGTTTTCGGCATACACTATGGTAACCTATTTTTCAGGAGGGTTTTATGGACAATAAATTGAAAGTGTTAATGAATGAGCTTAGAGGATTGAATGTTGGCAAAGTAAAAGAAAATGAGCCGCTGGCTAATCATACAACCATCAAAATAGGTGGTCCTGCCGATTTATTCATTGAGCCTGACTCCATTGAAAACCTAAAAACTACGATGGAATTGATTACAAAAAATCAAGTTGGCTGGAGAGCAATCGGAAGAGGTTCCAATCTGCTTGTTTCAGATAACGGGATTGAAGGAGTCGTGATTAAATTAGGCAATGGTCTCGATCAATTCGATGTGAAAGGGTCAGTATTGACAGTTGGAGCAGGTTATCCACTGGTCAGTCTTGCTATGAAAATCAGCAGGCAGGGATTATCAGGTCTTGAGTTTGCCAGCGGAATCCCCGGTTCTGTTGGTGGAGCGGTTTATATGAATGCTGGTGCACATGGCTCAGATATATCGAATATTTTGACAGAAGCACATATTTTATTTGAAGACGGTACAGTGGAATGGCTATCAAATGCGGAAATGGAATTTTCCTATCGTACTTCTGTGCTGCAGAAAAAGCGCCCCGGCATCGTTCTTGAAGCTAGATTTCAGCTAATCGAAGGTGAAAAAGAGAAGATTGTTGAGGTGATGCAAAAAAATAAAGACTATCGAAAAGAAACACAGCCATGGAATTTTCCATGTGCCGGAAGTATTTTCCGTAACCCATTGCCTAATTATGCAGGCAGATTAGTGGAAGAGGCGGGGTTAAAGGGCTATCAAATTGGCGGTGCGCAAATTTCAGATATGCATGGAAATTTTATTATAAATGCAGGAAATGCAACAGCTAAAGACGTATTAGAATTAATAGAACATGTGAAAAAAACTATTTTTGAATTATACCAGGTAAAAATGGAAACTGAGGTTGAAATAATAGGAAGAAAGTAACGGAAAACTTCCAAACTCAACATCCATATACTGTGTTATAATTATCTATTGAAATAGGGCCTAACAACCATAACGGCATGAATACTCGTGCCGTTGTTTAGGTTTAAGGTGGACAAGCATTATTTAATGAAGAAATGAGAGGTGATTGGAATGGAAAATGGTAATGTTGTCTCAATTGAAGATCGAATACCCAAATTAAAACAGCAGCGCAGAAAAAAAGCCAATCGACGACTTATCTTTTTACTATTGCTATTTTTTATTCTAATCGCTTTTATATTATATTTTCAATCTCCGTTAAGTTATGTTAAACATGTCGTAATCAGCGGAAATACATCTCATTCTGATACTGAAATCGCTGCAATTGCAGGAATTAAGAAGGATACAAATATTTGGAAAGTTAGAGATAAAGAAATTGAAGAGGACCTGAATGCGTTACCTGAAATGAAAAAGGCAGTAGTAACAACCAAATTGCCCAATTCAGTCATAATAACGGTTCAGGAATATAAACGGATCTCCTATATCGCTAAGGGGAAAAACTTTTTACCTGTTTTAGAAAATGGCAATATTCTTCATGAGAAGAAAACAACAGACCTTCCGTTAAATGCCCCCATTTTATTCAGTTTCACTGAAAATAAAGCATTGAAGGAAATGATTGTTAGTTTGGAAAAGTTACCACCAGAAGTATTGAACTCAATCTCTGAAATCCATTATGATCCAACAGATTCAGATCCATTTCATATTGCGCTATTTATGAATGACGGAAATCAAGTGAGCGCAACCATTCGAACCTTTGCGGAAAAGATGTCCCATTACCCTTCAATTATTAGCCAGCTTGATCCGACCCAAAAAGGCGTTATTAATTTAGAGGTTGGTTCATATTTTAAGGCTTATGAATTGGAAGGAGATGCGCCTGATGAAACAGACCAAGATCGTGAAGGGTAGGTATGTCACATTAACCATTGTCTGCCTTGTTTTTGGCTTTATGCTTGCATTCTCCTATCACTTTACAGAAAAACAGGCAAGCAATACAAATATGACAAGCAGTCAATTTACAAGAGATATGGAGCTTAGAAATGAACTGATTGATCAAGAAGAGAAAAATCGCGTCCTTCAGCAAGAACTAAGTAAAAAACAGCAGCAAGTATTGAAAATTGAAAAGGAATTATCAAATGAGGCAGATATTTACTTTAACCTTGCCGAGGATACTGAGAAATATCGTATGTTTCTCGGTAAGGTTAAAGTAAAAGGAGAGGGTGTTCAAGTAACCCTTGCGGACAGTGATTATCGTCTGGATGAACAAAATCCCAATCAGTATATTGTCCACGAACATCATGTGTTTAGAGTCATCAATGAACTTTATATTTCCGGTGCAAGTGCAATTGCTATCAATGGGCAGAGGCTTTCACATGATTCATATATCCTCTGCAACGGTCCGGTAATTGAAGTAGATGGGAAAAGTCTACCTGCACCCTTTGTCATCACAGCAATTGGCGACGCTGACACAATGGCGGATTCTTTAAATCTAAAGGGCGGGGTAAAGGATATTCTTGTAAATGAAAATGTCCAATTTACTTTAGAGAAAAAAGATGAGATTGTGATCAATGCAAAATTAAACGGTTAATCGTTTTTGTACAAATAAGGTGGATTGGAAACATGGGGCAAAAAAGATATTTCAGCATCACGATTATTACAATAATCATCGGTTTTATGATAGCAGTTCAATATCAATCCGTAAAAGAACCAGTTGTTCGTGACACTCGTGATACATCACAGCTCCGGGAAGATCTAGTGAAAGAAAAAGAGCTTTATTTAAGTTTGATTCGAGAGATACGATCGAATGAAGAAAAACTTGAAAAATACGAAACAGAGCGATCACAAAGTAAGGAACAGATATTGAAAGAAACCCTGAATGAGTTAAAAGAAGAAGCAGGCTTAAGTGAGGTTGAAGGACCGGGAATTGTGATCAATATTGAACATGTAGATGAAGATTTATTGCTTGGGAAACAAGTCTCAGCTATTTCTCCCTATTTAATTCAGAGATTAGTTAATGAATTAAACCAATATGGTGCAAATCAGATTTCAATTGCTGGTCAACGACTGATTAATTCCAGTGTGATTCGTGATATCAACGGGCAAACAAAGGTGGATGGCTATAGTTTGGATTCATTTCCAATTGAATTAAAAGTAGTTGTTGAAAATATAGATGCAGCCAAAAAACTATATAATCGTATGGAGGTTTCTTCTTCAGCAGAAGATTTTTTTATTGATAATTTTCGATTAACAATATCGGAGCCGGAGTCGGGCCTCACCATTCCAGCATATAAGGACAGCCTTAAAATCCGACACATGGAGCTGGCAGAGACTGAAAAAGGAGGGTAAACATGTGGCTTCCTGTACTCGGGTTACTAATAGGACTATTTCTTGGTTCCCTTGCCGATATAAAAATTCCTGTTGAATATTCCAATTATTTATCGATTGCTGTACTAGCAGCGTTGGACACTTTATTTGGGGGGATTAGAGCACATCTGCAAAATATTTATGATGAAAAAGTATTTGTATCAGGCTTTTTCTTTAATATTATTTTAGCTGCAAGTTTAGCTTTTCTAGGTGTCCATCTTGGTGTAGACTTATATTTAGCAGCAGTTTTTGCATTTGGCGTAAGGCTTTTTCAAAATATTGCTGTAATTCGAAGGATTCTTCTAACAAAGTGGTCAACAAATAAGGAAAAAATGTAAAAAAATTAAATTTTAAAAAGGGAATAATTACATTTTGACGAATAATTTTAAGATGTAGAAAAAAAGCGAACAAAAATTGCAGTCATGCAAAATGCTTTTGTTTTCAAAACCAGAAAGCAGGTTTTGCTCGTCAATGATAATTAGTACTTAAATTAGAGACTTGTTGTTCAAACAGTAATTTGTAAAGGGAGGTGCCATAGAATGAACAGCAATGAAATTTACGTTAGCCTTGACATCGGTACATCCAGTGTGAAAGTAATCATAGGTGAAATGGTCAACGATGCATTAAATATTATCGGAGTGGGGAATGTGCCCTCTGAAGGATTACGAAAAGGTTCAATTGTTGATATAGATGAAACCGTTCATTCTATTAGGAAGGCAATAGAACAGGCTGAAAGAATGATAGGGATGGACATTCGGCAAGTGATTGTTGGAATTACAGGTAATCATATCATGCTGCAGCCATCACACGGAGTAGTGGCCGTATCAAGTGAAAATAGGGAAATATCGGATGTGGATATCGCTAGAGTATTAGAGGCTGCACAAGTTGTTTCGGTTCCTCCGGAAAGAGAAATAATTGATGTAATCCCAAAGCAGTTTATTGTTGATGGTCTTGATGAAATTCATGATCCGCGTGGCATGATCGGTGTTCGACTTGAAGTAGAAGGCACCATTATTACAGGTTCAAAGACAATCCTACATAATATTTTGCGCTGCGTAGAAAAAGCAGGTTTAGAAATATTAGACATAACGTTACAACCGCTTGCAGCGGGTTCGTTTGCTCTCTCAAAGGATGAAAAAAATCTTGGTGTAGCACTTATAGACATTGGCGGAGGTTCAACAACGATTGCGTTATTTGAACAAGGCGGTTTACGTGCAACATCTGTCCTTCCTGTAGGAGGGGACCATATTACAAAAGATATATCGATTGGACTTCGTACTTCATCTGAAGATGCAGAAAAAATAAAAATTAAATATGGACATGCTTTTTATGATTATGCTTCCGAAGATGTAGTATTTAATGTTCCGATTATTGGCAGTGATCAGCAGCAGCCTTTTAACCAATTAGAGTTAAGTGATATTATAGAAGCTAGATTGGAAGAAATCTTTGAATTAATACTAGCGGAAATTCATCGCTTAGGCTTAAGGGATGTGCCTGGTGGTTTTGTCCTAACCGGCGGCGTAGCAAATACTCCTGGAATTCTTGAATTGGCACAGGTTGTGTTCGAAAACAGGGTTCGTATTGCGATACCTGACTATATTGGCGTTAGAGAGCCGCATTTTACGACTGCAGTCGGTTTAATTAAATTTGCGTATAAAAATGCAAAAATTCAAGGTAGACAGATGAGTACTCCTTCTGTCAATCATGAAGTAAAAGAGAAAAGGCCGGCAAAGCAACCGCAGGCAAAATCAAAACCGGAAAAACAACCGGAAGAAAAAGTATCTTCAAAAATGAAAAAGTTTTTTGGCTACTTTTTTGAATAATAATAACGAAATAACAGACTGATATAATGTAGCAATCCGAGTATGCACTGCTAACAGGAATATCGACGAATTAGGAGGATTTGTCATGCTGGAATTTGAATCAAATGTAGAGGCACTAGCGACGATAAAGGTTATAGGGGTTGGCGGTGGTGGGAATAATGCCGTTAACCGTATGATAGAGCATGGTGTTCAAGGTGTAGAATTTATTGCAGTTAATACCGATGCCCAAGCATTGAATCTCTCAAAGGCAGAAGTGAAAATGCAAATTGGCGGTAAATTAACAAGAGGACTTGGTGCTGGCGCCAATCCAGAAGTAGGAAAAAAAGCTGCTGAAGAAAGTAAAGAGCAAATTGAAGAAGCATTAAAGGGTGCTGATATGGTGTTTGTTACAGCAGGTATGGGTGGCGGAACTGGTACTGGTGCAGCCCCTGTAATTGCACAAATCGCAAGGGATTTAGGTGCGTTAACTGTTGGTGTTGTAACAAGACCATTTACATTTGAAGGTAGAAAAAGGGCTACACAGGCTACTGGCGGAATTTCCTGTATGAAGGAATCTGTCGATACATTAATTGTGATTCCGAATGATCGTCTCCTTGAGATTGTAGATAAAAGCACTCCAATGCTTGAGGCATTTAGAGAAGCGGATAACGTTCTTCGTCAAGGGGTTCAAGGTATATCTGACTTGATTGCAGTACCTGGTTTGATTAACCTTGACTTCGCTGATGTGAAAACAATTATGTCAAATAAAGGCTCCGCTTTGATGGGAATCGGTGTGGCTTCAGGAGAAAATCGAGCTGCCGAAGCGGCAAAGAAATCCATTTCATCCCCATTACTTGAAACATCCATTGATGGTGCGCAGGGCGTATTATTAAATATTACTGGTGGTTCGAATTTAAGTCTTTATGAAGTACAGGAAGCAGCAGATATCGTTGCAAGTGCTTCAGACCAAGAAGTAAATATGATTTTTGGTTCAGTTATTAATGACAATTTAAAAGATGAAATCGTTGTAACTGTTATTGCAACTGGTTTTAATGAAGAAGTTGTGCAAGCAAAGCCGTTAAGACCTTCCTTTGGTCAACAACAAAAGCCTGCTGCCAATACAGTAAAAAGGGAACCCAAAAGAGAAGAGCCTCCTGTAGAGCAGCCAAGAGTAAGTGCGCCGCAGCAGGGTCAAGGTGAGGATGTTCTTGATATCCCAACCTTCCTTAGAAATCGTAATAGAAGAAGATAAATAAAAATAAGAAAAAGGCATAGCCGCAGGCTATGCCTTTTTCTTATTTTTGCAAGCTGTGGGGTTTCTATTAAAGCGGTGGTAGATAAGGGAAAAGGCCTGGTTTTTGTATATAGATGGTGTTGAAAGTTAGATAAATGAGTGACAAAAAGCGTTGGGAATAGGGAAAATCTCTGCTTTTTTATAACCAGAAAGTGACACACTTCATCAATCAATGTAATGTATACTTTTTTGTAACAGATTAATAGATAAAGGAGGAAACCGATTGGCAGTTTATTTAGATATTATATGGTTATTAAATTTCTTTTTTGATAGCCTCCTTCTTTATTTAACTGCCCTGGTGTTAAAAAGGGATTTCCGTTATTGGAGACTTCTTTTAGGAGGGTTGATCGGTTCACTTATTATCATTTTAATGATTACACCATTGAGTACCTTTTCAGGTCACCCAATCGTTAAATTATTGTTTTCAGTCATCATGATTTTAACTGTTTTCGGTTATAAGAGATTTAAATATTTTATCAGCGGACTTATGACATTTTATTTGACTACCTTTCTTGTTGGCGGCTCATTAATGGGCATACATTATTTTATTCAATTTGATATGAAACTTTCATCATCCGTTTTGTTGGCAAGTGTAAAAGGTTTTGGTGACCCGATTAGCTGGCTGTTTGTTGTCCTTGGCTTTCCATTAGCGTGGCAGTTTTCTAGACGTAATTTTGAGCGAATTGAAGTGGCGAAAATTCAATACAACCAGAAGGTGCTTCTCGAAATTGTTTTGGGCGGTAAATCATATCGTTTTACGGGACTTGTAGACAGCGGCAATCAGTTATATGACCCAATATCAAAGTCACCGGTTATGTTTGTATCCGTAAAAAAAATAATTGAGGAGCTTCCAGAGGATTTAAGGGAGGTAGCATTAAGCGCAGAACAAGTGATTCTAGGTAATAAACCATTGGCACCAGAGTGGGAAAGCTGTATGAGAGTTATTCCATATAAAGTGCTAGGAAAGGAACATCAATTAATTATTGCCATCAAGCCAGAGCAAATCATGATTACGCAAAACGGAGAAACCATTCAAGTAAATAAAGGCCTGGTATCCTTTACGATGCAGGAACTATCCTCAGATGACAGCTTCCAATGCATCGTCCACCCAAAAATGCTCAATGGAATACGAAAAGCGGAGCCGGCTTGAACAGGGGCGACAAGCATAAGATGGCCCGAGGGTGAGGTTGTTCTTTAACCTCATCATCGGGACAGCTAATGACTCGAGCCCCTAGCCGGCGGAGCTGGACACAGAAAAGCGGAGCCGGCTTGACCATGGAATCCTGTTTCTAGCTAGGCTGTGGTTATCAACAATGTTAAAATCGGTCACCAGTTTGTTGATTGAAGTGGAAGCCACGGAGACTCCTGCGGGAGAAGCGGGACAGTCGAGACCCCGCAGACACGAAGTGTCGAGGAGGCTCGGCGGTCGCCCGCGGAAAGCGA
>Ga0180215_1000609_pt1 | contig 43480 bp, 36 predicted proteins | sample eDN3rd37CBELigBY_FD_128871 | JGI IMG/M metagenome (GOLD analysis project Ga0180215, IMG submission 128871) | Enriched backyard soil microbial communities from Emeryville, California, USA - eDNA 3rd pass 37_C BE-Lig BY (version 2) (version 2) | ecosystem: Environmental > Terrestrial > Soil >...
GCGGCAGGAGGAACGACTGGCCTGGGCTGTACGGACGGTACGTCTTGCTCACGCCACCAAAGGATCACAGCAAGGCGGGGCTTGTCGATCCCCGGCCTTGCGGTTACTGCAACAGCCTCCTAGGCAGAGCTGGCGGCGAGGTCGCGCCGGTAGGGCGCGATCTTCTCCCGCAAGCGATCGGTCCACGGCACCGGCTGGCGCGTCACCGGATCGACGCGCACCAGCACGCGGGTGCCGTGGGCATAGTCCACGTCCTCGTCCACGGGGAGGACGCGGAAGCCGAAGGTGAGGCTGGTGGTGCCCAGCTTCTCCACCCAGATCCGCACCCGCACGTCGCCCACGCCGGTCACCGGCCGGTCGTACTCGATGTGGTTGGCGCGGACGAGGTGGCTCATGTCGGGCGTCCGCTCGAAGTCGAGGATCCCGCTGGCGCCCAGGTGCTTCCAGAACGAACCGATGGTCCGCTCCATCAGCACCACGTAGCGCGCGTTGTGGAGGATCTGGAAGGCGTCGAGGTCGTCGAAATAGACGCCGTGGATGTTCTCGTAGAAGCGCATCGCGCGCATATCTAACCCATCCGCGGCGTTGCGCCACCCGGAGTTCGAGCGAGCGCCCGGCGGAGCGCCTCCGCCACCGCCTCGCGCTCCGCGGCGTCGCGGTAGGGGTGGCGGGGCCAGAAGAATCCCCTGAGCCCGTCGCCCTTCCGCCGCGGCACCACGTGGACGTGGAGGTGGGGGACGCTCTGGCTCACCCGGTTGTTGATCGCCACGAAGCTCCCCTGGGCGCCCGGGAGCCCCTCCACCGCGGCGGCGATCCGCTGCGCCCGGGTGAAGAAGGGGCCCACCTGCGCCGCGGGAAGATCGAGCAGCGTCTCCCGGTGTTCCTTCGGCACGAGGAGGACGTGGCCGGGAAAGAGCGGCCGGTGGTCGAGGAAGGCGAGGGCGTCCTCCCCCTCCCACACCACCGAGGCCTCCACCTCGCCGCGGACGATGCCGCAGAAGATGCAGCCGCGCGTGCCCAAGCGACCCTCCTCGCGCAGCGAGCTTAATCACCGGCCGGCCGCCTCTGGCATGATGCCGCGCGAAAGGGGTGCGCACATGGCCGACACCATCGATCCGAAGCAGGACCTCGAGACCCTCGCCACCTGGGGCACGGAGCACCTGGAGCAGGTGATCGCCATCGACTCGCAGAGCGACGAGTCGAGCCGGACGATCCCCAGCACCGAGGGGCAGCGCCGCCTCTCCGACCACCTGCGCCGCCACTTCGAGGCGCTGGGATTCGACTCGGAGCAGGACGACTTCGCCAACCTCCTCGTCCGCATCCCCGCCAACGCCGAAGGCCCCGCGGTGGCGCTGATGGTCCACATGGACACCGCGCATGGCACGCAGGCGGTGCCGCGTCTGGAGCGTCTGGAGAAATGGGACGGCAGCCGCATCCCCTACCCGAGGAACGATCGCCTCCAGGTGACGAGCGCCGCCTATCCCTACCTGGAGCACTTCGTCGGCGACGACGTCCTCCACGGCCCCGGCGACTTCCCGGTGGGGCTCGACGACAAGCTCGGCATGGCGGAGCTGATGACCCTGGCCCGGATCCTCCGCGAGAACCCGGAGATCCCCCACGGCGAGATCTTCCTCGTCTTCCGGCCCGACGAGGAGATCGGGCGGATGGCGGCGGTGGAGGGGCTGGCGGAGACGCTGGAGAAGAAGGGCGTCCGCTTCGGCTATACCGTGGACGGCATCGTCCCCTTCGAGATCAACACCGAGAACTTCAACGCCTCGCGCGGCCGCGTCCGCATCGCGGGCAGGCCCTTCACGCCGCCGGGCGATCGCCGCGTCACCCTGGCGGTCACCGGCGTCAACACCCACGGCGCCACCGCGAAGGCGGAGGGCTACCTCAACGCCACCATCGTCTTCGCCCGGGCGATGGGGGCGCTGGAGAGCCGGCGGGATTTCGCGCCGGTCGACTTCGAGACCGATCCCCTCCTCGAGGCCAACGCGAGGATCACCTTCGCGGTGGCGGGGGACGAGGCGGAAGCCGCGCTCCTCGCCGCCTTCCGGTCGCAACTCGAACCCCACGTGGCGCGGGGCGCCCACGTGGAGGTGGCGGCCCGCGCCGGCCCGCAGCCCGGGGAGAGCGACGCGGCGGTCCGCCTCGCCAGGCACCTGCGCCGGTTTCTCTTCTCCTCCGGCGTCCACCCCCTCCTCGCCGAGGAGAGCGAGGGCTTCGAGGGGTACTCGGCGCCGCATCGCGTCTCGCGCCAGGGCGACGTGCTCGTCCTCGACTACCGGCTGCGCGACTTCGATCCCGCGGGGCTGAAGAAGCGCGAGGATCACCTGCGCGAGGTCTGCGCTGCCCACGGGCTGCCGGTGGAGATCGCCGATCAGTACGTCAACATGGGGCCGGCGCTGGCCAGGCACCCGGAGCTGGTGCGCTTCGCGGAGGAGGCGCTGCGGGCCATCGGCCGCACGCCGGAGAAGATGCCGATCCGCGGCGGCACCGGCGTCGATCCCTTCCTCGAGCGCGGCATCCCGGTGGCCAACCTGGGCACGGGCTACTTCGCGCCGGAGAGCGAGAAGGAGCTCACCTCGCGGCAGAACATCGCCCGCCACGCGCGCTGGCTCACCCACCTGGTGCAGCAGATCGTGCGCTGAGGCGCCGGGAAGGACGCCGGCGCGGGCCGCGGGGCGGGCAGACGAGCGCCGCGCGGCCCGCGCGCCACCAGGACCGACGGCGATCCTGCGCGCGCGACGCGCCCGCGGCGACGAGGTCCGTGCTCCACAGCGCCCATGGCCCGGCGAGGCAGCCGCCAGGCGATCGGCGGTTGGTGATCCCACCGCCCGGGCGTTATGGGAGCGCACGATGCTCGACGCCCGCCCCCAGCAGACCGCCGCCCGCCTCTTCGGCGGCTTCCTCGCCCTCGACCGCTCCATCTGGCGCCTCGCCTTCGCCCGGGCGATCAACACGCTGGGCTTCTCCCTGGTGATGCCCTTCATGGCGCTCTACCTGGTGCGGGAGCGCGGCGCGAGCGGCACCACCTTCGGCCTCATCTACCTCCTCTCCGGTCTGGTGGCCGCGGCGGGCCAGGCCGTGGCGGGCGAGCTCACCGACAGGATCGGCCGCCGCCGGGTGATGATCGGCGGCCTCGCCCTCCGCTTCGTCCAGATGGCCTGCCTCGGCCTCGCGGTGATCCACCACGCCCCCATCGCCCTGGTGGGCGCGCTGGTGATCGGCGCCGGCCTGCTCCGCGCCATCTTCGAGCCGCCGGCGAGCGCGGCGATCGCCGAGCTGGCCACCCCCGCCCAGCGCCCCGCTGCCTTTGCCCTCCAGCGGGTGGGGGTCAACTTCGGCTGGGCCTTCGGCCCCGCCCTGGGCGGCGCCCTCGCCACCTGGTCCTTCGGCGGCACCTTCTTCCTCGCCGCCCCCGCGACGCTGCTGGCGATCCTCGCCATCCTCCCCATTCCCGATGGACGCCGGGCGCCCCGCGCCCCCCGCGAGCCCCTCTCGCTCCGCTCGCTCGCCGCGGCGCTCCGGGAGAACCGGCCCTTCGCCATCTACCTGGTGCTGGTCCTCTGCGGCTCGCTCCTCACGGTGCAGCTCTTCTCCACGCTCACCGTCTTCGCCTCTACCGAGCTCCACCTCCCGGAGAGCGACGTGGGGCTGCTCTACACCGTCAACGGCGTCCTCGTGGTCCTGCTCCAGGCGCCCGCGGTCGCGATCGCCGGCGCCTGGGGCATGCGGCGTACCCTGGTGATCGGCGCGCTCCTCTACGCCGCCGCGTACCTGCTCTTCGGCGCCGCGGACGGCTTCGTGGGGCTCGCGGTGGGCATGTCGATCCTCACCGCGGGCGAGGTCCTCTTCGCCCCGGCCCTCACCGATCTCGCCGCCACCCTCGGCAACCCGGAGCGGATGGGGCGCGCCTTCGGCCTCTTCGGCTTCGTGCAGTCGCTGGGCCTCTCCCTCGGTCCGCTCCTCGGCGGCGCGGTCTACGACGGCCTGCGCACCGAGCACCTGGCGATGTGGGGGCTCTTCGCCGCGGGCATGGCCCTGGTCGCCGCCGCCTACGCGGTCCTCGGCAGGCGCTACGCGCTCTTCTGATCAGTAGCGCGGCACGCGCGGATCGATCTCCAGCGACCAGCGATCGATCCCGCCCGCCAGCGAGCGGATCTCCCCGGTCCACCCCTCGCGCTGGAGGAAGGAGACGCCGGCGAGGCTGCGCACGCCGTGGTGGCAGTAGACCACCACCGGCTCGGGCCCGCGCTGCTCCACGTCGGCGCCGCCGTAGGCAAGGAGGTCGAGCGGCACCAGCTCGCTCCCCTCCAGCGCGCAGATCTCGTGCTCCCACGGCTGGCGGACGTCGATGAGGCGGAACTTCTCGCCGGCGCGGAGGCGCTCGGCGAGCTCACGGGGCTCGATTTCTTCGATGGCCATCGCCCCATCTCTACCGAGGGTGGCGCCGCCCGCGCAACGTCGAGTAGTTTACGCGCCGCCATGCCTACCTTCGACCTCCTCCTCCGCAACGGCACCCTCGTCAACCAGGACGGCGTCGGCAGGGCCGACGTCGGCGTCCTCCACGGCCGCATCGCCGCCATCGGCGATCTCGCCACCGCCGACGCGGCGGAGGAGCTCGACGCCACCGGCCTCCACGTCCTCCCCGGCGTGATCGACACCCAGGTCCACTTCCGCGAGCCGGGCCTCGAGCACAAGGAGGACCTCGCCACCGGGACGGCGGCGGCGATCCTCGGCGGCGTCACCGCCATCTTCGAGATGCCCAACACGAAGCCGGGCACCACCACCGCCGCGGATCTCGAGGAGAAGCTCCGCCGCGCCCAGGGGCGCGCCTTCTGCGACTACGCCTTCTTCATGGGCGCCACCGCCGCCAACGCCCGCGACCTGGGGGAGCTGGAGCGGCTGCCGGGCTGCGCCGGCGTCAAGATCTTCATGGGCTCCTCCACCGGCGACCTCCTCGTCGAGGACGACGAGGCGATCCTCGAGGTGCTCCGCCACGGCAGCCGCCGCGTCGCCGTCCACTGCGAGGACGAGGCGCGGCTGCGCGAGCGCAGGCACCTGGCGGAGGAGGGAAGGCCCGAGACCCACCCCGTCTGGCGTGACGAGCAGACCGCGTTCCTGGCCACCGAGCGGCTCCTCCGCCTCGCCCGCCAGGCAGGGCGGCGCGTCCACGTGCTCCACGTCACCACGCAGGAGGAGCTGCAGCTCCTCGCGGCGAGCAAGGAGATCGCCACCATGGAGGTGACGCCGCAGCACCTCACCCTGCGCGCGCCGGCGATCTACGAGAAGATCGGCACCCTGGCCCAGATGAACCCGCCGATCCGCAGCGGCCGCCACCAGGAAGCGCTGTGGCTGGCGCTGCGCGGCGGCGTCGTCGATGTGATCGGCTCCGACCACGCCCCCCACACGCTGGAGGAGAAGGCGCGTCCCTATCCCCGGTCGCCCTCCGGCATGCCCGGCGTGCAGACGCTCCTACCGATCCTCCTCGACCACGTCCACCACGGCAGGCTCACCCTGCAGCGGCTGGTGGATCTCACCTCCGCCGGTCCGGCGCGGGTCTTCGGCCTGGCGGGCAAGGGCCGGCTCGCGGTGGGCTACGACGCCGACTTCAGCGTGGTCGACCTGGCAGCGAAGCGGACCATCTCCAACCACCTGCAGGCGAGCCGCTGCGGTTGGACGCCGTTCGATGGCTGGGAGGTGCAGGGCTGGCCGGTGGCCACCATCGTGCGCGGCACGCTGGTGGCCTATGAAGGCGAGATCACCCACGCGCCGGTGGGCGCGCCGGTGCGCTTCGCCGAGGCGCTGCCGCGCGGCTGATCGGAATCGGGCGCGGAGCGGGACGGCCACTCCGCGGCTGGCGGAGCCTCAGGGCGCGGCGGGGTGGAGCAGCTCGCGCAGGCTCGCCTCGAAGCGCTCCGCCGGCGGCTGCGAGGTGCGCGCCTCCCGGTCCCGCGGGTGATCGGAGAGCTCCTGCAGCCGCAGGCTCTCGCCGTTGGCGAAGGTGATCCGCACCGTGTCGTCGTCCACCACGCGGCCGTCCACCAGCTCCTCCCGCGCCACGCGCCGCACGCGGAAGGGATCGGCCAGCACCAGCCCCCAGGGGCCGACCACCACCAACATCGGCACCGCCTTGAGCGCCACCCAGATCGCCGGCGGCAGCAGCGCCAGCACCATCAGCACCCCGAAGATCGGCGCCACCGGCAGCGCCACCAGGCCCGCGTAGACGAAGACCCAGATCGAGATGGTGGCGACGAAGTTGAGGTAGTGGGCCTTCCTGCGCAGCCGGTAGGTGGCGGCGGGCAGGCGCTCCTCGCCCACCAGCGCCCCGGCGAGCCGCTCCGCCTCGTCGCGGTCGGCGGTGATCAGCCGCAGCACGCCGGTGAAGCGCTCGATCTCCACCGACCAGCGGTCACCGTCGCGGATCACGTAGATCAGGCGGGCGCGCGGATCGATCCGCCGGCGCTTGCCGTCCTCCTCGAGGAAGAGGGCGCCCCCTTCCACGCTCGCCACCACGTCGCGCGGCCGCCCCTGGAGCAGGTAGAGGAGCGCCATCGCCAGCACGCCGCCGCCGAGGACCGGGAAGACCACCCGCACCGTTCGCGCGATCGAGGTGACGGTGTCGGGCGCCTGCACGGCGTAGGACATGCCGCCCACCAGCGCCATGGAGGTGAGGGCGAGCACCAGCAGGGGCAGGATCTCGTTGCCTGCCCGGCGAAATTCCACGTTGGCCTTCATGTCGGAACGACCTCGCTTCGCCCGGGGCGCTAACACCGGAACGCTTCCGGTGCAACACCCGGCAGCGGAAAAGTGCTCCGGCGACAGCAGCGCACACGGCCCCTTTCAAGCCCCCCGAGGCTTTGCAGGGGAGGGCCCCGAGCCCCACCTTGCTGCGCGGCCCGGGCCCCCGGCCCCGCAGAGGGGATCGGGCGCCATGGCGCGCAGGCGCGCGCGTCTCACGTGCGGGAGCCTGGCAGGCTCCCGGCGGGCCCGCAGGAGGAAGCAGCTCGATGAAGCGGATGTGGATGCTGGGAGTGGGCGTGGGGGCGCTGCTCGTCGCCGCCGGCTGCGCCGGAACGAGCGAGGCGAAGCGGGACGTGGAAGGCGCCATCCCCGGCGTCGAGTCGACGCGGGAGGGGATGGTGGTCGAGGTCCGGCAGGACTCGATCGCCGTGCAGGACGCGGAGAATCCGGACGCGCCGCCGGTCCGGTTCCAGCGCACGGAGGAGACCGATCTCGTGCGCAACGATCAGCCCTTCAGCTGGCCGGAGCTCTCCGAGGGCATGCCCGTCCGCGTGCACTACGACGAGGCGACCGGCGCGGAGCAGGCGACGCGGATCGAGATCCTCACCGGCGCCGAGGCGGACGAGGTGCGCAGCAAGGCCCGCGGCTCGACCGGCTGGTCCCGGCCGGACAGGAGCAACGGCGTCGGCGCGCCGCCGCCCGCGGACATGACCGACGACTCGATGGAGTCCGGGGACGAGCCGGCGTGGGGCACGCCCCGCTGACGCGCGGCTGCTCCCGCATCGCGGCCCGCTCCTTTCCGGGGGCGGGCCGCGATCGTTCCTGCACCTGGCGAATCGGGTGGACGACAATGCCTCCCTGCCGGTCGGCCCACGCGGTGCGCCACCCAGGGGCGGCCCACCGAGAGTCTCGCCGCGCGCGGCGAGCGCTGCTACTCCTCCGTCCACACCAACCGCAGCAGCGTGGATACGGGGGACGACATGCATCCTCATGCGAACGGCACGCTCGACGTCGATGCAGCCCTGAGCGACGTGGCGCGCATCTACCGCAGCATCACCGGCAGGGATCTTCCCCGCAACGGAACGCCGGTGGCGCCGATCCCGCCCGAGCGCGACGCGCGCGACGTCGCCCAGGACGCGCTCGAGCAGCTCGCGCGCCAGCTCCAGTTCCACGCGCCCATCGCGCCGCCGAACCGGCACCTCCAGCCCATCGCCGGCGCGGCGGTCGACTGCTGGGAGGGCACCAGGGAGCTCCATTTCTACGTGGATCTGCCGGGCGTGCGTCCCGACGCGGTCCAGGTCCACTTCGAGGGGCAGACCCTGCTCGTGCGGGCGACCCGCCAGCGCGAGGCGCCCGAAGGATCGCGCCCCGCCGCCCTGGAGCGCCCCGCCGGCCTGATCGAGCGCCGCGTGGTCCTGCCACCGGGGATCGATCCCAACCGGATCGACGCGGAGCTGCGCGACGGCGTCCTCCACGTCAAGCTGCGGCGGCTGGAGCGCACGGAGAGCCAGCGCATCCCGGTTCGCTGAGGTTCCGGGCGGCCCTTCCCCGACACACCGATCCTGCCCGGCGCGTCCCGCCCGACGCGACGGGAGGCGTGTGCCCCGCGCACGCCGGTGGAGGAAACGGCATGAGCGACATGGAGAGGCAGCGATTGCAGGAACTGGTGGACGCAATCCACCACACCTCGATGGCGTTGCAGGAGCGCAGCGCTGCCATGGCTTCCGCTGGCGCGGGCGTGCCCGTGCCCGGCGGCGAATGGAGACCGATGCCTTTGCCGAGGGGCTGGTCTCCCCATCGACTCGGCTGGACGACGGAGGCTGCGATGTTCGTTCCCTACGTGACGGCGGTTCCCCCCTACTACTCCCTGCCGATCGGCCCGATGCCGATCAACCCGATGCAGATGGGCTACCTGCCCAACGGGCTCTCGCACGCGGGCATCCCGATCCAGACCAGCCCGTACTGGATCAACCCGCTCCAGGTGCAGAACTTCCCCTCCTACGGCTACGGCACCTACGGGTACCGCCCGGTGCCCTACGGCTACGGCCTCTCGCACAGCGGCCTCGGCTACGAGAACATCCACGGCTACGGGCCGCAGCCTCTGCTTCCTCACTACGGCGGCACGCCGATCCAGGGCTACAGCCCGATCCAGTCGGCGCTCCAGCCGAACTGGTCGCCGATCGGCGGCATCCCGCAGCAGCCGGTCTGACGGACCCAGCCTTCGAGCCGCCGCAACGATCTCGCGCGGGGCACCGGATCGCCGGTCGCCCCGCGTGACGTTCCTGCCGTGCGGAACGAAAAACGCCGCGGCCTCCGCCGCGGCGTCCGGGGGGCGTGCCGGGCGGTGCGCGATCAGCCGAAGGCGATCTCGAGCGCCTCGTCGAAGGTGGCCACCGGCCGCGCGATCTCCCGGGCGAAGGAGGGCGGCACCACCTGGCCGGAGAGCGCCTCCTCGTGCTGCGCCGCGGGAAGGACCAGCGCCTCCGCGCCGAGATGGAGCGCCGCCTCCAGCTTGCGGCCGAGCTCACCCACCGGCCGCACCGCGAGAACGGAGGTGGCGTCGTAGGAGAGCGCGCCGGTGAAGACCAGCGACGGCCGGATCGGCTCGTCGAGGAGGGCGGAGGCGAAGGCCATCGCCGTGGGCAGGCCAAGGGAGGGACCGCCGGAGGGCTCGTCCTCCTTGGTGAGGTGGATCGACCAGGCGCAGCGATCGAAGGACGACGCCCGCTCGGGACGGAGCGCCTCGAGGGTCTCGCGCACCGCGGCGAAGGTGCGGCGGATCTGCCGGCGCACACCGGGCGCCAGCTCGCCGTGGATCTCCTCGTCGATCAGCGTGCCGCGGGCGCGCCTGCCGGCGGCGATGGGACGCACCACCAGCTGGTGGACCAGCCCGATCGCCCTGCCGGGGAGCGTGTAGATCGCCGCGGCCTGGACGACGCCCGGCGCCGGGGTGCGCCGCCGCGCCGCTGCAGCGGCCCGCGCCTCGAGGGCGTCGGCGCCCGCCCGGTCGCCGGTGAGGCGGGCGCAGCGGGCGTGGGCGCGCAGGAGCTCCGGGGAGGCGGGGCCGTGGGCGGTCGCCTCGCGCAGCACGGCGCGGACCCGCAGGAGGAGATCGCCGTCCACCACCGAGTCGTCGTCGAGCAGGCCGGCGAAGAGGAGCGCGTGGGGGAGGTTCGCCTCGGCGCGCACCGCCTCCGCCGCCGCCTCGCGGGCGGCATGGCGATCGCCGATCAGCTGCAGCGCCTCCGCGCGCCAGGCGGGCAGCCCGCCGAGGTGGGGCAGCGCCGCCTGCGCGTCGCCGTCGACGAGCTGGCGTACGGCGCGCATCACCGGATCCTCGATGCGCGCGGCGTCCGGCAGGGAGAGCGGGCGCAGTCGCTCCACCGGAACGTAGCGCCGCACGGCGGCGAGGAGCCGCTCCTCCGGGGTGGAGCGGTGGATCCGCCTGCGGAAGGCCTCCTCCCAGCGGCGCTCCAGCTCCGCCGCGCCCTGCTCGTCACCGAGGAGGCGGCGGATCTGTCGCAGCCGCGGCCAGGCGGAGAGGATCCCCGAGGAGGCGAGGAAGGCGAGGACCCGCTCCGCCGCGGCGAGGCCGGCACGATCGCCCGCCTGCTCGCAGACGCGGGCGAGGATCGCCAGGCGATCGATGTCGTGGGCGAAGGCGGGATCCCTGCCGAGGTCGGTGAGCACCGCCGCCGCCGCTGCGGGGCGGCCGGCCAGCTCGTGGAGCAGCGCCTCGATCAGCGCGAGGAGCTTGCGCTGCTCCTTGTCGCCCGCGGCGATGAGCGGCGCCATCCCCTGCCTGCAGATCGCCAGCGCTCGATCGTGCTGGCCGGCGGCCACCGCGCGGAGCGCGCGCCGCACCACGGGCAGATCGGCGCGCACCGGCTGGAGCGACTCCTCCGCCCGGAGCTGGGCGAGGCGCGCCATCGCCATGCCGCCGTTGGGCCGCGCCTCGTGGAGCCGTCTCCAGCCGTCGAGCGCCTCGCTGATCGCGCCGCGGCGCTGGTCGATCCAGATCTGCATTCCGAGCAGCTCCGGATCTCCCGGCTTCGCGGCGCGCAGGCGGGCGAGCAGCGCGTGCCCCTCCGAGGCGAAGCCCGTCTCGACGAGCAGGCGGATCTCCGGAACGACAGCCTCCACTTCCACCGCAGCTTCGTGGCGCATGCCTGAAGAGTCGCACCAACCGGTGCGCGGTGCGAGCAGGCGATCGGAGCGCCCCTTCCGTGGGACGAGCGCCGCGGCGGCGCGCCCGATCGGAGGGTTCCCGCACGCAACCCGCCACACCACCCTCGTGGCTGCCGTCGCACAGGAGGCAAACGTGGCTCTCGATCTGATGAAGGAGAGGGGCATCCCCCTCGCTCGCCAGCAGTTCAACTGGCAGGACCTGGTCCGCACGCCGATCAGCAAGCTCAACGACGATGCCTTCACGCGGGTTCGCGTGATCCTGATGAACGGCATCGAGAACGAGGCGTGGATCTTCCAGCACCAGTTCGCTCGCATGAACCGCGACATGCGCAAGGAGCTGGCGATGGTGCGGCGCGTGGAGCAGCACCAGCAGACGCTGGTCAACTGGCTCCTGCCCGCGGACCAGAGCGTGCTCGAGACCACCATCGGCTACGAGCAGGTGGCGGTGGAGGTGACCGCCTCCGTCGCGCAACACGAGCCCGACCCGTACATGAAGCAGGTCTACGAGTTCGGCGTGCTCGAAGACTTCGATCACCTGTACCGCTACGCGGCGCTGATGGATCGCCTCGAGGGCAAGGATCCCAACTGCATCCTCCAGAGCTACACCGACGTGGTCCCCGGGCGTCCCACCGTCGAGCAGCACCGCCATCCCTTCGACGACCTGCGCACGCCGTACGATCGGAAGAAGGCGGCGCCGATCACCAGGATCCATGCCCTGCTGATCCTCGCCGCCGAGCAGCAGACCCGGAACTTCTACGCCACCGTCGGCAACGTCTACGCCGATCCGGTCGCGCGCCAGGTCTACGCGGAGATCTCTTCGATCGAGGAGCAGCACGTCACCCAGTACGAGTCGATCATCGATCCGGACGAGACCTGGATGGAGAAGTGGCTGATGCACGAGTGCATGGAGGTCTACTGCTACTATTCGTGCATGCAGCAGGAGTCGAACCCGCGGATCAAGGCGATCTGGGAGATGCTCCTCGACTACGAGCTCGGTCACCTCCACCACGTGATGGATCTCTTCCAGCGGGTGGAGAAGCGGGATCCGATGGAGGTCCTGCCGGCGAAGCTGCCGGAGCCGCTCGACTTCACCAGCCACCGCGACTGGGTGCGGAAGGTCCTCGACACGCAGGTCGACCTGCGGGCGGACGGGCCCAGGTTCGTTCCGAAGGAGCAGCTCCCGCCCACGTCGCCGTCGCACGCCTACAACAAGATGGTCAACGCCAAGGGGTCGCCCACCGAGATCGTCTCGGCGGGCTACCACTGGATTCCGGGAACCGAGCTGATCAAGCGGGCGCAGATGCTGCGCGCCGCGCAGGCGGGGGTGCACTGATGAAGACGCCGGTGGACATGGGGATGAACAAGACGGGCGCTGGCCTCCACCCCAGGCAGACGCAGGAGATGATCGAGGCGGCGGAGGGGGCGCGGGTGCCGCCGGGTGACGAGACGGCGATGGCCGAGGTCCGCGCCGGGTACTCCGGCAGCCGCGACGTGATCGGCACCATGCCGCCGCCCGCCTCGGTGAAGGGTGCCGCCAAGACGGCGATGAAGGCGGCCACCGGGAAGAAGGCCACCGTCTTCATCGACAAGCTGGCGGAGCGGATGGCCTTCGAGCGCACCGGCACCCGCCTGTACGAGGCGATCCGCGCCAAGCTCGCCGGCCTCGGCGGGGGCGACGGCATCGGCCTCTACGACGCGAGGTTGCGCGAGATCCAGAACCAGGAGACCGCGCACATGGAGCTGCTCTACTCGTGCATCGAGAAGCTCGGCGCCGATCCCACCACCGAGACGCCCAGCGCCGACGTGGCGGGGGTGCAGTCGCTCGGGATCCTCCAGGTCCTCACCGATCCGCGAACCACCATCTCCCAGTGCCTCAACGCGCTCCTCACCGCGGAGCTGGTGGACAACGCCTCGTGGGAGCTGCTGATCGAGCTGGCCGACGAGATGGGCCAGCAGGACATGGTGAACGAGTTCCGCATCGCCCTGCAGGAGGAGCAGCACCACCTCGATACGGTGCGGAACTGGGTGGTCGAGGCGAGCCGGAAGGAGCTCCACGGCCACGAGGTGGTCGCCTGACGTGCATCCCCGACCCGGCCCGGTCCGCGCGACCGGGTCGGGTCGGGGGCGCCAGCTGCGATGTCAGGTTCGCTCCACCGCCGGGGGAGCGGCCTCTCCATCGAGCGAGGCGAGGAGCGAGCGGGCCGCGCGCTCGCCGCTCCGCAGGGCGCCGGTCACCGTTCCGATCTCCTCGAAGTCGGTCCACTCGCCGGCGAGGAAGATGGTCCCGGCGATCGGCGCCTGCGCGCGCTCCTGCTGCTCGATCCCGCCGACCCCGAGGTAGGTGTAGGCGCCGCGCGCGAAGGGATCTTCGCTCCAGTCGTGGTGGTGGACCGCCGCCAGCTCCTCGCGGATCCTCTCCCGCGTCACCCCGAGGAGCGCCGCCGCCTCCCTCTCCACCACCTCGCGGATCGGTTGCGCGCGCAGCCGCTGTGCGGCGCCGCCGCCTGCCCAGGCGACCAGCAGCGGCGCGGGCTCCGGCCACGCCGTCCACCAGGTGGGCAGCAGCGCTCCCCGCACGTGGGTGAATCCCATCGGCGGCAGGCGGTTGCCCCAGAAGCGGCTGCGGAACTGCAAGGTGAGCTTCTCCACCGGCCCCGTCTCCAGCGCGTCGAGCCGCAGCGGCAGCGCCGGCACGAAGAGCGGATCCTGCTGGAGCACCGGGAGCGGGAGCGCCACCACCAGCCGCCGCGCGACGAAGCACGACGCGCCCGCCTCCACCTCCACCCGGCCGGGCTCCCATCGGACCGCGCGCACCTCGTGGCCCAGCGCGACGTGCAACCCGTCGGCGAGGTGGTGGGCGAGGGCGGCGTAGCCCTCCAGCACGCGGAAGCTCCGCTCGGTCTCGTTGCGCGCGTTCGCCTCCTCCTCCCTGGCGATGGCGCGGGTGGAGGCGAATTCGAGCCGCGCCGCGTAGAAGCCCTCCACGTACGAGGTGACGATCGCCCGCTCCGCAGGATCGAGGGGCGCTTCGCGGAGCCACTCCGCCACCGTGCGGTCGCGCCCGGCGCCATCGGCCAGCCTGTAGATGGCACGGCCGAAGGTCTCGTCGCAGGGCGCGAGGTCGCCGTCCTCGAGGCAGAGGCGCGCGCCCTCCAGCTCCTCCACGTGCAGGCCGGCCGCGCGGATCCAGCCGAAGGTGACCGCCGCGGGGCCGTGGACGAACTCCGCGCCCAGCTCGACCGGCGGCGCCAGGCCGTCGACGTGGCGGGTGAGGACGCGGCCGCCCACCCGGTCGCGCGCCTCGAGGACCAGCACCTCCAGCCCTGCGCGGCGAAGCAGCTGCGCAGCGGCGAGACCCGCCATCCCCGCTCCGAGCACCAGCGCGTCCATAGCCGCAATCTGGCACCGATCCGCCCGTTCCGCTGCGTCCCGCGGGAACGCGCGGGTTGACGCTTGCAGCACAAACGATTAGACCGGAGCCCGTTCTCGCGCGGGCGTTCTCCGTGCGCTGCCCGAAGGCGGCGCCGCTGAGCGTGCGCGGCTTCGAGCGGCTTCGCGTGGGCGCCTTCCGTGTCCGCCGCCGCTCGCACCAGGGCGCGGCCTCGCTGCGTCCGCAACCCGAGGCGTCCGATCGCGAGCGCGTCCTTCGCCGCGCGATCCAGGCGCGGGAAGGAGATCCATCGATGTGCGGCTTCGGCGGAGAGATCCGCTTCGACGGCCGATGTGCTTCCGTCGCCGCGGTGGCGGCGATGACCGACGTGCTCGCGCCCCGCGGTCCCGATGGTGCGGGTGTCCACGCCCATGGGCGCATCGCCCTCGGCCACCGGCGCCTGTCGATCATCGACCTGAGCGCGCAGGGCGCGCAGCCGATGGTCGACAGCGCGCTCGGCCTGACGCTCGTCTTCAACGGCTGCATCTACAACCACCGGGAGCTGCGCGCGGAGCTGGAGGGGCTGGGGCATCGCTTCTTCTCCTCCAGCGACACCGAGGTGCTCCTCAAGGCCTATGCAGCCTGGGGAACCGCCTTCGTCGAGCGGCTCCAGGGGATGTTCGCCTTTGCGATCGTGGAGCGGGAGAGCGGCCGCGTGGTGCTCGGCCGCGATCGGCTGGGGATCAAGCCGCTCTACCTGGCGGAAGCGCCGGGCAGGCTCCGCTTCGCCTCCACCCTGCCTGCGCTCCTCGCCGCCGGCGAGGTGGACACCGCGATCGACGAGGTGGCGCTCCACCACTACCTCCACTTCCACGCGGTGGTTCCGCCGCCGCGCACCCTCCTCCGCGGCGTGCGCAAGCTGCCGCCGGCGACGGTGGCGGTGATCGAGCCCGACGGCACCCGGCGCGACACGCTCTACTGGGAGCCGCGCTTCGAGCCCTCCGCGGAGGATCTGCGGCGCGAGCTTCGCGAATGGGAAGAGCTGGTCCTCGACACCCTCCGCCGCGCGGTGCGCAGGCGGCTGGTCGCCGACGTTCCGGTGGGCGTTCTCCTCTCCGGCGGCCTCGATTCGAGCCTGATCGTCGGCCTGCTCGCGGAGGCGGGGCAGCGCGATCTCCAGACCTTCTCCATCGGCTTCGAGACGGTGAACGGCGAGGCGGGTGACGAGTTCCGCTACTCGGACCTGGTGGCCCGGTGCTTCGGGACGCGCCACCAGCGCATCTCGGTCGACTCCCCGCGGGCGCTCCCCGCGCTCGAGCGCTGCATCGCCGCGATGAGCGAGCCGATGGTGAGCCACGACAACGTCGGCTTCTTCCTCCTCTCGGAAGAGGTCTCGCGCCACGTCAAGGTGGTGCAGAGCGGCCAGGGCGCCGACGAGATCTTCGGCGGCTACCACTGGTACCCGCCGCTCCTCGGGAGCAGCGATCCCGTCGCCGACTACGCACGCGTCTTCTTCGACCGGGATCACGAGGAATACGCGCGGCTCGTCCGCGAGGACCTGGTCGGCGACGACCACAGCCGCGCCTTCGTCGCCGCCCACTTCTCCCGGCCGGGCGCGCCCCGGGCGGTGGACAAGGCGCTGCGCCTCGACACCACCGTGATGCTGGTGGACGACCCGGTGAAGCGGGTCGACAACCAGACCATGGCCTTCGGCCTCGAGGCCCGGGTCCCCTTCCTCGACCACGAGCTGGTGGAGCTGGCGGCGCGGATCCCCGCCGAGCACAAGGTGGCCAAAGGCGGCAAGCACGTGCTCAAGGAGGCCGCTCGGAAGGTGATCCCCCACGAGGTGATCGATCGCCCCAAGGGCTATTTCCCGGTGCCCGCGCTCAAGTGGCTCCAGGGGCCGTACCTCGAGCTGGTGCGCGACGCGCTCTCGTCGAAGGCGGCGCGGGCGCGCGGGCTCTTCCGAGCCGACGTGGTGGCCACCTGGCTCCGCGAGCCGCAGGCCCACATCACGCCGCTGCGCGGCTCCAAGCTCTGGCAGGTCGCGCTCCTCGAGCTCTGGCTCCAGAACCACGGCATCTGAACGACGCGAGGTACACGCCGATGAACCACGCCGCCCGCCTCGACCGCAGGAGCAGCCCGACCCTCCAGCTCTGGGCGCAGGATCAGGAGCAGCACGCGCTGCGCGCCAACGCCACCGTCGACTGCGGCTGGGGACGCCTGATCTTCGCCCACACCTTCGCCGATCCCGCCGCGCTCGCGGCGACGCTGGCCGCGGAGGCGCCGGGCACGCGCGACATCGCCCTCTACCTGCGCGATCCCCACGTGATCCTCTCGCTGGCGCCCCAGCAGCTCTTCCTCGACCCGTCCCATACCTACCGTCTCTGGCTCGACCGCTACCGCACGGGACGGGAGCGGCCGAAGGGCTTCGTGGTGCGCGCGCTGCGCCGCCGCGAGGACTGCGAGGGGATCAACCGGGTCTGCGTCGCGCGGCAGATGGTGCCCGCCGATCCGGATTTCATCTGGAGCAAGCGGCGCTCCCGCGTGCTCACCTGGCTGGTGGCGGAGGATCTCGCCACCGGTCGGGTGGTGGGGACGGTGACCGGCGTCGATCACCGCCTCGCCTTCGACGATCCGGAGGGCGGCTCCAGCCTCTGGTGCCTCGCGGTCGATCCCCAGGCGCAGCATCCCGGCATCGGCGAGGCGCTGGTGCGCCACCTCGCGGAGCGGTACGTGGCGCGAGGGCGGGCCTTCATGGACCTGTCGGTGCTCCACGACAACGAGCAGGCGATCGCGCTCTACGAGAAGCTCGGCTTCCAGCGGGTGCCGGTCTTCTGCCTCAAGAACAAGAACTCCATCAACGAGCCGCTCTTCATCGCGCCGCAGCCGGAGAGCGAGCTCAACCCCTATGCGGCGATCATCGTCAAGGAGGCGCGCCGCCGCGGGATCGCCGTGGAGGTGAACGACGCGGAGGGCGGCTACTTCACCCTGAGCCTGGGCGGTCGATCGATCACCTGCAGGGAGTCGCTCTCCGAGCTGACCACCGCGGTGGCGATGAGCCGCTGCGACGACAAGCGGGTCACCCTGCGCCTGCTGCGACGGGCCGGGCTCGCGGTCCCCGAGCAGCGGGAGGCGGCGGATCCCGCGGCCAACGAGCGCTTCCTCGCGCAGCACGGCAGGCTGGTGGTCAAGCCGGCGCGGGGGGAGCAGGGGCGGGGGATCTCGGTGGACGTGCGGACCGCCGACGAGCTGGCCGCGGCGATCGAGCGGGCACGCACCTGCGACGCCACCGTGCTCCTGGAGCAGTTCTGCGAGGGGCAGGACCTGCGGATCGTCGTCATCGACGACGAGGTGGTCGCCGCGGCGGTGCGGCGGCCCGCGGAGATCACCGGCACCGGCAGGCACACCGTGCGCGAGCTGATCGAGAAGCAGAGCCGGCGCCGGGCCGCCGCCACCGGGGGCGAGAGCCGCATTCCGCTCGACGCCGAGACCGAGCGCTGCGTGCGGGCGGCGGGGTACGAGCTGGAGGACGTGCTCCCCATCGGCGCCACGCTGGCCGTGCGCAAGACCGCCAACCTGCACACCGGCGGCACCATCCACGACGTGACCGCGCAGCTCCACCCGGCGCTGGCGCAGGCCGCGGTGGCGGCCGCGCGGGCCATCGGGATCCCGGTGGTGGGTCTCGACTTCCTCGTTCCCACGGTGGACGGGCCGGAGTACGTGATCGTCGAGGCCAACGAGCGCCCGGGCCTCGCCAACCACGAGCCGCAGCCCACCGCGGAGCGCTTCGTCGATCTCCTCTTCCCGCAGACCGCCGCCGCGTGGGGCGGGGCGGCCTGAAGCGTGTGTTCTCCGCCCGGCCATGGGATCGGGTGGAGAACCAGGGCGCGCTGGCCCTCTTGCACCCGCGCCCTCGGCCGGCGCCTCAGCGCGAGCGGAAGACGAGGAGCACGCCGGCCGCCATGAGGGCGAGCCCGAGGGCGCGCGCCGGGCCGAAGGGGATCCGCTCCAGCCCCAGCCAGCCGTGGTGATCCGCCGCCAGGGTGAAGATCATCTGGCCGGCGATCCCCGCGAAGATCGTCGCCGCCGCGCCGAGGCGCGGCACGGTGGTGATGACCGAGGCGACGTAGGTCATGCCGAGGAGGCCGCCGAGCAGGAGCCACCGTGGCACCTCGGGGACGCGCCCGAGCGAGCCCCTGCCGAAGACCAGCGCGAGGAGGGCCGCGGCGAGAGCGCCCACCGTGAAGGAGACGAAGGTCGCCTCGAAGATGCCGATGCGCCTGCCGAGGCCACCGTTGATCGGCGCCTGGGCGCCGCCGGCCATGCCGCCGATCAGGACGAGGAGGAGCCACTTGAGCATGCTGCCGCCATGGTCGCCGCGCGCCCGGCGTACGGGCAAGCCGTGACGCGCCGCCGATGCCACCTTTTCGGACGAAGGAGGTCGATGCGATGAGGTGGCCTTTCGGCAGGCGGAGCAAGCGGACGGGCGGCCGCGCGCCGGCGGGCGCGGGGTCGCTGGAGACGACACGGCGGGAGCGCGACAGGCCACGGAGCGAATGGACGCCGAGCGAGGAGACGGTGCTCAACGACGGCCAGCTCGGCGCCGCCAACCTGCAGCGCGGGCCCGAGCAGCGGAACCCCGAGGGCTCGATCGACCTCTCCAACCCCGATTACTGGCGGGGGGAGTAGCGGCGGCGCTCCCGCGGGGTCTGGGAGCGGGCGATGCTGCGGCACGGGAAGCACGCCGTTCGTGTTGTTGTCCTGGTGGTCACACCAGGTTAGAACGCCCGTTCGCCTGTCGCTGCCCGCGGGGGGCGAGTGGGCGCCGACGAGGTCTGCTGCGGCGCCCGGTGGGGGACGACATGCGGAACCTCGTGGGGGTGGTTGCGCTCTCGCTCTGCTGCCTGGCGCTGGTGGGCGCGTGTGGCGGCCGCGACCGTCCATCGGCGCGCAAGGGGGCCGGCGGTGGCGGTGGTCTGTCCGGCACAGGTGGCGGCGGAGGCGAAGCCGGTGGCAGCGGTGGACACGGTGCCACCGGTGGTGCAGGTGGCTTCGGAGGCGCCGGTGGGGGCGCCGGTGGGGATGTCGGGGGCGAGGCGGGGGCCGGGGGAGCCGGGACCATCGTTCCCCTGCCGTTCGCCGACTGCGACGCAGTACCCGTGGAGAGCGTGGTGGTCGACCCCTCGCTGATTCCGGACGTCGATCCGCACTGCGACGACTGGGAGGACCTGCCGCCGCTCACGCTCGACGAGAACGGAGAGGTGCGGCTCGGAAACGACGATGCCGGCAGCGGCTTCGCGATCAGCGGCTGCAACCTCGTCTATGCTGCGGCAACTGGGGCCCTCTACCTGTACGACCTCAAGACCAACCGGCAGAGGCCGATCACCGGTCGACAGGCGACGATGGATTCCCTGGTGTTGGCCGGCTCGATCTTGATCTCGGACCCTGGGAGATTCATCCGGAGGAGGAAGGCGGCTCGTTCCACTTTCTCGAGATCCAGGACCTCTCCTCCTGCAGGCGTGGCCGAGCGGGCGTGCGCAACCGAAATGCAGGCGGGAGGGAGTACCGCTCACTCGTGTACTCGGAGGGACGAGTCGCCTGGTGGGAAATGCCCGTCGGTGGATGTCAGGCGATCGGCATGCTCGACCTGCGCACGGCGGAGTGGTCGCTGCTGACCGAGGTGGCGGGGGGCGTGTGCAACGCCAGCCCGGACTTCGGCGGCGACTGGATCACCTGGATCAAGAGCGAGGTGGATGGTGACATCATTCTCGCTCGTAACGTGGTGACCGGCGAGCAGCGGTAGATCACGCCGAGCGGCGAGAAGCATGGCTTTCCCGCGACCGATGGTCGCCACATCGTCTTCTCGCGCGGCAGCGGTAGCGCCGCCGACATCTACGCCTACGACATCGAGACGGGGGCGACCTTTCCTGCCGTGGTGGCGCCGGGCCTGCAGGGGAACGCGGCGTTCCAGAACGGTAAGCTCACCTGGATCGATCTGCGAGACAGCAGCAGCGAGGTCTACGGCTTTACGTCCGCCTACTACGAACGGGTCCTTCCGGACGGCGAAGAAATCCTGGTCCGGCCCGCGCGCACGCCGCTCATCTACGGCCGCGAGGTGGGGAAGGGCCTGGTCTGGTTGGACAACCGGCAGCATCCGCCGGTCGTGTACGCCATGCCCGAACGCTAGTCGGCTACGCCCGCCCGCTCGATCCCCAGCTTCTGCATGCGGCTCTGCAGCGTGGACGGCTTCATGCCCAGCAGCTCCGCGGCGCCCCCCTTGCCGTAGATCCTGCCGCCCACCTGCTCGAGCACCGCGCGGATGTGGGCGCGCTGCACCTCGTCGAGGGTGAGCGCCTTCGGCGTGGCGGCCACCGTGTTGCGCGGCTCGCTCGCGGCGGGCCTTCCGCGTCGCGGCAGGTCGATGCAGTGGGGGCCGATCTCGCGGCCGGCGGAGAGGATGGTGGCGCGCTCGAGCACGTTGGCCAGCTCGCGCACGTTGCCCGGCCAGTCGTGGGTGGCGAGGAGCGCCAGGCCCTCGGGGCTGACCCGCAGGCCCGCGCGGCCGGTGCGGTGGGCGAGATCGGCGAGGAGCGACTCGCAGAGCGCGGGCAGGTCCTCGAGCCGCTCCCGCAGCGGGGGCAGGTGGAGGGGAAAGACCGCCAGCCGGTAGTAGAGGTCCTCGCGGAAGCGCTTGTCGGCGATGGCCGCCTCGAGATCGACGTGGGTGGCAGCGAGGATGCGCACGTCGACTTTGACGGTGCGGTCGCTGCCGACGGGCTCGAAGGTCCCCTCCTGGAGCACGCGCAGGAGCTTGGCCTGCAGCTCGAGGGGCAGCTCGCCGATCTCGTCGAGGAGGAGGGTGCCGCCGTTGGCGGTGACGAAGCGGCCGGCGCGGTCGGCGGTGGCGCCTGTGAAGGCGCCCTTCACGTGGCCGAAGAGCTCGCTCTCGAGGAGCCCGCCGGGGATGGCGGCGCAGTTGATCTTCACGAAGGGACGCTCGGCCCTGTTGCTCCAATCGTGGATCGCGCGGGCGAGCCGCTCCTTGCCGGTGCCGGTCTCGCCGCGGATGAGGACGGGGGTGTCGGTGCGGGCAACCTGCCGGGTGCGGTGGGCGAGCTCGCGCATGGCGGGCGCCCGGCTCTCCTCGAAGACGCCGCCGCTCGCGCTCAGCTCGCCGCGGAGCAGGCGCACGTGCTCCCGATCCTGCTCCCGCAGCCGCTCGAGGAGGGCGCGCTGCTCCGCGTTGACCAGCGCCATCGCCAGGAGCTGGGCGTAGACCTCCACCAGATCGACCACCTGCTGCGGGTAGGTCTCGCACTGGCTGCGGTCGAGGGTGATCACGCCGAAGCAGCGGTCGCCCGCGCACAGGGGCACGACCATGCACGAGTGTCCATCGGGCAGGTCGAGGATGCCGTCGAAGGGATCGCCGTCGCCGTGGCTGTGGTCGTGCTCGGTGAAGGCCCGGGCGCGGCGCACCTCGAGCGCCTCCCGCACGGTGGGGAAGGCGGAGAGGTCGAGGCTGTGGCCGGGGATCCGCTCGTCCGCCAGGGGACCGCGGGCGAGGCGGGCCACCAGGCGGCCGCCGCGCAGCTCGAAGAAGGTGGCGAGGTCGTAGGGAGCGAGGCGGGCGAGCCAGTCGAGCCCGCGGCGCACCAGCTCGTCCAGCGAGTCGCCGCCCGCGAGGTGGGCGAGGTCCTTGAGGTCGGAGGTGAGATCGACGGGTGGAAGCATGTCCCCTCGGATGCACGTACCGGGATTTCGGTGCGCCACCACCGGCCAGCCGGTGGATGTCTCACCGAAATACCGGTGAAACACCGAAAGGTCGGTGGCCATTTCGCCCCAACGGCCTCCAGGAGCCCGTTTCGGCGTTGGCACGGGAGCTGCTCTGGTCCGTGGGCACGCCGCTACGAAGCGGCGCCTGCAACCGATTGAAATCCAAGGAGAATCAGATGCTGACCGTTGGCGACAAGCTCCCCTCTTTCCGTCTCCGCGCCGCCGTCTCCATCGAGAAGGGCAAGGAGTTCGCCGAGATCGACGACAAGAGCTACGAGGGCAAGTGGCTCGTCCTCTTCGCCTGGCCCCGCGACTTCACCTTCGTCTGCCCGACGGAGATCGCCGCCTTCGGCAAGAAGAACCGCGAGTTCGCCGACCGCGACGCCCAGGTGCTCGGCATGAGCACCGACGGCCACTTCGTCCACGCCGCCTGGCGCCGCGATCACGCCGACCTGCGCGACCTGCCGTTCCCGATGCTCGCCGACGACAAGCGCGAACTCTCCACGGCGCTCGGCATCCTCCACAAGGAGGAGGGCGTCTGCCTGCGCGCCACCTTCATCGTCGACCCCAAGGGCGTCATCCGCCACGTCTCGGTCAACGACCTCGACGTGGGCCGCAACGTGGACGAGGTCCTCCGCGTGCTCGACGCCCTCCAGACCGACGAGCTCTGCCCCTGCAACTGGCAGAAGGGCGACGAGACGCTCAAGGTCGCCTGAAATCCACCCCGACGACGAGAGAAGGAGATCGAATGAGCTCCATCGAAGCGATCCGCGAACGGATCCCCGAAGCGGCCCGCGACCTGCGCCTCAACCTGGGCGCGGTGCTGGGCGAGAGCAGCCTCAGCGAGACCCAGCGCTGGGGCACCGCGGTGGCCTGCGCCTACGCCGCCCGCAACCCCGAGCTGACCGCGGCGATCGTCGCCGACGCGAAGGCGAAGGTGGACGAAGCGGTGATCGACGACGCCCGCGCTGCCGCCGCGCTGATGGGGATGAACAACGTCTACTACCGCTTCCGCCACATGATCGGGAAGGAGGCCTACCAGACGAAGCCCGCGCGGCTCCGCATGCAGCGCATCGCCAGGCCCAACGGCTCGAAGGTCGACTTCGAGCTCTACTGCCTCGCGGTGAGCGCCATCAACGGCTGCGAGATGTGCCTGCAGAGCCACGAGAAGGTGGTGGTCGAGGGCGGGCTCTCCGACGAGCAGGTCCACGACGCCGTCCGCATCGCCGCCACCATCCACGGCGCCGCGGTGGCGCTCGAGCTGGACGCCGGCGACCGGGCCGCGGCCGAGCTGGCCGCCTGATCTGCCCGCAAGCGACCGCCGCCACCGCGCGGGGCGTGAAATGCCCGGCTGCCACCATGCAGGCCGGGCATTCGTTTGTCCGGCGACGCCGCCCGGCGGACCCCAACAAGGGTTGGCGACCGGCGCCCGCGGCGGCTATATGCGGGTGCTCTCCGACAGGACGCACCGTGGCAGCCACGAAGACCCACCGCCCTCTCACCCTCACCGCGCTCATTCTGTCGATGTTCATGTCGGCGATGGAGATGACGGTGGTCTCCACCGCCATGCCGACCATCGTGGGCGACCTGGGCGGCATCCACCTCTACTCGTGGGTCTTCACCGGTTACCTGCTCTCCTCCACGGTGATGGTGCCGATCTTCGGCAAGCTGGCCGACCTCTACGGCCGCAAGCCGATCCTCCTCCTCGGCATGGCGGTCTTCCTGATCGGCTCGATCGGCTGCGGCCTCTCCAACGCCATGCTCCCCCTCGTCCTCTTCCGGGCGGTGCAGGGGATCGGCGCGGGCGCGATGCAGCCGATCGTGATGACGGTGATCGGCGACATCTACACCCTGGAGGAGCGGGCGAAGGTGCAGGGGGCGATCAGCGGGATCTGGGGCTTCGCCGGGCTCGTCGGCCCGATCGTCGGCAGCGTGATCGTCGAGTTCCTCTCCTGGCACTGGATCTTCTTCATCAACGTGCCCTTCGGCCTCGCCGCGATCGTCCTCCTCGTCCGCTACCTGCACGAGGAGGTGGAGAAGCGGGAGGAGCCCCTCGACTACCTGGGCGCGGCGGTCCTCTCCTGCGCGATCCTCCTCCTTCTCGCCGCCACCTCCGGCGTGCTCGACGCCTGGGCGCTCCTCCCCGCCGCGGTCCTGGTGGCCCTCTTCCTCGTGGTGGAGAAGCGCGCGGCGGAGCCGATGCTTCCCCTCGACCTCTTCACCGACAAGGTGATCGGCCTCGCCAGCGCGGCGGGCACGCTCCTCGGCGCGGCGATGCTCGCCACCACCACCTACGTGCCCCTCTTCGTGCAGGGCGTCCTCGGCGGCTCGCCCGCCGACGCCGCAGGGGCGATCACGCCGATGGTGCTGGGCTGGCCGCTCTCCTCGCTCATCGCCGGGCGGCTCCTGCCGCGCTTCGGCTTCCGCCCCTTCGTCGTCCTCGGCATGGGGCTCAACGCGGCGGCGGCGGTGGCCCTCGCCCTCCTCCTCGAGCCGGGGCTGCCGGTCCGGGTGGTGGGCGCGCTCACCTTCCTCTTCGGCCTCGGGATGGGGTTCGCCAACCCGGCGCTGATCATCGCCGTGCAGACCGCGGTGGACTGGAAGCGCCGCGGCGTCGCCACCGCGAGCACCATGTTCTTCCGCACCATCGGCGGCACGCTGGCGGTGGGGGCGCTGGGCGGCATCCTCGTCGGCGCCATCGGCGACGTGCCCGGCGTGCCGCCCGGCGCAGCGGACGAGCTCCTCGGCCCCGCCCACGGCGCGCAGCTCCCCGCGTCGCTCCTGCGCCTCCTCTCCGCGGCGCTGGCGAGCGGGCTCCACACCAACTTCATCCTCATCGCCGCCTTCGCCTGCCTGGCGCTCGCCTTCGGCCTGCTCTTCCCCCGCGACATCCGCGCGGCCGCCCGCACCTGAGAGGAACGAAAAAGGGGCGGAGCCAACCGGCCCCGCCCCTCGTTCACCGCAGCGTCCGCGCGATCAGCGCTTGCCCTTGGCGGCGGGCGCCTGATCGCCGTACTTCTCGAGGAACTCCTCGTAGCCGCCCTTGAAGTCGATCAGGCCGTTCTCGGTGAAGGCCCAGATCCGGGTGGCGAAGCCGCTGATCAGCTCCCGGTCGTGGGAGACCACGAAGCAGGTCCCTTCGTAGCGCTCCAGCGCGTCGCCCAGCGCCACGATCGACTCGAGGTCGAGGTGGTTGGTCGGCTCGTCGAGGACAAGGACGTTGTCCTTCGTCAGCATCAGCTTGGCGAAGACGAGGCGCACGCCCTCGCCGCCGGAGAGGGCGTGGGTGGGCTTGAGCCCCTCCTCGCCCTTGAAGAGCATCCGCCCGAGCAGGCCGCGGACCTCCTCGTTGGTCGCCTTCTCGTCGAAGCTGTGGAGCCACGCGGCGGCGGTGGTGTTGTCGGGGATCGACTCGCGGTGGTCCTGCGCCAGGTAGCCCACCGAGGCCTCGTGGCCCCAGGTGATCTTGCCCGCGTCGGGCTCGAGATCGCCCACCAGCATCTTGCACATGGTGGTCTTGCCGACGCCGCTGCGACCGATGATCGCCACCTTCTCGCCGCGGAGGACGAGGGCGTCGAAGTTCTCGCAGATCGTCTTGTCCGGCCAGCGCTTGGTGAGCCCCTCGATGGTGAGGGTCTGCTTCCCCGACGGGCGCTTCTGCTCGAACTTGATGAAGGGGCGCTCGATGTTGGAGCGCTTCAGGTCGCTCAGCTGCAGCTTCTCGATCTGCTTCTTGCGGCTCTGCACCTGGCTGGCGCGGGTGCCTGCGGAGAAGCGGGCGATGAAGTCCTGGAGCTGGGCGATCTTCTTCTGCTTCTCGGCGTTCTCCGCCTCGACGCGGGCACGGATCTGGCTCTTGGCCATCACCATGTCGTCGTAACCGCCGGTGTAGACGATGATGGTGTTGTAGTCGATGTCCGCGATGTGCGTGCAGACCGCGTTGAGGAAGTGGCGGTCGTGGGAGATGGTGATCAGCACGCCCTGGTAGTTCTCGAGGTGGCGCTCGAGCCAGCGGATCGAGTCGAGATCCAGGTTGTTGGTGGGCTCGTCGAGGAGGAGCGCTTCGGGCTTGCCGAAGATCGCCTGCGCGAGCAGGACGCGGAGCTTGAGGCCGCCCTGCAGCTCGCGCATCTGCCTGTCGTGGTCCTCGATGGGGATGCCGAGGCCGATGAGCAGGTCGCCCGCGTCCGCCTCGGCGGTGTAGCCGTCCTCCTCGGCGATGATCATCTCCAGCTCGCCGAGGCGCACGCCCTCGGCCTCGCCGATCTCCGGGAGGGAGAGGAGCTTCTCCTTCTCCTGCATCGCCTCCCACAGGGGCTTGTTGCCCATCATCACCACGTCGAGGACGCGGACGTCCTCGTAGGCGTACTGATCCTGCTTGAGGACGGAGGTCCGCTTCGGCCGGGAGACGGTGCCCGTGTCCGGCTCGAGCTCCCCGGCGAGGATCTTCATGAACGTCGACTTACCGGCCCCGTTGGGCCCGGTGAGGCCGTAGCGGCGACCCTCGGAGAACGAGACGTTGACGTCCTCGAAGAGCTTCTTGGTGCCGTAGGCCTTGGTAACGCCGGTTACCTGGATGTTGGCCACTTGCGGTGTCTCCTGCCCGGCGACAATCGCCTGGCGAAAATGCGCAGGGGCCGGCATCGCTGCAGATGCCGGCCCCTCGGAAAGTCCGATGAAGAGGCGCCTTACTTCTGCTCGGCGGCCCGCTTCTCCTTGTACTGGGCGATCAGCTTCTCCTGCTCGGAACGCGGCACCGGGGCGTACTTGGAGAACTCCATGGAGAACTCCGCCTTGCCCTGGGTCGCCGACCGGAGGTCGGTGGAGTAGCCGAACATCTCGGAGAGCGGCACCTCGGCCTCGATGGTGGTGAAGCCCTCGGTGGTGTTCGAGCCGAGGATCACGCCGCGGCGCTGGTTGAGGCCGCCGATGACGGCGCCCTGGAACTCCTCGGGCGTCTGGACCTCGACCTTCATGATCGGCTCGAGGATCTGCGGGTTCGCCTTGGCGTAGCCCTCGCGGAAGGCCATCAGCGCGGCGGTCTTGAACGCCTGCTCGCTGGAGTCGACCGCGTGGAACGCACCGTCGTTGATCACGACGCGGGTGCCCACCACCGGGAAGCCGATGAGCGAGCCCTTGAGGATCGCCTCCTGGAAGCCCTTGTCACACGCCGGGATGAACTCGCGGGGGATGGCGCCACCGACGATCTCGTCCACGAACTCGTACTGCTGCACGGCGTCTTCCGGCAGCGGCTCCATGTAGCCGACCACCTTCGCGTACTGGCCCGAGCCACCCGTCTGCTTCTTGTGGGTGTAGTTGAACTCGGCGCGCTGGGAGATCGCCTCGCGGTAGGCCACCTGCGGCTTGCCGACCACGACCTCGCAGTTGTACTCGCGCTTCATGCGCTCGACGTAGATGTCGAGGTGGAGCTCGCCCATGCCGGCGATGATGGTCTGCGCCGACTCCTCGTCGCGGGTCACGCGGAAGGTGGGATCCTCCTTGGTGAACCGGTTGAGGGCCTTGGAGAAGTTCGCCTGGGCGCTCTTGTCCTTGGGCGCGATCGCCAGCTTGATCACCGGCTCCGGCACGTGCATCGAGGTCATCGTGTACTGCACCTCGCCGGTGGTGAAGGTGTCGCCCGAGGCGCACTCCACGCCGAAGAGCGCGACGATGTCGCCGCCCGAGGCCTCCTCGATGTCGTGCATCTCGTCCGCGTGCATGCGGACCAGGCGCGGGACCTTCACCTTCTTCATGCCGTTCGACACGTTGTAGATGAAGTCGCCCTTGCGGACGGTGCCCTGGTAGATGCGCATGTAGGTCAGCTGGCCGTAGCGACCGTCCTCGAGCTTGAACGCCAGGCCGACGAAGGGCTTGGTGGCGTCGCTGCGGAGGAGGACCTTCTCCTCGTTGTTCTTCTGGTCGTGGGCGTAGTTCTCCACCTCGTCCGGGTGGGGGAGGTAGGAGACGACGCCGTCGAGGAGGACCTGCACGCCCTTGTTCTTGTAGGCGGAGCCGCAGAACACGGGGGTGATCTTGAGCGCCAGGGTCGCGCGGCGGACGGCGGCCTTGATCTCGTCGACGGACGGGGTCTCGTCGGCGAGGAACTTCTCGGCGATCGCGTCGTCCACGTCGGCGAGCTGCTCGATCATCTTCTGGCGGTACTCGTCGGCCTGCGCCTGGAGCTCGGCGGGGATCGCCTCGCGGCGCACGTGCTCGCCGTTGTCGCCGTCGAAGTAGACCGCCTCCTGGTTGAGGAGGTCGACCACGCCCTGGAAGCGATCCTCGGCGCCGATGGGGAGGACCATCATCACCGGGTTGTGGCCCAGCTTCTCCCGGAGCTGCTCGGCGACGCGGAAGGGATTGGCGCCGGAGCGGTCCATCTTGTTGACGAAGGCGAGGCGGGGCACGTTGTACCGCTTCATCTGGCGGTCCACCGTGATCGACTGCGACTGCACGCCGGCCACCGAGCACAGGACGAGGATCGCGCCGTCGAGGACGCGGAGCGCGCGCTCCACCTCGATGGTGAAGTCCACGTGTCCCGGGGTGTCGATCAGGTTGATCTGGTGCCCCTTCCACTCGCAGTAGGTCGCCGCGGACTGGATCGTGATGCCCTTCTCACGCTCCAGGTCCATCGAGTCCATCTTCGCGCCGACGCCGTCCTTGCCACGCACGTCGTGGATCGCGTGCACCTTGCCCGTGTAATACAGGATGCGCTCGGAGAGGGTCGTCTTGCCCGAGTCGATGTGTGCCGAGATCCCGATGTTTCGGATGTTCTCCAGCTTGGCCACGGTCTCTTTCCTTCCTTAGTCGATAGCTGCCGGGTCTCGCCGGCGAGGCCGGGCACGGTCGGTCAGCGTGCTGTCTGGTCCGGTCTGTCTGGTGCCGCACCCCGGAGGGCGCGCTCTGTATCACAGGTCCCCCACCGTCCCAAGGGGGAGTCGGCGAATCGAACCGGCTTGCAGCATGAGTTATGCCGCGCCGTCAAGATGCCAAGGAGGAGAATCTTCGTGGCGCCGGGGGGGCAGACCGCCGAGGAACCGGTTGCGGGCCTGCCCCGGTGACGCTACGTAAGGCGCCATGCTCGACCCCAGGGACATCGAGCGGCGCATCGCCGCCGCGCTTCCCGGCGCCGAGGTGGAGGTCGTCGACACCACCGGCACCGGCGACCATTTCTCCGCCCGCGTCGTCTCCCCCGCCTTCGAGGGCAAGACGATGGTGGAGCAGCACCAGATGGTCTACGCGCCCCTCCGGGACCAGATTGCGTCCGGTGCCCTCCACGCGCTGGCGCTCAAGACCTATACCCCGGAGCAGTGGGCCCGGGTTGGAGGCAGCAAGTGAACGAGGAGCTCCGCAAGCGGATCGACGAGATGGTCAAGGGCCACAGGGTGGTCCTCTTCATGAAGGGCTCGCCCTTCATGCCGATGTGCGGTTTCTCCGCCTCCATCGTCGACACCCTCAAGGCGGCGGGCGCCACCGACGTAGCCGCCTACGACGTCCTCAAGGACCCGGAGATCCGCCAGGGCATCAAGGAATACGCCAACTGGCCCACCATCCCGCAGCTCTACGTGGACGGGAAGTTCATCGGCGGCTGCGACATCGTCCGCGAGATGCACGAGCGCGGGGAGCTCGCTCCCCTGGTCGCTCCCGCGAAGTAGGGCTTGGTGGCCGGCGGGGCGGGCGGGTAGGGTGCGCGCGTGAAAACGCAGCACCAGATCGTCGACGTCGCCAGCGCCGGAGCGCTCCCCGCGCTGCGGCAGACCCTCGCCGAAGCCCCCGCCCTCGGGGTCGACGTCGAGACCAACGCCATGTACGCCTACAGGTGGCGCCTCTGCTTCGTGCAGATCGCCACCGAGGCGCAGATCCTCGTGGTCGACACGCTGGCGCCCGGCGTGGAGCCCGGCGCGCTCGCCGAGGCGTTCGGCGATCCCGGCAAGCGGAAGGTCTTCCACGACGCCCAGGGCGACCTGCGGGTGCTCGCGCGCGAGGGGCTCCACGTCCGCGGCCTCTTCGACACCCACCGCGCCGCCACCCTCCTCGGCATCGAGAAGGTGGGGCTGGGCAACCTGGTCGAGGCCCGCTTCGGCGTGAAGCTGGCCAAGGAGCACCAGACCGCCGACTTCGGCCAGCGTCCGCTCCCCCCCGAGCTCCACGACTACGTGGCAGACGACGTCCGCTTCCTGCTGCCGCTCGCCGAGCAGCTCGAGCAGGAGGCCAGGGCCAGGGACATCTGGGAGGAGCTCGAGCTGGAGTTCGAGCGGATCGCCTGGGAGGCGGCCCAGCCCGAGCCGCCGCCGCGGCTCAAGCTTCCCACCACCGCGCGCAACCCGCTGGGCATGGCGGTGGCGCAGCTGGTCGATCGCCTGCGCCACAGGGAGGCGGCGGCGCGCGACGTGCCGGTGGGACGGATCCTCGCCAACGCGGCGCTGGGCGAGATCGCCACCCGCCTGCCGAAGACGGAGCGGGACCTGGCCCGGATCCCCGGGGTCAAGGGCTCCTTCCTCCGGGCCGCAGGCGCCGAGGTGCTCGAGGGGATAGCCCGGCTCGGCGAGGCCCACCGCCGCGGCGAGTTGCCGAAGCTCCCGCCGCCGGAAGGACGGCGCGATCCCCTGCGGCGGGAGCGCGAGGATCGCCTCAAGGCCTGGCGCAACGAGGCGGCGCAGGCGCGGGGCGTGACCACCTCGGTGGTGCTGCCCACGCCGATCCTCGAGCGGCTCGCCAACCAGCCGCCGCAGGATCTCGAGGAGCTCTCCCGGGTGCCGTGGTTCGGGGAGAAGCGGCTGCGCCTCTACGGCGAGGCGCTGCTGCAGCTGCTGCGCTGACGTCCGCTTCGATCACTTCCTCGCCCGCGGAACCACCACGAACGCGGCGCCGCCGTCGCGCGCCACCCGGAGGAGGATCGGCTCGTCGCCGGCGCCCCGGACGATGCGGGTCAGGTCGGCGGCGGAGCGGACCGGCTGGCGGTTCGCCTCCACGATCACGTCGCCGGGCATCAGGCCTGCCTCCTCCGCGCGGGAGCCGGGGCGGACCTCGGCGATCATCGCGCCGCCCTGCACGCCGAGCTGCTGCGCCAGCTCGCGCGGGACGTCCTGGAGCGTCAGCCCCAGCGCGCCCTCCGAGCCCGCTTCCTCCCCCTTCCGCTGCGGCGCCAGCTCGCTCGGCCGCTCCCCGAGCTTCACCTCCACCTCGCGGCGCTTGCCGTCGCGGAGGATGGTGAGGCGCGCCTTCTTCCCCGGGGCGAGCTGCGCCACGCGCCGGGAGAGCTGCGCGGCTCCCTCCACCGGCTGGCCCTCCACCGCCACCACCACGTCGCCCACCTCGAGCTGGCCGGCGGCGGGGGCCTTCGGTTCCACGGAGGAGACCAGCGCGCCCTTCTGCACGTCGATCGCGAGCGCCTGGGCCAGCTCCGGGGTGAGGTCCTGGATGCCGACGCCGAGGTAGCCGCGGATCACCCGCCCCTCCTTGCGGAGCTGGGGGAGGAGCGCCTTGATGAGATCGATCGGAACGGCGAAGCCGATCCCCGCGCCGGTGGCGACGATGGCGGTGTTGATCCCCACCACGTTGCCGTGGAGGTCGAAGAGCGGGCCCCCGGAGTTGCCCGGGTTGATGGCCGCGTCGGTCTGGAGGAAGTCGTCGTAGGGGCCCGCGCCGATCACCCGCGCCTTGGCGGAGATGATCCCGCTGGTGACGGTGAGCTCGAGGCCGAAGGGGTTGCCGATCGCCACCACGAAGTCGCCCACCCGCAGGGGATCGGAGGCGCCGAGGGTGGCGACGGGGAGATCCTCTTTCACGTCCTTGAGTTGGAGCAGGGCGATGTCCGTCTCCGGATCGCGGCCCAGGACCTCCGCCACGTACTCCTTGTCGTTGGCGGTGTGGACCAGCACCTCGTCCGCCCCCTCGATCACGTGGTTGTTGGTGAGGACCAGCCCTCTGGCGTCGATGATCACGCCGGAGCCGATCCCCTGCTGCGGCCCCCGGGGGCCGCCGCGGAAGGGCGGGGCGTCGTCGCCGAAGAAGCGCCGCCAGAACTCCTCCAGCTCGGGGGGCACGTCGCCGCGGGCGGAGGCGGCAATGCGGGTGGTGACGCCCACCACCGTGGGCTGGACCCGCTCCACCAGCGGCGCGAGGGTGGGGATGCCGTTGGACGCAGCCACGGGCGGCGTGGGCGGAGCCGGCTGCGCCTGCCGGGTGGCCTGGGCCTGCTGCGCGTCCTGCGGGGCGGCACCGCAGGCGAGGGCCAGGAGGGCAACCGGCGCCAGGGCGCGGGCCAGGTCGTCGAGCCTCATCGTTCGTTCTCCCCGATCGGTCGTTTCGGAACCGCCCTGATAGGTGCGCAGGGCCAGGCGCCGCCGCAAGGCGGTTGGCGTCCGGCGCCCGTTTCGGTGTATTCGAGCGGGCGAATGAACGCCGCGGTCGCGATCGAGTGGGGGCGCCCCGGACGCCTCTCCCGCTGGGATGCCCTGGCGGCAACGGGCCTCTTCGCGTGGCTCGTCGCCGCGGCGTTTCCCGCGCTGCCGCTGCTCCAGCGCATCTGGCCTGCGTGCCGGTTCCTCGCCTGGACGGGGCTGCCCTGCGGCACCTGCGGCTTCACCCGCGCCTTCGTGGCGGGGGCGCGGTTCGACGTGGCGGGCGCGTTCGGCGCGTCGCCGCTGGGGGCGCTGATCTTCTTCACGTGGATCGCGGCGTCGGTCTGGATCGTGGCGGCGCGGGTGGCGCCGGGGGTGCGGCTGCCGCGGGTGCGCTTCCATCCGCTGCTGGAGCGCTTCGGTCCGCTGGCGCTCTTCCTCGGGAACTGGGCCTGGATGATCGCGCGGGCGAAGGGGGGCGGATGATCGGCCTGTGGGTGGCGCTGCTCGTGGGCGCCTATTTGCTGGGGGCGATCCCCTTCGGCCTGCTGGTGGCGCGGCGCGCCGCGCACGTCGACGTGCGCACGGTGGGCTCGGGGAACATCGGGGCGACCAACGTGGCGCGGGCGGCGGGCAAGAAGGTCGCCGCGGTGGTGCTGCTCCTCGACATGGCCAAGGGCTTCGCGCCGGCGCTGGTGGCGCGGCTGCTCCTCCCCGAGCCGTGGTGGTCGGGGGCGGTGGGCTTCGCCGCGTTCGTCGGCCACTGCTTCCCGATCTACCTGCGCTTCCGCGGCGGCAAGGGGGTCGCCACCGCGCTCGGCGTGTCGCTGGCGCTGGTGCCCCTGGCGGCCCTCGCCGGGGCGGTGGTCTACACGGCGGTCTACAAGGCCTTCCGGGTGAGCTCGCTCGGCTCCCTCTCCGGCGCCCTGGTGGCGACGACGGTGGCCTTCGTGAGCGCCCCCTCGCCCGCCTGGGCCTGGGCAGTGGTGGCGATGGTGGCGGTGATCTTCGCGCGTCACGGCGGGAACATCCGCCGGCTGGTGCGGCGCGAAGAGAGCAAGGTGTAACGGCTCATGGTGTGAGCCACAGTCTGGTGCCGTCCGGCGTGAACCGGCAGGTATCCGGCCCGGTGAACAGAACCTCGCCGATGTAGGCCGCGCGATCCATCGCTTCGAGCGTGGTGCTCACCTCCGCGGCCAACGTTCCGCCACAGTAGATTCGAGTCGTGACGGTCTGTTCCAGGTTGGCGTACGACGAGTCGAACCAGTGGACGCCCAGGCGGTATGGGTGGGCGGTCGATGGCCGGCTGATCCGGATCTGCTCGGGCCCCCGGCCCGTGCGGTCGTCGCGCTCGAGGACGGGATCGTCCTCGCGGCCTGGCACGTCCCAGTCGGGACTGCTGTTGGAGAAGAAGCAATCCCACGGCACCGTAAACCATGCTGCGGGGTCGGTGGGGCTACCGGCGGCTGGGTGGAACAGGTGCAGGTCGATATCGTCGGCGCCGCTCCAGGTCGTCTCCACGTAGAAGGGGGGCAGCGGTTCGGCATGGATCACCGTGCTGCAGGTGGAGGCGCGGCCTTCGTCGTCCGTAGCCGTCATGACGAGGGTCCAGTCGCCGACGAGGTCGGGCCGGAAGGTCGACTCGCAGGGCCCGGTCGCCAGCGGCGTTGCGGCAGCGCCGGCGGGGGCAGCGCCCACGCTCCAGAGGCACGAGGAATCGGACGGTGTGGCGCTCCCCTCGAGGCGTGTGAGGGCATGCGTGCGAACGGTTTGGGGAGCCGGGCAGACCACCTGCGGCCCGAGGCAGGCACCGGTACAGGGCACATTGCTGCCTTCGCCACGGAGTTCCACGACCAGGGGCGCGGGAAGGTCGCGGAAGTGGAAGGCGATGGTGCCGTGCACCTCCCCCTCGCGGTCAGGCTCGAAGGCGACAACATGCGTTTCGGAGCTACCGCCGGGGAGGGTTCGGGGCAGGGCGGGGGATACGCGTGAGAACGCTGCGGGACCATCCACGACGGCCCGCATCAGCTCCAGCCGCGCGGCGCCGCCGTTTTCCACGCGCACGCTCGCAAGCCGGCGCACGCCGGTCGGCACTTCGCCGAAGAAGAGGGGGCTGGGCGTGGCGCTGAGCGGGAAGCCGATGGGGTAGCCGCTCAGCGGAACTTCGAGGGGGGGCACGCCAGGCGGCGAGGCGTAAATCTCCATCGTCGCGCGGTCGAAGTCGAAACCCACGCTCGTCGGCGCGTACTCGAGCTCCAGGGCAAGGGTCTCGCCTGCTTCCATCGTGATGAGACCGGTTGGCTCGCTCACCAGCGAGAAGGGCCCGCCGGCCGGGAGCGCGAGCTTCCAGAGATGGCAAGCGGTCTGGGCCACGTTTCGCAGCACGACACTGCGTTGGCTCGACGATCCCACTTCCGTCAGCCCGAACTGCAAGCTCTCGGGAGCCACCACGAGGGAGCAGGGCGCGGTCGAAACCGCTGCGCCGAAGAGCGGCACACGGACTTCGACGCCGGGCAGGTCGCTCTCGACCACCAACTCCGCGGATCCGATGCCCGGCACGGAGGCCTGGAAGCCAACACGCACGCTCAGCGGTCCGCCTTCCATCGAGACGGGAAGCGGAGGTGCCGGTTGGAGGCTGAAGGTCCGGTCGCCTTCGATGGCGACCCGAGTGATCTGCAGGCTCGAGTCGTTGCTGTCGATGACCACGGTACCGAAGCGAGGAGAGTTTACTTCCGCGGCTCCCAGGTCGAGAGCGGCCGGCGTGGCCAGGAGGGCGGCATCGCTTGCCCGGGCCGTGATCGGCACCTCCGCTACCGCCGAACCGACCTGGAAGCGCATGGTGGCCTCATGCACCCCGGAAGCGGTCGGGGCGAAGGTGACCCGAATCTCTACCGATTGATGTGCGTCAATCGTCGTCCCCAGCGGCGGGAGCTCTGCGGAGAAGGGGGCGTTGGCGGGCACCGCCAACTCGGCCGAAAGCACCGTGACGGGAACTGCGGCGCGGTTCTCCAGCCGGAAGCTCTTCTGGACGGTTGCACCCACGAGGACGGTACCGGCATCCCAGACGCTCGGAACCACTCCGATCGCCTCCTCGTACCCCTCGCCGCGCAGGGTGATGCGGATTGGCTCGCAATCCCTGCAGACGTCCAGACGCAGCGACGCAGCGTGTTTTCCCCGCTGACTCGGCCGATATTCGACGCTGATCTCGTGCGTCTCCCCAGGGGCCAGGTTGACGAGATCGGTCGACCCGAAGAGATCGCGGTTGTCGCCTTCCACGGTGAGACGCACGCTTTGCACGGCGGCGGCACGGTTCGTCACCTCGATCGACTTCCGCATTTGCCGGCCGACGACCGTGGGGCCGAATTCGAGGACGGCGGGCGCATCGAGCGCGTGTAGCGTGCCCATGCCCCGCAGTGGGATCTCGAACCTCGTTGAGCCGGCGACGGCAGTGATCGTGGCCGAGTCTTCCCCTTCGGCCGCCGGCTGGAACGCCACCACGATTTCGGTCGAGGCCCCGGCCTCGAGGCGCAGCGCCACCGGATCCACGGAGAATGCGCCGCGCGCGACCAGCGACACCTCCGCGGCCGAGCGGGAGCGGTTCTCGATCCGGAGACGACGCTGCGCGGCTTCGCCCACGAAGACCGGGCCGAAGTCGAGCTGGCGCGGCTCGGCGACCAGATCGGCGGGCACATCGACGACGCGCTTCTCCGAACAGGCCGCACCGAGGCACAGCAGGACGATGAGCAACGAACGCATCACTTCCCTCGGCACGTGAGGCATCATGGCCGCCAGGAGCGCAGGCTCGGGCTGAAGAGCTGGGGCCGGCTACCATCGGCGGCAGGCCGCAGCACGAACTCGATGGCGATGAGCGGTTTGTCGTTCCCTTCGCACTGCGAGAGATCGGCGGGCGGCCCGGCGAAGGGGCAGGCGACCGCCGCGTCGAGTTCCTCCTCCGAGTTCCCGAACCGCACCCAGGCCTCGATGCTGCTGCCCGCCGGGATCTGCTCGTGCCAGTCGAGTTCGAGCCAGCGGGTCCCCGGGTAGCTGGCCCGCAGCGTCTCGGTCCAGCGCCCCGAGGCGGCCAGTACGCGGCGATGGTCTGCGCCTGTCGACAGGCTCGACCGCATATGTACGCCGGGATCGGGCTGGAACTGTAGCCACCGCGAAGAGGCCGGATCGTAGGCAAACAGCATGGCATTGCCCGTGGAGCCTCCGGGGGCTCCTCCCAGGGTCCAGATCCGTCCGAGGTGGTCCATCTCCATCCAACCGAGTTGGTCGAACGGCTCGAAAGGCGCAAAGAGCTCCCACGATCCGGTCGCGGGCGAGAGGTGCGCGAGCACGTCCGAAGGCGGCGACTGGCGCGCAGCTCGCCCCCAGATCGTGCCGTCGGCAGCGACGACTGCCGGGTTGAAGCCCGCTGGAGCGGAGGAGACCACCCGTTCGTGGTCGAGGAGCTGACCATACACGAACGGGCCCCACGGACCGTCGGCGTCGAGCTCTACCAGCACGGGCTGCCCGCTGCTGTTCAGGAACCCGTGGTAGATCGCACCCCAAGGCGCGAGCACGGCGTACTTGTTTCCGAACTCGTCCCGCATGCTGTTCCCGGTGCTGCTCGGAACGACGTCGAGCGTCAGCGTGCGGGTGTCGACGCGCAGCAGCGAGGTACCCGGAACGATGCCGGGGTATGGGTGCGCGGGACCGCTGGCCCAGAGGATGTTCCGTGAATCGACGGCGAGGAACTCCGCCGCCTCGGGGAGCTCCATGCCCGATTCATCCGCGTCGTTCGGGGCGAGATCGATGGGCGAGCAGCGGGCGAGTCCGCCTGGCCAGGGCGTGCCGTCGGGCCGCGTGGGCTCGATCCGCGAGCGGTGGAATCGGAGCAGATGGCGCCTCGGAGCCACGTCGGGGGGCCAGGTGGCCTGCCACAACGGCGGTACGCCGTTCGCCACCCACACCGAGCCCTGCGTGTCGAGCGCGAGCGCAAAGATGCCACCAGGCACGTTGGTCCGACAGAGGAGGTTGCCGCGCCTGTCGAAGTGGTAAAGGTTGGCCCGCGTCTCGTCGGCCCAATCGCGCCCCGGCTCGTCGGGATCCCGAATGGCAGCTGTGGTGAGGCCGACCCACACCGAGTTGTCGGCTGCGACGGCCAACTGACGAACGTGCGTGGCTCCGCCATCAGGGATGGGGACCAGCCAGTTGAATGCGCCTGTCGTCGGATCGAACTGCCCCAGCCGCTGGTCGTCGCAGTCGAGATCGAGCCAGGTGAAGCAGGGGTTGACGATGAAATAAACGTATGCGGCGGCATCCCCGACGTTGCGCTTATCCTGCGCGACGGTGATACCCGTGTCGCGCGGCGCCGAAGTCGATTCGATCATCACGCAATCGCGCGAAGGAGCGGAGCAATCGCCAAGCTCCGTGAAGAGATGGCTCTCGCAGCTCCCGGCGCAAGTGCCACAGTCGTTGAGGAGACCCTCGTCGATTCGGCCGTCTCCGTCATCATCGAGATTGTTGCAGATCTCTTCCGCGCTGCCGCAACCCCGGTCGTCGGGCTGGCCGGGGCCTCCGTACCCGTCACAGTTGGAATCGATCCCGTCGCCGCAGCGCTCGCCCGCCGGCAGAACGTCGCCGCGACACGGACCCCACATCCCCGCTTCCTCCTGTTGCACACCATCCACGCAGGCGCCGATGCCTCGCGTGAATGCCGGTCCCCGGTAACAGGCCTGAGTGGCACCGAGGGCAGCTTCGCATCCTTCGTCCACCGCCCCGTCACAGTCGTCGTCGAGGCCATTGCCGCATATCTCCTCGGCGCCCGCGGCACAGATCGCCCCGGTCACACAGCGCGCACCCGACACGCCGTCCGCTTCGTCGATGAGGCCGTCGCAGTCGTCGTCGAAGCCGTTGCCGCAGATTTCCGGAACGGGCGTCACCTCGCCGAGGCACGTGCCCCATGCACCGTCGGTACAGTCGGTGCGGCCCGCCCGGCAGATCCCCACGCCGAGCGTCTGCGGTGGCCCGCTGTAGCAGGGCTGCTCCAGCTTCTCCTCGCAGCCGAGAAAGGCGCAAGGCGTCTCGAAGCCGCAGCGATCGTCGCGGACGACACCACCCGCGCCATCCACGCCGCACACGCAGCTCCCCGATTCGTCGCAGCGCTTGACGCAGTTGGTGCCCTCCTCGAACGAGAGGCAGGCGCGTCCCGCGTCGTCGCAGCCGGGGAGGCTCGGCGCCTCCACGCATCGGTAGGAGCGCGTGACGGGCAGGGGGGCGGGGTTCCCGTCGTCCGGATCCGTTACGCAGCACGCGAGCCAGTCGGGCGAGGGATTCGTACTCGCTACCCCTCCGCAGGTGAAGCGGCAGATCCCGGGATCGTCGACGACGCCATTGCAGTCATCGTCCAAACCGTTGCCGCAGATCTCGCGACGGGCCCAGCCACATCCACCGCAGGCGTCGAGCTGCGCGCCGTCCGGCGTGCCGTCGCAGTCCTGATCGAGCCCGTCACAGGTGGCGCCTTCTTCGGTTGGCAGCACTGCCTCTTCGCAGGCTGACCAGCGGCCCTCCTCGTTGCAGCGCTGGACACCGTCCACGCAGGTGCCGACGTTTCTCGCGTGCGGATCGGCGTCGTCAGGCCAGCAACCGCGCCACTCGCCGGGGAGGCACTCGCACCCTTCGTCGGCTTCGCCGGAGCAATTCTCGTCGATGGCGTTGCCGCATCGGTCCACTGCTCCGGGGTGGCGCTCCGGATCGTCGTCATCGCAATCGTCGCCACCGCAGGCAAGCGAGAGCGCGCCGTCGCCGTCGCGATCGCAATCGTCCTCGATGGCGCCGTCCGTGCCGCCAGCCCCGGCAGGCGGCGGGTCGGGCATCTCCTGTCCGCATGCAGTCAGGATGGAGAGAAGCGCCGCCAGAGCGACCGAAGTCCGGAACATCGGCACCTCGAGTGTGGCCGGCCGGAGCATGGCCCCGGCCGACCTTCGTGTGCGGACCCGTGGGGCAGGCATCACAGGCCCGATAAACTACTGAAAAGGCCAGGCCAACGCCTCGCCGCCGCTACATCAGGATCATGTTGATGTCGAGATACCAGAGCTCTCCGCCAGACTCGATGTAGTTGACTTTGTCCTCGACGATCGCGAAGGGCGGGTTGTTGGCGACCTCCGGCTCGTAGGCGAGCCGCGCCAGCGTGCGGGCCCTCCACGTGCCGATAGGCGTCTGCCTGCTGATAAGGCTGTAGTCTCCACCGGACCCGTCGCAGTCCTCACCCCAATATGCCACGAGGAGTGCGTTGCTCATGGCGAGCCGGGGCTGAAAGATGCCCCCCGCACACGGGGAAGGAAGCTGCCCGACGGCGGTCATGTCCACGATTTCGGCGAACTTTACTGCACTGGTACCGCGCGAATTCGGGAAGACGGGATCGTAGGTGTTCTCTTCCCAGACGACCATCGCGAGCAGCGTGTTCGGACGGAGGAGTCGCGTAGCCGTTCCCGGTACACTTGGAGGCGGCGGCAGTACCTCGGCGTATTCGACCAAGGGGTCGAGGGACCAGATCCGCAGCCCATTCGTCGACTCGTCTTCAAAGACGACGAGGCCACTGTCGACGTCCGGGCGCCCCTGGGCGCCGGGGAGCGAAATCGTGCCGCTCGCGGCAGTCACGACGTTGTACCAGGCGATGTCGCCGGGATCGGTGGCAGTCTCTGTACGCCAGACGACCCAGGTGCCATCGGTCGACGGGGAGTGGTTGGACGGGCCGGTACTGATGATTGTGGGGGTCCCCGCGGGATACCCAGCCATCATGATTGCGGTGCCACCTACCTGGGTCTGGCCGTCCTCCCAGACAACGACACCGTTGGCCCCATCGTACGAGACGGTCTCCATGAAGCCCGGCCGAATCAGCGCCGACGATCCGCTCGGGTACTCCCAGGCCTTGAGTCCGGCGTTGGTCCCGTCCCAAGGCTGGTAGTAAAGCGCCGCGATGTCGGATCCATCCTTCATCGACGCGAGTCCGTAATACCCTTCAGCCTGATCGAGGAAGACGGGAGTTCCGTCCGTTGGCACGGGCCCCGGTAGCGTCTGGGCGCCGGCGCTGTCTCCTACACACACACACAGGAGGGCGCACGCTAGAGGAAGCGCGTGGTCCACAGCTTTCTGCATCTCAAGCCTCCGATGTTGCCGTTTGAGGTTACCACTGTGAGGCACAACTCTTTGTGCCAACAGTAACGGCAGCATCGTTGCCCCAGACACCCTGAGCAATCGTGGGATCATATCAAATGTTTGAGCCCCAACAAAAGTGCCTTCGACACGTTCGAGGCCATGACCGCGCTCCTGGCGGCAGGGCGACGTTTTCGACAAGCCAGCGCCTTCGCTGCGGCCGGCTATGGTGGCGGTGATCTTCGCGCGCCACGGCGGGAACATCCGCCGGCTGGTGCGGCGCGAGGAGAGCAAGGTGTAACGCCCTACCACTGCGGCGCGGGGGATCCGCCGTCGGCGGGTGGTGCCGGCTCGCGGGGGCCCACCTGCGCGGCGTTGCAGCTCCGCAGCAGCAGGAAGACGAGCGCGGTGCCGATCAGGGAGACGACGATGCTCCCCAGGCAGCCCAGCCGGTTCGAGAAGAAGACGAACATGGGGGCAGGGTGCGTCGTGCGGGGGGCGGGATCGATGCCTCGAATGGAGCGGCCGGACCGCCTGCGTGGGGCAGGGGGCCGGCCGCTCGTGTAAGGCGTCAGGGGGCCTGGATCGCTTCGAGGGTGTAGGTGTTGTTGGTGGGGACGCCGGAGCCCGAGCCCCAGGGATCGACGTGGACGAAGACCGTCTGGCCTGCGGTCATCGGGAGCGTGATCTCGTCCCAGGCATCGGCGCAGGTCAGTTCCTGGTCGCCGGTTTCAGGGCAGGTCGCCGCAGCGTAGAGGACGACGTCCGCCGGGCCCGTTTCCCGGAAGGTGTAGGTACCTGCCTGCGGCGCCGTGAAGGCGTAGACGACGTCGGGCCGTCCAGATGTGATCGAACAGAGTGCGACGTAGTCGGGCTTCATACCGGTCCAGTCGCCCGTGTGACGCCAGACGCCGCTGGTGGTCGAGGTGTTGCGCGCGTTGAGGTCGAAGGGCGCGTTGCAGGTGTCGCCGGCGCGGTAGCAGTGGTTGGTGCAGGCGTCGTCGTCAATCGAGTTGCCGTCGTCGCACTCCTCCCAGCCCTGCACGACGCCGTCGCCGCAGACGATCGGCTCGCAGACGCCGCCCGCCGAGCAGAAGGCCTGGTCGCCGCACGGATCGGGCGCCGCCGACGGGTCGCAGGCGCCGCCAACCGGGACGATGGGCGTGGCCACGCCACGGAGCTCGTAGCCCCGGTTGCCACCGGTCGATTGCGCGTCGACCCAAAGGTAGACGGTCTCGTGGGGACCGAGAACGAAGGAGAGCGATTTCGGCGCGTCGGTCTTTGCGCCTGCGACGCAATCGAGCTGGGCGTTGCGGGGGACGCAAGCGCTGGCGATGTCGAGCACCAGGCCTCCCGTTCCGCCGGCGACGAGGGTGAACTCCCAGCGCTCCGTCGTGGTGCCATTGCCACGGAGGTCGTAGACCACGTCCGGAAGGTTCAGGCTCGACCAGGCGCACGCGGGGACGTGGTCGTTCGCGAACGAGGAGAGGTCGCCAGAGGCGAGGACCCGGTCGGGGGCGGGATCCTCGTCCTGCAGGCGGAGGTCGAAGGGCGCCGCGCAAGTGTCGCCCCGGACCTGGCAGGCGTTGCTGCACGCATTCCAATCGTCCAGGTCGCCGTCGTCGCAGATTTCGCCGTTGCCGACGATGCCGTCGCCACAGATGTTGCGGTAGCAGCCGTCCGCGAGGGTACAGGTGTAGCCGGGCTCGGTGGTGCAGCTGGCGCTGCAGCCGTCTCCGTCGCTCCTGCCACCGTCGTCACACTGCTCCGAAGTGCCCACGACACCGTCGCCGCAGTCGTCGCCCGTGCGAACGGTGAGTGTGTAGCCGCCCGTCCGTCCTGCGGATCCCGAGGAGACGACCACCACCCGTGTCTCGCCTGCAGGGATGGCGACGTTGCGGCGGATGGTGGACGAACCGAGCGTGCCACCGAGGCAGCCGACCGGGGCATCGGGCTGCCAGGGGCCCTCATAGACGTGGAGGTAGAGGATGGCGCCGGCTGCCATCGACAGGTCGACGACCTGGTCGCGCTGGGTGTCGTTCGCCAGCAGGTACGCGTCGAAGAAGTAGCTCCCCGTGCGGTTGGTCGGCGTGCACGAAGTGAGAGGCGGCACCCACGTACCGTCGGCAAGCGTGATCGACCCGGTCACGAGCACCTCGTTGCCGGGCGCTGCGATTGCGATCGGCTCGAGGGTGCAGCTCGCGCTGCAGCCGTCGCCGTCCAGGTTGTTCCCGTCGTCACACGGCTCGTCCCCCTCGACGATGCCATCGCCGCAGACAGGCGCGACGCAGGTGGAGGAGGCGACGTCGCAGCGGAGGCCGGCGTTGCAGACGGCGGTGGTGCCTGCCGGATCGCACGCCTCACCCACCGACACGTAACGCGTCGCCCACCCGGAGAGCGTGAACGCCCCTTCGTTCGAGGTGAAATTCCCGTAACCGTCGACCACGAAAAAGATGGTTTCACCCTCGAGGACCTCGACGCTGATCTGCTCCGGCCGGCCCCTGCCTCCCGAATCGGTGCAGGCGATCTCGCTCGAGGCGACGCCGCAGGTGGTCATGGCCGCGAATACACCGTCGAGGAGCGCGTCGCCCTGCATCGTGAAGTGCCACCTGCCGCTGAAGGGGGCGGTGAAGGAGTAGAAGAGGTCGCCGTTGAAGTTGCTCTGCGCGCAGCCCGCACCGTAGTCCGCGCCGAGTCCGCGGGTGTCGCCGGTGGTGTGGACGTTGCCATTCGGATCCGCGGTCAGGATCTGCGGGTCCGCGCACGTATCTCCTTCGATCGTGCACGCGGGCGAGCAGCCATCGCCCGCATCGAAGTTGCCGTCGTCACAGGCCTCCCCCGCTCCCACGAGGCCGTCGCCGCAGACGTTGGCGAAGCAGCCGCTCGAGGTGCAGGTGTAGCCTCTCTCCACCTGGCA
>Ga0180215_1000611_pt1 | contig 43457 bp, 37 predicted proteins | sample eDN3rd37CBELigBY_FD_128871 | JGI IMG/M metagenome (GOLD analysis project Ga0180215, IMG submission 128871) | Enriched backyard soil microbial communities from Emeryville, California, USA - eDNA 3rd pass 37_C BE-Lig BY (version 2) (version 2) | ecosystem: Environmental > Terrestrial > Soil >...
ACAATGAGTTATTTACTATCACAAGCAACCGTGATAATCGAGGTAATCCGACGGATAAAGATGATCGATTAATTCATATTCCATTAACGGAAAAAGCATCGGCAAATTAAAAAATGGGCAGTCACTATAAAGAGTGACTGCCTGTTTTTTTTAGGATCTTGCCGGCATTAGCCTCCGCCAAGGGTTTTTACATATTTGGATACAGCCTGAATTTCATCTTCAGATAAGGTATCTTTAAACGGAGGCATCGATCCGGCTCCGTTTTTCACTTGATTTATGACGGCATCAAGGTCCATCTTGGTCTTCTGTAAATTTGGTCCATTATGACCGCCAGCTCCAGCGGCTCCATGACAGGCTAAACAATTATTTTTATATACTGTTTCTCCGGCTGTTGCTGAGACGGCTCCTTCCTTTTCTTTCTTATTTTTTTGATCAGTTGGCTGCTTTTCCTTCTCTTTGCCTTTAACAGGCGACACATTGATTTGATCCTTAGGAATATCCTTTATAGATCCGTACTTGCCTTCAAGCGAGAAGGTATAAATTTTATCTCCATGCGTGGTTCCAGCCAGTGAATTACCCGCAGCAAAAATAGAAATATACTGTTTCCCGTCAATTTCATATGTGATTGGCGGTGCATTTGCGCCAGCGTCCATTTTAAACTCCCACAATTGGTCGCCGGTGGTTGCATCATAAGAAATTATGCGTCCGTCATTATGACCGGTAAATAGGAGATTTCCTTTAGTTGTCAGGAGACCGCTGTAGGCAATGGTATCCCAATTTTTCTGCCAGACAATCTTATTTGTTTTAATATCTAGGGCGGTGATTGTTCCGCGGCTAGGAGAGTTCTCTACCGGCTGCCAGACGCTACCGATATATTCTTTTCCCTGTTTAAATTTTTCTTCTTCCTCTTCTCCATAGTGGGCAAACGCAAAATAATTGTCATTTCCCATGACATAAAAGTATTCAGTGTTCGGATTATAGGCCGATGGCGGCCAGTTGGCCCCGCCCTGCGGCGATGGTTTTAGGGTTAATGGTTTATCCCAGAACGGGGTAAAAATACTGCCATAGTCCCCTGCAAAATCCTTAGGCAAATCCCGTTTCACATCTTCCTCTGTAACGGTTTGCGGTACAAATGCATCTCCAATCGGGAATGGCTGTGTAGGCGAAGTTTTTTGGTTGGCATTTTGCGGAACCGGCTTTTCCTCAATACCAATTAGCGGCTTTCCATTTGTCCGGTCCAAAATATAAAGCCATCCTGTTTTCCCTGCTTGCACAATTCCCTTTCTCATCTTGCCATCCATTTTTACATCAAATAAGACAACCGGGTTTGCCGGGTCTAAATCCCAAATATCATGGTGTACTTCTTGGAAATGCCATTTATACTTTCCGGTATCTGCGTCTAAGGCAAGAATGGAGTTGGCGAATAAATTATCGCCTTCACGGCTGCTGCCGTCCAAGTCAGGTGATGTATTACCGGCAGCAAAATAGATCATCCCAAGTTCGGGGTCAATGGCCGGAGTCTGCCAAACTGGGGCTCCTCCCGTCAGCCAGTCTTTGCTGTCTTTTGGCCATGTGTCGCTTCCGATATCTCCCGGAGCCGGAAGCGTATAGGTTCTCCAAATTTGCCTGCCTAGTTCAGAATCATAGGCAGCGACATAACCTCTAATACCATACTCACCGCCAGCGATCCCTGTATACACTTTCCCATCATAATAAAGAGGAGCACTGGTGATGGTGTATCCTTTTTCCCAATCGTCAACTCTTGTTTCCCATAAGACTTTTCCGGTCTTTTGATCAAGGGCAACAAGTCTTGCATCTAATAATCCAACAAAGACCTTTCCATCTCCAATGGCAACACCGCGGCTTGTCCATCCGCAGCAGACTGTGTTAAGACCATCAGAAAGCGCTGGTTTGTACTCCCAAATCATTTTTCCAGTTTTAGCATCTAGAGCCTGAACATCGTTGGCCCCAGTAATCGTAAACATCACTCCATCATAGACAAGCGGTGTGGACTCACCTGAATATTTAAAATCAAATCCCGAGCCTAAGCTTGTGACCCACTCTACTTTTAAATCCTTTACGTTTGATGAGTTGATTTTATCCAGGGGTGAATATCTTCCATTATGGATATCTCCACCATTGGTGATCCAATCGCCTGATGGCGGCTTTGTTAACTCTTCAGCAGAAAACTTTGGTGCAGTCTTCTTCTTATAATCCATATGCTGATAAGAACGATAATTCGTGTCAGCCAGTTGGTCAATTGGCATATTATCATGGGTTTCCTCCTGCTGGCCAGCACCCTTGTTTCCATCTTTAACTTCACTGCCTTCCTGTTTGTCGGTATTGCCGCAAGCAGAAACAAACACAAGCAATAATGCAATAATCGTACATAACCTTTTCACTCTTTTACCACTCCTTTCATCCTTTTACAGTAATTTGCCCGCTTATAGGGAAAATTATTGCAAATGTAAATTCACTTCACAGGTTAAATTTGATTCCTTTTTTCATGCGATGAAAGTGATGTGGCTGATAAAAAATGAAACTTTATTTTGAATAAAGCAGTATACTGTAGTAATGGCTTTTTTTGACAAAGGGGGAATCCGATCATATGAGCATCATAACGAGGTTTAAGGATATTATGGCAGCCAATATCAATGCTTTGCTTGATAAGGCAGAAAATCCCGAGAAGATGATTGATCAGTATTTGAGAAATTTAAACAAAGATTTGGGAAAAGTCAAATCGGAAACAGCTTCGGTAATGGCAGAAGAACAGCGTGCGAAAAGAGTGTTAACTGAGTGCCAGGAAGAAATGGAAAAAATGGAGAGATATGCGATTAAGGCAGTCGAGGCAGGGAATGACAGCGATGCAAGAAGATTCCTTGAGAAAAAGGCGGCTTTAGCAGCAAAGGAAACAGAATTGCAAACATCCTATCAGCTGGCGCAGACCAATTCTTCGCAAATGAAACAGATGCATGACAAGCTTGTGTCAGATATTGGTGAACTGGAAGCACGAAGAAATTTGCTAAAGGCAAAATGGTCCGTAGCCAAAACACAGGAGCGGATGAATCAGCTTGGTGCCTCTGCAGCACATTCAGGTCAGTCCATTTCTGCTTTTGACCGCATGGAGGAAAAAGTGAATCGTGCGCTGGATGAGGCAAAGGCAATGTCCGAATTAAATGCTGATCCCCAGGATGAATTAGCCGGCCTAACAGCTAAATATGATAAGAAAAACAATGATATTGAAGATGAACTGGCGGCTTTAAAAGCAAAAATGAAGAATAATCAATAGGGAAGAAAGCTGCGGCTATGAGGCTGCAGCTTTTCGGCGCCTGCTTTTAAAATGAATGGACAAAAGGGTGATTAGTAATGATCCTTCACTATAAATGCCCCAGCTGTGGCAGTGATATGAGTTTTGACGCCGATTCAGGCGAATTATCCTGTCAAAGCTGCGGCAGACATGAAAATATTGCAAACTATCCGGAAGAGCTGAAAACATACACGTTTTCTGAGGATGAAGCTAAGGAATATCATTGCGAGAATTGCGGTGCTGTGCTAATGACAGCAGCGGAAACCGCTGCAACTCGATGCAGTTTTTGCGGAGCGGGTGTCGTGATTGCTGACCGGCTATCAGGCGATCTTGCTCCGGCAATGGTCATTCCTTTTACGATTAGCAAAGAAGAGGCCGTGGCTGCCTTTAAAAAGTGGTGCAGGAAGGGCGTTCTTACGCCAAGAGGTTTTATGACGGCCGATCGCATCAAAAGTATTACAGGTTTGTATGTCCCTTTTTGGTTATTTGATTTAAATAGCAGAGTACAGGTCAATGCTGTATGCACAAAGGTCAGGACATATAGCGACAGTGAGTATATCTATACAGAAACGAAGTTTTACGATGCCTATCGCGACATAAATCTTGATTATATTAAAGTGCCTGTTGATGCCTCTGAAAAAATGAATGATGCCTTAATGGATAAGCTGGAGCCTTTTCCTTATGATCAGCTGAAGGACTTTAAAACACCGTATTTGGCGGGCTTTTTAGCAGAGAGATATAATTATTCAGATAAGGAACTGCTCTCAAGAGCAAAAGATAAGATCAGCAGCTATATTGACTCCTATACTCGATCAACCTTATCAGGTTATCAAACCATAAATTATAAGAGTAAAGATATTCAAACGACAAACGTTAAAAGCGATTATGTTTTATTGCCTGTATGGATGGTCAGCTATGATTATAACAGGTCTGAGTATATCTTTGCTATGAACGGACAGACAGGAAAGGTTGTCGGGAAACCGCCCGTTAGCAAAGGCAAAGTGGCGATGTGGTTTAGCAGCATTGCGGCTGGATCCTTTTTAGCTTTAAAATGTGTCGCCTTTATGATGGGAGGCGGTTTTTGGTGAGAAGCCGTATGTTTGCGCAGAGTTTTCTTTCATTATTTACTGCACTAATGATTTTTTTATTGCTGGGAATAACAGCAGCGGCTGCAGATGCAGATGCTTTTGATCGGGACCGGTATATTTATGACTTTGCCGAGCTTTTGACGGATCAGGAATTATCGGAATTGCAGTCTTTGGCCAGCGGATTGGGCAAGGAAAGAAATACGGCATTTATTATTATCACATTAGCCGATTCACAAGGAAAAGACATTGTCCAATATGTTGAGGATTTCTATGATGAACAGGCTCCCGGCTTTGATCAGCCCCATGGAAATACAGCTATATTAGCGATTAATATGCAGGAAAGGGACGTGTATTTAGCGGGTTTTAAAAAGGCAGAGGAATACCTAGACAGCGGCCGGATGGACCAAATACGCAATAAGATTACTCCGGCTCTATCAGATGGACAGTACTTCGAGGCATTCTCATCCTTTATCCAGACTTCCTATGATTATATGGGTTATGATCCAGGGGTTAATCCGGAAAACCTCCTTTTTAAATGGTGGTTCCAGCTTGCTGTTTCACTTGGGTTAGCCGGAAGCATTGTTGGTCTTATGGCCTATCGCTTAGGCGGAAGAGTGACAGTCAATGCAAGAACCTATATGGATAGCAATCGATCGAAAGTACTTAGCAAGCAGGATCGTTTTATCAGGCAAACTGTCACAAGACAGCGAAAGCCTTCAAATGACTCAAAAGGAGGCGGCGGTGGCGGCGGAATTACTGGGGGCGGCCACTCGCATAGCGGAAGCAGGGGAAAGTTTTAATCGTTCTGTTTTAAGTAAAAAGTGAAAGGAGCAGAAATAGATGTCTTTTTTTCGAAATCAATTTGCCAATGTAGTGGAGTGGCAGGAATTTAGAGATGATATGATTTTTTATAAATGGAGCAATCGGGAAATCAAAAAAGGGAGCAGATTAATCATCAGGCCGGGCCAGGACGCGGTATTTTTTAATAATGGAAGAATTGAAGGCGTATTTTGCGATGAAGGTGATTATGATATTGAATCGCAAATCATTCCTTTTCTTTCAACCTTAAAAGGGTTCAAATTTGGGTTTAACAGCGGGATGCGGGTTGAGGTGCTGTTTGTTAATACAAAGGAGTTTATTGTTAAATGGGGCACGAAAAATGCCATTAACATCCCTGCACTTGGTTTTCCCGGCGGTATGCCCATCCGAGCGAATGGAACGTTTACTTTCAAAGTAAATGACTATGTGGCGCTAATTGACCAGATTGCTGGGGTTAAGGAGCAATATCTTGTTGAAGATGTGAAAATACGCATAACCTCTATTCTGGATCAGCTGCTGATGAAGTGGATATCACGGGAAGGGAAGGATATGTTCAATCTTCAATCCAATTCATTTGAAATTGGGAAAGGCATCCAAGAGGATCTTGATATGGAGATGATCAAAAGCGGTATGACGATCACCGGATTTACCATCATGAGCTTTAGCTATCCGAAAGAGATTCAGGATATGATTACAAAAAATGCTTCCCACGGAATGGTAAGCAATGTTGATAGGTATCAGCAGATCTCATTGACAGATGGAATGGCCTCCGGGAAAATGAGCGGCGGCGGGGCAGCATCTGATATGGCCGGAATGATGATGGGAATGAAATTTGCTGAAAAGATGATGAAACAGACGGATTCGGATGCCAAAAGGGAGACGTCATCAGAAAATACTCCGCTGCCTTCGCAGACAAAGGAAGAAGGAAAAAAAGCGCCTAATTTTTGCCCTAATTGCGGAACAAAGACAAGCGGCGGCAACTTCTGCTCCAATTGCGGGCAAAAACTTGTTTAGTATTCACAAAAGAATATCAAATTTTTAAAAAGCGAGACAGCAATGTCTCGCTTTTCTTCTTGAAAAAATAAATCAGCTGGATAATTCCCATATGAAAAAGAAAATGCTAAGCAGGTGAAAGCTAGGATTCTCATGAAAAAGGGCGTGTTGGATCTTGCAATTAGACGGGAAAGGGGTGTTATTGTGTTAAAGAAGTATCTATTTGTTCTAGCTATCTTTGTTATGATGTTTCCTGGCTTAACAGGCTGGGTGAACCCTGTTCAAGCCTCAACTGAATATGCAGGTGAGGGAAAAAAGGAATCCAAACCAGTAACGATTTACCTTGTTCGCCATGGAAAGACAATTTTGAATAACACAGATCGTGCACAAGGATGGATCGATGCCCCGCTTATTCCTTCTGGAGAAGAGAAAATTAAAGAGACGGGAAAAAGGCTGGCGCATATCCCTTTTGTTGGAGCCTATTCAAGCGATAGCGGAAGGGCGATAAAAACAGCTAAATTAATTTTAGGAGAAAATCAAACAACGGCAAAAAGTTTGCCGGTTCTCTTAAACAAGAATCTTCGAGAGGCGTATTTTGGCAGCTTTGAGGGGGAAAAGATGAATGTCCTCTGGAAGGAGACTGCGAAGTACTTAGGCTTCAGCAGTCGTGAAGAACTGTTTGCAAGCAATGGGAATCCCTATGAAAAGCTAGTAAATGCTCTTTCAGAATTGGATCCATCAAAAGAAGCAGAGAATTATCAGATGTTAAAGGATCGCGCATTCAAGGCAATAACGGAAATTGCAGAAAAGACCTATCAAAAAGGCGGCGGAGATTTATTGGTTGTCTCCCACGGGATAACAATGAACGCTATATTGAATCAAATAGATAAGAACAAAGTACCAAAGGGGCTTTTTGCAAATGGAACGGTTATGAAGCTTGAATTTAACGGAAAGGATTGGAAGGTGGCAGAATAGGTTAGGAGGCGAACGAGTACACAAGATATTCTAATCAACTAAGGAGTTCTACTTATATGAATCATAAGCTAGAAGCAAGGGTACACTTGCTTCTTTTTAGGACAATCTTCCTGTTCCATGATAAAATCTTTAATTAAGAGTAATTGTTACAGGGGGTATTGGTTATGGAATTAGGAATTACTACGTTTGTTGAAACAACGCCTGATGCAGAAACAGGAGAGATAAAAAGCCATGCAGAGCGACTGCGTGAAGTGGTTGAGGAAATTGTCCTTGCCGATCAGGTAGGATTAGATATCTTTGGTGTTGGTGAGCATCACCGCAAGGATTATGCGGCATCGTCTCCGGCGATTGTCCTGGCTGCTGCGGCCTCACAGACAAAGAAAATTCGCCTGACAAGTGCGGTTACTGTTCTATCATCTGCTGATCCAGTACGGGTTTTTCAGGATTTTTCCACACTTGATGCCATATCTAATGGCCGTGCAGAGATTATGGCGGGGCGGGGTTCCTTTATTGAATCTTTTCCATTGTTTGGCTATGACTTACAGGATTATGATGAGTTATTTGATGAGAAGCTAGAGTTGCTTTTAAAAATCCGTGGGTCAGAGAAGGTAACATGGAAGGGAGGACATCGTCCGGCTATAAACAATCTTGGGGTGTACCCAAGACCTGTTCAGGATCCGCTTCCGGTATGGATTGGCAGCGGCGGGAATCCACAATCAGCAGTTCGCGCAGGCATGCTTGGTTTGCCGCTTGTTTTAGCGATCATTGGCGGAAGCCCTGTCCAGTTTGCACCGATTGTTAAGCTATATAAAAGGGCAGCAGAAAGGGCTGGTTATGATCCTGCGAAACTTCCAGTAGCTTCTCATTCTCATGGTTTTATTGCAGAAAATACCCAAACAGCTGCAGATAAGTTTTTCCCGTCAACCCAATATGCAATGAACATTCTTGGCAGGGAGCGGGGCTGGGGGCACTATAGCAGAGCAACGTTTGATCAGGCCAGAAGCTTTGAAGGTGCTTTATATGTGGGAGATCCGGAAACAGTGGCAAAGAAAATCATCCATCTCCATGACCAGGTTGGGGTGACCCGTTTTATGCTCCATGTACCGGTAGGGAGCATGCCGCATGAGGATGTATTGAAGGCGATTGAACTATTAGGTACAAAGGTAGCGCCAATTGTCCGTGAGGCGACTGCGAAGTAAATCAAAAAAGGCAGGGGAAGGTTCCCTTGCCTTTTATCTTACTTTGTATAGTTATCGAAATAGCCTTGAATATAGATAATTGGTGTACCTTTGTCTCCGCTTCCTGAAGTTAAATCAGATAGGGAGCCGATAAGATCAGTCAGTCTTCTAGGTGTTGTGCCTTGTGATTCCATAGCTCCAACAAGGTCAGCGTCTTTATTTTCAATATACTCAGAGATTGCCTTTTTAAGTTCTTCGCCTTTTAAGCCTGCGAAGTTGTTGTCAGCAAGATACTTAAGCTTTACCTCGTTAGGTGTGCCGTCAAGTCCAGCTGTATAGGCTGGAGAAACAACTGGATCAGCAAGCTCCCAGATCTTTCCTACTGGATCTTTAAACGCTCCGTCGCCGTATACCATGACTTCTACTTCTTTGCCTGTTTTTTCTTTAAGAGTTTGCTGAATGCGGTCAACAACAGGCTGACAATTGCGTGGGAAAAGCTTAACGCTTTCTTCGGTAGCTTTATTGGATCCCAATAAGCCATATGCTTCATTATAGCCGCTGCCGTCAACAGGCTCAGATAGAATATTATCAAGACTATACACTTTTTCAGCGCCGGCAGCTGCCAAAATCCGCTTTGTGCGGAATCTTGTATGGATATCACATGTAAGAACGCTCTTTGTATATTCAAGAATTGATTTTGGATGATTAGAGAAGATAACCTCGCACTCTACCCCATATTCTTCAATTAAAGACTTGTAATAATCAATATAATCAACACCAGTAAAAGGATGTTTATTATAGCCGAAATGTTCACGAAATTGCTCTTCTGTTAAAACATCTGTCCAAGGGTTGACGCCTTTTTCATCAAGCAGATCGATATCTACTAGGTGGTTTCCAACCTCATCAGATGGATAGCTTAGCATTAAAACAACCTTTTTCGCACCCTTTGCAATACCGCGAAGGCAGATAGCAAAACGATTGCGGCTTAAGATTGGGAAGATAACACCAATTGTATCATCGCCAAACTTTTCACTGACATCTTTTGCAATATCATCAATCGTTGCATAGTTTCCCTGTGCGCGGGCTACGATGGATTCTGTTACAGTCACAATGTCTTTGTCCTGAATAACAAAGCCCTCTGCTTCTGAAGCATTTAATACACTGTCGACAACGATTTTTTCAATAGAATCGCCTTTATTAATAATAGGTGCACGAAGTCCTCTAACAACTGTTCCAACTAATCTTTCCAAAACAAATCGCTCCTTAAGCTATGTGGTAAATATTGTGTTTTCTACCTTTTTACTATACATCAGCATAAGGATATAAGTAAAATTAATATATCTAATGGTAGGTATAAGGAGTGTTTATATGATAGCCAAGCTCGATTTATATCAAGTATTTTGCATAGTCGGTACAAGCGGCAGTTTTTCTAAGGCGGCAAAGTCCCTATTTATGACGCAGCCGGCTGTAAGCCAGGCTATTATGCAATTAGAGAAGGAGCTGGACACCAGGCTGTTTAATCGCACACCTAAAGGGGTGACATTAACCAACGAGGGCAGCATTCTTTTTGATTATGTTCAATCGGCGATTCATTTGGTTGAAATGGGAGAGGAGAAGATCCAGGAATTTAAAAACTTAACCATTGGCGAATTAAGAATCGGGGTTGGCGATACGATCTCAAGATATTTTTTGCTCCCTTATTTAGAGGCCTTTCATACGGAGTATCCAAATATTAAATTTAAGATTGTTAATGGGACAACCCTGGAGATCTGCGCTTTATTAAAGCAGGGAGAGGTCGATATTGCCATTTGTAATTTCCCAATTGATGATCCGCAATTGGAGCAAAGGCCATGTATTGATATCCATGATATTTTTGTCTGCGGAAAAAAAGATAAACAAGAGATTCAGCAGCCACTTGATGTCTCCGATTTAGTCGGTCTGCCTCTAATATTTCTTGAACCAAAGTCCATTTCAAGGAAGTATGTAGAGGATTACTTATTATCTAAAGGCATTAAGATTTCACCAGAATTTGAACTGGGTTCCCATGACCTGTTATTGGAATTTGCCAAAATCAATTTAGGCATTGCCTGCGTTACAAAGGAATTTGCTCAGGATTACTTAAACAAAGAATTAGTTTATGAAGTGCCATTAAAAGAGGCGATACCCAAAAGAAGCATTGGCATCTGTTCCTTAAAAGGCGTACCGCTGTCACAGGCCTCAACCAAATTTGTTGAAATTATAGAGGGGCTTTAGCACGTTAATAAAATGGGGGACAGTCCCCCGCCGCTTTAATGCGGCGAAGGGACTGTCCCCTATTTTTAAAAAAAGGATCATCATTTTAAAGCCGTTCTTGCGCTTTTCTAGTTTTCCTGCACTTCTTTTCTGTTTTTCTTAAATAGTTTAGAAAGTATTTCATAAACCATTGGCACGACGATTAGCGTCAGAAGTGTGGAGCTTGTTAAACCTCCGATTACAGTGATTGCAAGTCCTTTAGAGATTAATCCTCCGCCGCCTGCGCCAAAGGCTAATGGAAGCAAGGCACCGATGGTTGCAATGGCTGTCATCAGGATTGGGCGAAGACGGGTTGCCCCAGCTTCAAGAATGGCTTCACGCATACCCATTCCGCTATGTTCCATGCGGACAATTCGGTCAACAAGGACAATAGCGTTCGTAACGACGATACCAATGAGCATTAATAGGCCCATCATAACGGATACCGAAATCGTTTCTCCGGCGAGATAAAGTCCTGCAAACGATCCAATGACCGCAAATGGCAGGGAGAAAAGAATCGCAAATGGCGCAAGCCCCTCGCCAAATGTAACAACAAGAATGAAGTAGACAATCGCAATGGCTGCAAGCATCGCTGCACCAAGCTGTGTAAAGGTTTCATTCATATCTGCCTGTACACCGGCAACGTCAACATGGACACCTTTAGGCAAATCAAGCTTATCAACAGCTTTTTCTACCTTTGAGGACACCTTTGAAATGTCCTTTTGGGTGATTGTGCCTGAAACGGTTGCATAATACTCGCCTTTGCTGCGGGAAAGGGTATTTAAGGTTGTTCCTTCTTCCACAGTGACAAGCTCAGACAGAGGCATAACTGTGCCAAGAGCTGTTGGTATTGGCGTATCAAGAATGTCGTCAATTGATTCCGGCTGAGATGATTGTTCCTGCTGGACAATTACATCAAGTGAATTTCCGTCTTTTTCAACTGTAGTAAGCACATCTTCTGTTCGATTAGGGTTTAGCATCATAACAAGCTGGCCTGCTGTCAGACCATACTTGATTAATTCGTCTTGGGCTACTTTAAGGGTGTACTCAACATAAGCATCCTCTGCATTGCTTTTAACATCCTTTAAGCCATCAATATCCTTAATCGCTTCTTCTGCCTTAGCAACAGAATCATTTAGTTTGTCTAGGTTTTCACTATAGAACGTATAGCTGATCTCATCTGTTGAACCTGACATAGAAGAAAAGTTCTGGCTTTTCCATTCACCTGATTGGCCGGCGTTAAAGACATATTCTTCAATTTCATCTCGAACCTCTGGGAAGTTTTCCATATCTGGATCAAAGATTAGATACATTAAGGCACCGTCGCCTGAACCGCCCATCATCGCAGACATTTGGTCACCGGATTTAGTAATCGATACTTGGACAATGTCAATATCGTCTCTTTCCAGCATCTTATCCTCAATCTCTTGAACATTTGCCTGCGTCTCCTCAGGAAGCTCACCTGTATGAGGAGTGTAAGTTAAATACATGACTTTATCTTCCTCACTGCCCATGAAGCTAAAACCAATTAATGGTGTCAGCGCTAAGCTTCCGCCGAGCAGCAGAATAGCAAGGATGGAAGAAATAACTTTATGGTTAAGGGATTTGTTTAAAAATCCTTTATACCCATTTGCTAATTTTCCAGCTTCCTTATGGCTGCTTTCTGCCTTTTCACCATATAATTTCTTCTTAAATAAGAAGTGGGAAAGAGCTGGAACGATGGTAATCGCAACGAGCAGCGAAGCGCCCAGGGCAAATGTCATCGTTAAGGCAAAAGGCATAAACAGTTCGCCAACCATTCCGCCGACAAAAATTAACGGAGCAAATACGGCAACCGTCACCAGGGTGGAGGAAAGGATCGGCTTGAACATTTCAATCGTCGCTTCCCGAATAAGGGCACGGCCGTTTAGCTTTTCTTCTTTTAAATGCATTCTCCGGTAAATATTTTCCACAACAACAATCGAATCATCAATGACTCGGCCAATAGCAACCGTAATCGCCCCAAGGGTCATAATGTTCAGCGTGATATCCATCCAATGAAGGAGGAGCAGCGCCATAAAGACCGATACTGGTATAGATACAATGGAAATGATCGTTGATTTAAAATCACGCAAGAAAAGAAGGATGATTAAGACAGCGATTAAACCGCCGAAGACAGCTTTTTCAATCATTGTCGCGATGGATTCCTCAATTGGCTTCCCTTGGTCAAGGGATATATCAACAACAAGACCGTCAATTTTCTTCTCTTCATCTTTCATTAACTTTTTCACCTTATTGACAACGTCAACGGTATTAGCCTGCTGGCCTTTGACAATTTGAATGGCGATGGCATCCTTCCCGTTTGTCCGGGAAACGGATTCTATTTTTCCAACCACTTTTATGTCTGCAATTTCGCTCAGCTTTACAAATGGAGAAGGGTTGGCAGCCGATGGGGTAACAGGAATCAGCATATTCTTTAATTCATCTGCTGTCATGAACTTTCCGTCAATGGCTACAGCCTGTTCGCCCTCTTTAAATTCGTAAAGTCCCAGGGAAACCGCCATATTGCTTGCCTGAATGATTTCCTTTACCTTATCCTCGGTGAGGCCGAATTCATCTAGCTTTGCTTTACGATAAGTCAGGTCAACTTCTTCGATGTGCTGGCCTGTAATTGTCGCTGAGGCGACACCCTCGATTTTTTCAATCTTCGGAAGCAAGCTTTCTTCTACTGTTGAGGTCAGCTCAACAATATCCTCTTTTGTACTGCTGACGCTTAGTGCGACAACTGGCATCATATTCATGCTGATCATCGAGATGGTTGGCTCTTGTGCACCTTCTGGCAGCTTAACTGTGTCCAAGGCGGACTGCAGGGCACGCTTTGCCTCATCCATATCAATGCCATATTCATATTCTACTTGGATACTAGACATGTTCGAATAAGAATTCGAATACACAGCCTTCACATTTTCAAGGCCTTCTGCCACTTTTTCAATAGGGACCGATATGTCCTCCATGACTTTTTCGGGAGTGGCACCTGGATAGACATCCATGACCATCAGGTAGGGGATAGAAATGTTCGGGATTGTCTCCATATTCATTCTTGTGCCCGAATAGATCCCTGATACCGTAATAATGATCGTTAGAAGCCATACAGCAAGTTTGTTTTTCAGAACAAAATTAACTAATCCTTTCACTATAGCACCTGCTTTTGATAAATTGACTTGGTAAACTCAATTACTTATAATAGTGACCAACTAGTCATTTGTCAATCAAAGACAATGGGAGAGAGAAAATTATGGCTAAGAAGCAATTTATTATGGATAAAGCGCTGGAGCTCTTTGCCAAGCAGGGGTTTGCCGCTACATCCGTTCAGCAAATTACAGAGCATTGCGGAATCTCTAAAGGGGCATTTTACTTATCCTTTAAATCCAAGGATGAACTGATCCTGGCATTAATTGACCATTTTATGATGGAAATTGTTTCAGATATTGACCGTATAGTCAGGAACGCATCTAATGATGAGGTTCTTTATGCGTTTTATTATGAAATGTTTCATTCCTTTCTTAAGCGTTCCGATTTTGGCAGAGTCCTTTTCAAGGAGCAAACCCAAACATTTAATGAGGAGCTCCTTTTAAAAATGCGCTATTACGACAATATCATGAACCAATCGATATTGGTGATGATCGACCGATTATATGGCGATACAGTCAGCAAGACAAAATATGATTTACTTTTTTGCATAAAGGGGCTAATGCAGAGCTATTCTTCTTTGTTTTTCTTCAATCAGGCTCCGTTAGACCTGGATCTGCTGGCAAGGACGCTCGTTGAAAAAACGGACCTGCTAGCGAGGCATACAGCCATCCCGTTTTTTTCACAGGAGATTTTTCAATTGTTTAAGCACTCACAAAGCGGCAAAATGACACGGGAACAAATATTGGCTGCAATCGAACATAAATTAGAGGAATTGGAAGAATCAGTGGAAAAGGAATCATTAACACTGCTAAAGCAGGAGCTGCTCGAACCCGCTCTCAGCTCAGTAATTGTGAGGGGGCTGGTGGAAAACCTTCAGAGGAATCCGCACTGTAAATGGATTTATTATCAGCTTTGCAATTATTTTGGCTATTAACGCGTTAAAAGAATGGGGGACAGTCCCCCGCCGCTTTAAAGCGGCATAGGGACTGTCCCCTCTTTTACTGATATTGTTTACATAGAACTTGCTTGGTTCATGCTGGTGTGGGCGGCAGTGTGTTCGCCTTTGCCATGCATGAAGTGGTAAAGGATGGCTGTTGCCATTACTAATAGACCCAAAATAACATATAAATGGCTGTATCCTGTCAGCGGTATGATGAAACCAAGTACGTATGGACCAAAGCCAAGGCCGGCATCAAGAAAGATAAAGAATGTTGATGTAGCAAGCCCCATGCGATGAGGCGGTGTTTTTTTAATAGCGATTGCTTGTGTGCTTGATTGCATGTTGCCAAACCCAAGTCCGATTAGTACCCCGGATAATAAGAGAATGGTGCCAGATCCAGCTGTGCTTAACAGCAGCAATCCGCCAGCATAAAGGATAAAGGCTGGGTACATGACAAAATTAGCGCCTTTGACGTCCATTAAGCGTCCGGAAAAGGGGCGTGAAATTAAGATCGCAACGGCATAGACAATAAAGAAAAAGCTTGCGATTTCGACAAGATTGATTTCAATGGCATAAAAGTTAATAAAAGATAGAACACTAGAATAACAGAAAGCTAAGATAAGCGTCACTAATGCGATTGGCAGTGCTTTAGGCTCAATAAAGCTTGAGAGGCTAAGGCCTTTTGTTTTAGCAGCCTTTGCCTCCGGCGCTTTATATTCTGGTGCTTTCATAAAGAGAGCAATAAGCAGGCTGATGACCCCTAAGCCTAGGCAAAAGCTGAATATCACTTCATAGCTTGTATGCTGGCTCATAAAAAGTCCGATGAAAGGGCCAACGGCGGTAGCTAAAGTTGTACTCATGCTGTAATAGCCAATCCCTTCCCCTTTGCGTGCAGGAGGGATGATCTGTGCAACAATTGTTCCGGTTGCTGTACTCGCTACACCTAGTGCCGTACCGTGCAATAAACGGCTAAATAGTAAAAATCCGATGCCTAAATCGAAATAGTAAAGAATGGATGCCAGGGTAAAGGAGATGAGTCCGATCAGCAGTAATTTCTTGCTGCTCATCATCTCAATCAGGCGGCCAATAAACAGTCGGCCAATCAGGGTACCGATAATAAAGATTCCTGTGACAAGTCCTGCCTGGCTTTCAGACGCGTTAAATTGATTGACTGCAAAGACCGCCATGGTCACTAACAGCAGGTAAAAAATTAAATATAAGAAAAAGTTGACTGATGAAACAATGATAAAGTCTTTCGTCCAAAGTTTTGATCTATGCTGATTCACTTTATCGATCTCCTTATTGAATGATATTATTTCTGATTTCCTCCATGATGCGGATGGCTTCTAGCTGCTGTTCTTCAGAAATTCCTTTTAAAATTTCCTCTTCATATTCATCAATCGAAACACGAACCTTGTTATACAGGTCTCTGCCAAGCTGTGTCAGATGCATGCGTTTTTCCCGTTTATCCTTTCCGGGAATTTGTTCAACATAGCCTAATTCCTCCAAGCGGGCAAAGGTTCTAGTAATGGTAGGTTTCTCCACGCTTTGATAATTGGCAATTTCTACCTGTGTAGAAGGGCCGTAATTAAATAAATAATATAAAATAGTCCATTGCGCGCGATGAAGCTGATGCTTACTAAGATGAAGATTTAAATTATTTTCAAAAGGCCGGTACATCATCAACAGCCGATGAAAGAACTTTTGCGAAGTCTTTATGCCAAACTCCTCCTTCGAAAATAGTTACCAATGATAATAGTTACCGAAGATAACTTTATATATACTACAACTATTCCGCAATAATGTCCAGTGTGCTTTGGTGCTTTAACGAAAAAGGGCTCAGTCGCTTTAAAGCGTTGGGGGACAGGCCCCCAATCCTTTAAAGCGCTAAAAACAAAGCGTGAATATTGGAATTTTCCGCGGCTTCCCATTAAAATGAATGCAAAAGGAGTTGAGTGATATGTCTGAACAGTTGGAGTTAGCAACATTTGCGGGCGGCTGTTTTTGGTGCATGGTTTCGCCGTTTGATGAACAGCCGGGTATTAAAGAGGTAGTCTCAGGTTATACAGGCGGTCATAAGGAAAATCCGACTTATGAGGAAGTATGTTCAGATACCACCGGACATTATGAAGCGGTTCAGATTACTTTTGACCCTTCTGTCTTCCCTTATACAAAGCTGCTGGAGATTTTTTGGCAGCAAATTGATCCAACGGATGCAGGAGGCCAATTTAATGACCGCGGCTTGTCATACCGGACAGCGATTTTTTATCATAATGAAGAGCAGAAGGAGCAGGCTGAAAAGTCTAAAGAGAAGCTTGCAGCAAGCGGACGCTTCCAAAAGCCGATAGTAACAGAAATTCTCCCTGCGAAGGAGTTTTACAGAGCCGAGGAATCCCACCAGCATTACTATAAAAAGAATTCATTCCACTATAATCTGTACAAAGAAGGTTCCGGACGTGCGCCGTTTATCCGTAAAACTTGGCAGAAGGGTAAAAGTGAGGATGAACTGCGCAAGGAATTAACACCCATGCAGTTTGAGGTCACAAGAAGGAATGGAACAGAGCCTCCGTTCAGAAATGAATACTGGGATAACGAAAAAGAAGGGATTTACGTTGACATTATCTCCGGAGAGCCGCTTTTTAGCTCAAGGGATAAATATGATGCAGGATGCGGATGGCCGAGCTTCACCAAGCCTATAAGACGCTTTGAAATTGAAGAGAAGCTCGATACGTCGTATGGCATGAGGAGAATTGAGGTCCGTTCGAAAACATCTGATGCCCATCTTGGCCATGTATTTGATGACGGGCCTGGCCCAGACCATGCAAGATACTGTATTAACTCAGCTGCTCTTCGCTTTATTCCAAAGGAAAAGCTTGAAGAAGAGGGATACGGGGAGTTTGCCGGTCTATTTAAATAAGCTCAAGTAAAAAGGACTGTCTCAAGTGGTGAGACAGTCCTTTTTGTTAAAAATATTCATTTTAAGAAGGGTCTAGCTCCAGGATCCTTGCGCTTTATTAGCTTCTTACAGCTGTTAACGGCTGTAGGGCCTTTTTCAGGGAAGCTAATTCAACTTCATTTAATGGAATCATTGGCAGGCGAACGCCCCCGACTGGGACTCCGTTCATATTAAGTGCTGCTTTGACTGGACCTGGGCTTGGTGCAGCAAATAGGGCTTTCATGATTGGCAGCAGGCTGCGATGCTTTTCGGCGGCTGCTTGAAGGTTTCCGCTTCTAAAGCTGTTAACCATGTCCTGCATTTCATTGCCGATAATATGGGATGCAACAGAAACAATTCCAGCTCCGCCAATAGCAAGAACAGGCAAGGTTAATCCGTCATCACCGCTGTATAGTGAAAAGTCATCCGGTGTTTCACTGATGATTTGCGCCATTGCATCCAGGTTGCCGCTTGCTTCTTTAACAGCGACGATGTTAGGAATTTGCGACAATCTTACAATGGTTTCTACTGAAATATTGACAACGCTTCTACCTGGAATATTATATAGCATGATTGGCAATGCCGTTGCTTGGGCAATTGCCTTAAAGTGCTGATATAGTCCTTCCTGTGAAGGTTTGTTATAGTATGGCGCCACGAGCATAATCCCATCAACTCCAGCTTCTTCCGCTAGTTTTGTTAAGCTGATAGATGCTCTGGTGTTATTTGAGCCTGTGCCTGCAATGACTGGTACACGTCCATTTACTGTCTTCACAACAAACTTGAATAATTCGACCTTTTCCTCTGTTGTTAACGTAGGAGATTCTCCAGTTGTGCCTGCTACGACTAATCCATCTGTTCCATTGGCGATTAAATGTTCAACTAAATTTGTTACTGCAGGAAAATCAATTTCTTCATTCTGATCAAATGGTGTTACCATTGCTGTTAAAACTTGGCCAAAGTTCATTTCCTCACACGCCCTTTTTAATAATTTTAATTAGAGGTGGATAGATTGGGTCCAAGCCTACGCAAAAAAGCAGCATCGAGGAATTCGCTGCTGCTTATAGAAACAATATAATATAACGTAATCGTTTCTTGTGCGATAGCCCTCCATATAGCGGTTCTATATGACAGTCCTGCACTTATTCAATGCAGGCCCAGCCTTAAGTACATGAGATTCTTAAAGCTTCGGCAAATCCCCCTTTCCACAATCGTCAGCGGATCTCATTATCCTCGGATTTGTGTACTAATGGTTTTTGCACCTCTATCCTCACTTCAAAAGATATTGAAATAAGAAAATATATAATTACATTCCATTATAATTGAGGACCCAGTGAAAGACAAGGAGTATTTTCGGCAGGAATAGTTTGCGGACAAAAGGGAAATCTACACATGTAATTTGAAATAAGGAGAGATGGAAGATGAAAAAGTTTGGCCAAAACGAAGAACATGACCAGCAAAAAGTGATTGAAGCACAGAACCAGGCAAATCAGTTTAACAGGGCAGATGTTGAATTCTCCTTAGAGGAAAATGTACAGGAGGCTATTGCAAAGAGCCAGCAATATCAGGCTCAAAATCAGCAGCCGACCTATCAGCCGAATAAACCTTTCTAAGCTGAACTGAATGGAACAGTAAACCGAGTAAGAAATCAAAAAAAATCTGGCACTTATAAACGTGTCAGATTTTTTATTCACTTAAAGAATTCAATAGAAAGTTTCATGTTAAAATAAATAGGTAATGGTTCAAATACTTTTTGTAGGAGCAGTCTGACATGTTCAAATTTATTAAACTGCAAGCAGAAAATCTTTTTCCAGCCTATTTTGCCCTTGTTATGGCTACCGGAGCTCTATCAATAGGCACTCATCTTCTAGGTATGGAAATCTTCTCAAAGTCCCTTCTTTATGTAAATATTGCAGCCTATCTAATCCTATGGCTTCTAACGCTTACCCGTATTGTTTTCTTCTTTCCAAAATTAATTTCCGATTTAACAAGCCATCAGAATGGTCCTGGATTTTTTACTTTAGTTGCAGGAACAAGTGTGTTCGGCAGCCAGCTTATTATTGTTGCCGAAAATCACACCATTCCTCTTTATTTATGGGGTGTGGCCATCTTTTTATGGTTAATTATCATGTATACATTCTTCACAGCGGTTACCATTCGCAAGGATAAGCCGGCCATCCAGCAGGGAATCAATGGAGCCTGGCTGATCGCGGCTGTCGGAACTCAATCGGTTTCCATTCTTGGCACATTGCTTGTTCCATTTGTACATAGCGGGCAAAATATCATTTTGTTTTTTACCTTATGCATGTATTTTTTGGGATGCATGCTATATCTGAATATCATTACCCTTATTTTTTACCGGTTTACTTTTGTGGAGTTTAAATATTCAGCCCTTACACCGCCATACTGGATCAATATGGGTGCAGTAGCTATTACCACGTTAGCTGGGTCAACATTAATTCTGCATGCTGAATACTTTCCTTTGCTTATGGAGATTACGCCATTTTTAAAGGGGTTCACGCTGTTTTTCTGGATTACAGGGACATGGTGGATTCCTTTGCTGTTTATTCTTATGATTTGGCGCCATCTTTATCACCATTATCCCTTTTCATATGACCCGCAATTCTGGGGAATGGCGTTTCCGCTTGCCATGTATACAACAAGCACTTTCCAGCTGTCAAAGGCACTGGGAGTTCCGCTGTTAATGGCTATACCGCGTTTTATGGTATTCATTGCTATCGTTGCATGGATGGTTGTCTTTTTCGGCCTTATTCACCATTTGTATCTTAAATATAATCATTATCGAAGACTGGAAAAGAGGTATAGATAAAGGCGATTTGAGCTAAGCCTTAGGTTATTGTGCTGCTCCCAAATTCTTGCAAAACGTCAATTATTTGGTATTATTCCAAAAAGTCAAAATACTAATATTGTAAAATATAAGTCAATCAATTATGATTAGTTGAAAAGGGATCGCTAATGCGGTTCCTTTTTTTCTAAAATAGGAGTGAAATCATGCTAGTTTTGTCAGAAAGGCAAATCCGGTCCTTATATACCATGAAAGACGCAATAAGGGATATAGAAACAGCTTTAATACAGTACATAAAGGGAAATATTGAAAACCCTCATCGCACAGTTATTGAGTTTCCGAGAAAACATGCATCCGCCTTGTATATGCCATGTGCGATGGAAAAACAAGGGACGACAGCTGTGAAGGTTGTAACAATTTTCCCAAATAACCCATCAGTGGGGAAGAAAACCACACAGGGGATTATTTTATTAAGTGATACAGAAAACGGTAATCATCTTGCCTGTATGAATGCCTCATACTTAACCCGGCTTCGCACAGGTGCCATCAGCGGTGTAGCGACGAAATACCTGGCAAGGACATCAGCATCCACTGTTGCAGTCATTGGAACGGGGGCGATGGCTGAAGAGCAGCTGCAAGCAGTGCTTGAGGTCAGAGATATTAAAGAAGTTTTCTTATTTAACCGGACAAAGGACAAGGCGCAGATATATGCTAAGAAGATTACGGAAATATGCCCGGAATATAGTGGCGGCATTACGTTAATGGACGATCCCGACGAGGCAGTGGCAAAGGCGGATATTGTTATTTGTGCGACACGTTCAGAAACGCCTGTTTTCAATGGAAAAGCCCTGCAGCCAGGGACCCATATCAATGGCGTTGGATCATATCTTCCGCATATGCAGGAAGTTGATTTGGACACACTTAAGCGATCGGCAAAAATTGTTGCAGACACCATTGAAGGGGTAAAGGACGAAGCGGGAGACTTCCTTATCCCTGTTAACAGAGGCGAATGGGATTTTTCACAGCTTCATGGAGAGCTGGGAGAATTGGCAGCAGGAAAAATTGCCGGCAGGGAGTCTGATGAAGAAATTACCTTCTTTAAATCAGTTGGAGTAGCATATTTTGATTTAGCTGTAGCCGCTGCTGCTTATGAAAAAGCAGTCAAGGCAGGAATCGGAACGGAAGTAGAGGTCTAAATATGAAAAAGGCTAGGGCTTGGACCCTTGCCTTTTTTGATTAGGGATATTTTGTTAGTGCTTTTAGCTTTTTGAAGGCTCTGTAAAACCTTTGATGATATGGGTATGACCGCCATTTTCCGTTGTGCGGATTTCCGCGTAATGAGTATGGAAGCCGTTTGGAAGCTGAATAGGCGGACTTGTGTAGGCCTCATAAGAATGGATATGTCCATCATCGAAGGTGGTATACCCGTAAATTTTGTGTACATGGCCATTTTCTGTCTGGATGGGGGTGCCCGTTACGCCAGGATGTAGATGAGTATGTCCATCCACACATGTGGTTGCCCCGCCATGCCCATGTGTGTGCCCCATTTCCTGCTGATGCCCCATTGGAACGGATTGGTCAGTTCTTTTTAATGGATATGTGCCATACGGCTCCAGCCCTTGAATGGGGTAGCCCGTTTGATTGGCAGGCAGTTGTGCTTGCCCGAAATATGGATGATAAGGGTGCCTAAATTGCATGATTACATCTCCTTTTACAATCTTCCATACTAGGGTATGTGACACTCGCCTTTATGGGTGCGTAGGCTAAAGTCTTATTTACTTTTTTGCAGAAAGGATGTTAAATTAACCGCTTAGTTGATTGGAACGGAAGGCGCGTAGACTCCTGGGGGATCAGCGGTGCAGTGAGACCCCGCAGGAGCGATAGCTCTGAGGAGGCTCACAAAACGCTCCCCGGTAAGCGAAGTGCCTCTCGCTGCAATCAACGGCCAAATATAATAGAGCCCATAGAAAAAAGACAGGGCTTGTATACCCTGTCTTAGTGAATTCCCTTCATAAAACCTTGAATTTTCGGCGCTAAAACAAAAAGGATAATGGACAGAACGATGGAAGCTCCGCCGATAACGCCAAAGTAGGTCATTTCCGTTGCCGGTGAATAGAACTTAACAAGCTGTGCGTTAATCGCTTGTGCAGCTGCATTGGATAAAAACCATAAGCTCATTGTCTGTGCTGCGAAAGCCTCAGGGGCTAATTTTGTTGTTGCGGAAAGTCCGACAGGTGATAGACATAACTCACCAAGCACGACAATTAAATAGCTTAGAACAAGCCATAAAGGATTAACTAATGAATCTGCTCCGCCAAAATAAGCCGGCAGAAGAATAACAAGAAAAGACAGTCCAGCAAAAAGCAATCCTAAAGAGAACTTCTGCGGAATAGTTGGCTGTCGCTTGCCAAGTTTAACCCAAAGCCATGCGAAAACAGGTGCTAAAATGATAATGAATAATGGATTTAATGACTGGAACCAAGCCGGTGAGATTTCAAAACCGGCAAAATTCAATTGCGTCCGCTTATCTGCATAGTTAGCCAGGATTGTTGACCCTTGCTCCTGAATCGACCAGAACATCACGGCAGCAATAAACAGCGGGATGTAAGCGATAAGACGGGAACGCTCCACTTCATTCGTTTTCGGGCTTCTGTACATGACAACAAAATAAACAGTAGGAATTAAAAGTCCAAGAATACCAATTAGTGCTATAAAGCTGTCAAAAGTTAATAAGCCAGCAGGAATAGCAATCGCAACAATTACCGCAAGCACGATGGCAACAACGGCAAAAATGGTAAATGTTTTTTTCTTTTCCTCAGGTGACAGCGGATTGTGGACAATGGTACCTGCTAAACCAAGATTCTTTTTCTTTGTCACCATAAATAAAACTAATCCAAAGAACATTCCGACAGCGGCGATTCCAAATCCTAAATGGAAGCTGGTATCCATAACGGAACCGACAATGATTGGCGCTAAAAATCCGCCAAGGTTAATTCCCATATAGAAAATACTGAAACCTGCATCACGGCGGTCATCATCCTCGCTATAGATTTCCCCGACGACACTAGACACGTTCGGCTTTAGTAAGCCTGTACCAAGAACGATTAGAACCATGGATACAAAAAATAGGGCAACGTTTCCTGGGATGGCTAAGGCGATATGGCCAAACATGATTAATATACCGCCATAAAATACTGCTTTAGAAGTACCGAATACGCGGTCAGCCAGCCAGCCTCCAATAATCCCTGACATATAAACAAGTGAACCATATATCGACATGATTGAAAGCGCTAACGTTTCATCTAACCCTAAACCTCCCTTGGTTACTTCGTAATACATATAGTAAACAAGGATGGCACGCATTCCATAGTAGGAGAACCGCTCCCAAAATTCGGTGAAGAAAAGTGTGAATAACCCTTTTGGATGTCCAAAAAAGCCCTTTTGAGGTACACTATTCACAATTTTCTGCTTGTCTATATTAGACATAAAACAACCTCCTTTGTTATACTATAATACTTTTGATGGTTTTTAATTGTCAAAACTGTTTTTTAAGGAAGGATTGCGAGATAATTCTAAAACCTTGATTTAATAGGGTTTAATGGTTTTTTCTAAATAAAAGTAAATTATTTTAGAATAATAATATAATTATGATTAGAGTAAAATTTCCATTAATAAGGAGTTTTTAAGTCTCCATTTAACATTCCATCCAAAAGCCAAAAATATCCTTAAAAAATTTTGTTGATAAAGGGATAAAAATCATGTACTCTTTAACATGCTGTGACAAAAAAATAATTGAATCTTCTTATCAAGAGAGATGGAGGGACTGGCCCTATGAGATCTCGGCAGCGGAACTTAGTGATTAAGTGCTGTGCCAAATCCAGCAAGCAAACGGCTTGATAGATAAGGGAGTGTTTTATAGATATAAGGCCTCTTCTTGTTTATTCAAGATGAGGTCTTTTTTGTGGCAATTTAGGGACAAGAGATTGTCCGTTTAGTTTTTATGGAGGTGGAATGATGAATAAAGGGAATCCATGGGCGCTGATCCCATTTGTTGTTTTTTTAATTCTATTTATTGGTTCTGGGGTCATTACGGGTGACTTTTACTCATTTCCTGTGATTGTCGCGATTGCAGTATCTGGTGCGGTCGCCCTGGCGATGAATCGAAAGGAATCGTTTGGTCGAAAGGTTGATATTTTTTGCCAAGGGGCAGGAAATTTAAATGTTATGCTGATGGTTGTTATTTTCCTCCTGGCAGGAGCTTTTTCAGAGACAGCAAAGGGCATGGGGGCAGTGGACTCTACCGTAAACTTCGCTTTATCGGTTGTTCCAGCAAACCTGCTTGTCGTTGGTCTGTTTATCATTGGGTGCTTTATTTCTCTGTCGATGGGGACATCGATGGGAACGATTGTAGCCTTAGCACCGATTGGGGTCGGCATAAGTGAGCAGACTGATCTTTCCATGGCCTTGGTAATGGCGGCCATTATTGGCGGCGCGATGTTTGGCGATAATCTATCGTTTATTTCTGACACGACCATTACTGCCGTGCGTTCACAGGGTGCACAAATGAAGGATAAGTTTAAGGTTAATTTTTGGATTGTTTTGCCGGCAGCAGTTGTAACAGGGATTATTTTGGGTGCTATTACCATGGGAGAATCGGCGGATGTAGCACATTTATCTTATAATTGGATAAAAATTATCCCTTATGTATTAGTTATTATTTTTGCGCTGGCGGGAATGAATGTCTTCCTTGTTCTAGCCTTAGGCATTGTTCTGGCAGGAGCCGTTGGACTAGCTGACGGAAGCTATAGTTTAATGGAACTTTTGCAGAAGACTGGCGAAGGCATGGCTGGTATGTACGAAATTGCCTTCCTGGCGATCTTAATTGCCGGAATGGTGGAGGTCATTAAGTTTAATGGAGGGATTGACTTTCTGCTCCATCTTGCGACACGCAGGATGAAGACAAAAAAAGGCGCGGAATTTGGTATTGCCGGACTAGTTGGCTTAACGGATTTATCAACTGCCAACAATACAATCGCAATCTTAATTGCCGGACCGCTTGCGAAAAATATTGCCGATCAGTATGGAATTGAACCGCGCAAGGCCGCAAGCATCTTAGACATCTTTTCCTGTACCATCCAAGGCCTCCTGCCATACGGGGCACAGCTTCTGGCAGCGGCCAGTGTTGCGGGCATCTCGCCAGTAAGCATCCTGCAATACTCCTACTATCCTATCCTCATAGGAATCTGCGGAATCATCGCTATCCTAATCGGATACCCAGCAAAAAAAGGGGCCTGAACTTCATCGCTGTAAAGCGATGGGGGTCAGGCCCCCAGTTGTTTAAAGTGATAAAGCGTCAGGGGTGAAAACGCTTACCCATACGTTAGGTTTTGATGTTATAATATTTAGAAAAAGGGGGATGAGCGGTTGGAAGAGAGAGTTGATTTAGCGGTTCAGGATTTTTATAAGGATGAGGGTGCATGGTGCTATGGATGCGGGCGTTTAAATACGAAGGGGCATCAATTTCGGACAGGCTGGTATGATAATGGGGAGCAAACATTGACGATCTATAAGCCGCTTGAAGAACATACGGCAGCACCCGGGTTTGTTTACGGAGGCTTGATTGCTTCATTAATTGATTGCCACGGGACAGGGTCAGCTTCGTTAGCCGTTCATCGGAAAAATGGCCATGAACTTGGTGATGGGGCAGAGCTGCCACGGTTTGTTACAGCATCTATAAAGGTTGATTTTAAAAAGCCTACTCCCCATGGCGCAACATTAAAGGCTATTGGAACGATTGAGGAGATTCATCCGAAAAAATGGAAGGTATCCGTAGATGTATATGCCGATGAAGTCGTTTGTGTACAAGGGGAAGTTATCGCGGTGGCCATGCCGAGCACTTTTACGAGGGGCAATTAACGATATAAGCGCAGAAAAGGTCTGACTTAAGGTTTTATCCTAAGTCAGGCCTTATTTAGTTCTCAGGGATTTTCTTAAAAAGGCAAGATGATTTCTATGCTTGTGCCCTTAGGGGAACTGTCAATGGTTAAAGATCCGTTATGCTCTTCAATAATTTTCTTGCAAATCATTAAACCTAAGCCTGTTCCTTCTTCTTTCGTAGTGAAAAAGGGTTCGCTTATGCGCTGAAGCAGATGCTCGGGAATCCCTGAGCCCTGGTCGGCTATGGAAATCACAATGGAATCTGAATTTTGCTGCTGAGCTGATATATGAATGGTCCCGCCTTTTGGCATAGCCTCGATAGAATTTTTAAGGATGTTAATAAAGACCTGCTTTAGTTGGTTTTCATCACAGTTTATCAGCGGCAAATCTGGCTGTATCTCCTTGAAAATGATGATGCCGTTTAAATTAGTCAGCGTTTCCAGCAGTGTTATCACGTGATTTAAGATTTGTTCAAGGCTATTTCGTTCAAATTTTGCCTGCTGCGGCTTTGCAAGAAGCAGCAGTTCATTGAGAATCGTTTCGATTCGGTTAATTTCAGAGCCGATCACATTAAAATAAACCTCGTAGTCATTTATTTCCTTTTCCATCATCTGAAAAAAGCCCTTTATGGCTGTCAGCGGATTTCGTACCTCGTGGGCAATCCCTGCAGCCAGCTGGCCGGCAATAGAAAGCTTCTCAGAATTGATAATCAGTTCCTGCGCCTTTTTTCTATCGCTAATATCTCTAACTATCATGTGGACGGCAGGCTCATCCTGATAGATGGTTGGAATTGTTTTCAGTTCAACATTAATAATTTTTCCATTCATTTGTAAAAATCTTTTTTCAAATGGTCCGGAAGACTCCCTTGAGATATCGCGCTTTTTAAATTTCTTATGATCCATTATATGTATAAAATCATAGATGGGTCTGCCAACAATATCATCCTTATCCTTAAACCCTAATAAGGCAACACCTGTATCATTAATAAAAAGGCACTTTTCTTCCTTAAGGATAATAACTCCATCAGGTGATTCCTCGACTAGTCTATGATATCTTTGTTCCCCTTCACGAAGCTTTTCCACGGATCTCTTTCGGTCAGTGATGTCCTGGATTTGGCTAATGTAATACAAAGGTTTTCCAGAGTCGTCCCTGACTAAAGAAACGCTCATGATTGCCCAAATCTCCCGTCCATCCTTATGCAGGTAGCGCCGTTCTATATGATAAGAATCTCTTTTGCCTTCTTTTAATAATTTAATAATATGGGCATCCATTTGAGCATCATCTGGGGGAAGCAGGTCTCTAATGGTCAGGTTTAGTAGTTCCTGTTCATCATAGCCAAGGCTTTTACAAAGAGATTGATTAACCTTTATCAGATTACCGCCAACAGCTATGAGGGCCATACCAATGGCGGCATGTTCAAAGGCATAAATAAACAATTGCGGATTTTCCAGATTGATCTTATCCATCACTCGCGTTTACCCCTCGTTTATTTGAAGTAATCCCTATGTGTTTAATAGGAAAAATATTTTTAAGAAACAAAAAGGTTATACTATTTAGATATATAATAACACTTTTCTAACAATAGAGGATTATAATTTTAAATTTTTGTTTCGATATTTAATGGCATAAAAATGTTCGGAAACGGGTATATGGAATTGAATACCAATCACAGAAAAAGGTGAAACGTACATGAGAAGGACATGGTGGAAAGAAGCGGTTTGCTATCAAATATACCCGCGCAGTTTTCAGGACTCCAACGGGGATGGGATTGGCGATATTCAGGGCATTATTCAACGGCTTGATTACCTGAAGGATTTAGGCATCGATGTCATATGGGTTTGTCCGATGTTTCAATCGCCGAATGCAGATAATGGCTATGATATATCAGACTATCAGGAGATTATGGAGGACTTTGGAAACATGGCTGATTTTGATCAGCTTTTAAAAGAGGTGCATAGACGAGGAATGAAAATCATCATTGACCTCGTTTTAAATCATACAAGTGATGAACATCCATGGTTTATTGAGTCGCGTTCCTCCAAAAAGAATTCAAAACGGGCATGGTACATTTGGCGGGAAGGAAGAAGGGGAAAAGAGCCTAATAATTGGGAAAGCATTTTTGGCGGGTCTGCTTGGGCGTTTGATGGAAAAACCAAAGAGTATTATCTTCACCTTTTTTCCATCAAACAGCCTGATCTCAATTGGGAGAATCAAAAGGTGCGCAAGGCCTTATATGAGATGGTAAATTGGTGGCTTGAAAAGGGTGTTGATGGATTTAGAATCGATGCCATCAGCCATGTAAAAAAACGCCCTGGGCTCCCGGATATGCCTAACCCGGAAAGGAAAAAATATGTTTCTTCTTTTCCAATGCACACCAATCAGGAGGGGATCCACACCTACTTGAGCGAGCTGAAAGAGCAAACCTATGGGAAATACGATGTGATGACCGTAGGAGAGGCAAATGGTGTCGATGTTGAGGGAGCAAAGCTGTGGGTTGGCCCAAAGGATGGAAAGATGGATATGATTTTTCAATTCGAACATCTTGGGCTGTGGGATTATAGTCATCCTGAGCTTGATATCGTTCAATTAAAGAAGGTTTTGACCAGGTGGCAAAAGGGCTTGGAGAATCAGGGATGGAATGCTTTATTTATAGAAAATCATGATAAGGCAAGGGTGGTTTCTACTTGGGGAAATGACCGGGAGCTTTGGCGTGAAAGTGCGACTGCATTTGCCGGGGTGTATTTTTTAATGCAAGGCACTCCATTCATTTATCAGGGCCAGGAAATCGGCATGACAAATGTAAAATTCCCTTCGATTGATGATTACAATGACATCGCTGCAAAAAATCTTTACCAGGAAAAGAAGATTGAGGGGATGGAGCACAAGGAAATTATGGAAATCATCTGGGCTTCCTCAAGGGATAACAGCCGAACGCCCATGCAATGGTCTAATCAGAAACATGCAGGTTTTACAGCAGGGACCCCGTGGATGAAGGTGAATCCTAATTATCAGTCGGTTAATGTAGAAACGCAGCTTGCCCAAAGGAATTCAATCCTATCATTTTACAAAAGTCTCATTCGTTTGCGGAAAGAGAATGCAATTTTCACCTATGGCCAGTATGATTTGCTCCTTGAGGAGGATCAGCAGCTGTTTGTGTACACACGTACTTTGGAAAAAGAGCAGGTAATGGTGATGGCTAATTTATCAGCTGAAGAGGCAGCTTTTTCATGCGAAAGTTTTACTTTTGGCTCCCTGCTATTAAGCAATTATTCTGCTGATGCCCCTTTGCCAGCTAAGAGCCTTGTTTTAAAGCCCTATGAAATTCGTGTTTATCGAATGGGAAAAGACTAAAGGAAATGGCTCATGCTAAAATAAAAGGAAAAAGCTGTTAGTGAGGAGTTTGAACATGGCTCAGGGAAAAACAAATGCAATGCGTATTCTTGATGCAAAAAAGGTGGAATACGAGATCATCACCTATGATAGTCTTGATGGAAAAATTGATGGGATATCTGTAGCAGGGAAAATAAACAAGGATCCAGAGATGGTTTATAAGACATTGGTCGCACAGGGAAACAGCAAGCAGATTTATGTATTTATCATCCCTGTAGCCGAGGAGCTTGACTTGAAAAAGGCAGCAAAGGCCGCTGGAGAAAAGAAAATAGACATGGTGCCGGTAAAAGATATTCAAAAGCTGACGGGATATATCCGCGGCGGCTGCTCGCCTGTAGGCATGAAAAAGCAATACCCAACCTTTCTTGATGAGAGAGCCTCTGAACTTGAAACCCTCATCGTCAGCGGGGGAAAAATCGGCATGCAGCTGGAAATTAGCACAGGTACCCTGCAAACTATCATCGGTGCAAAGCTCGCTGAAATATGCAAGTAAACCTGCTTTACCACATTAAACCGGTGGGGGCCTGACCCCCATTGCAGTGATGCGTTAAAGCACTGGGGGCCTGACCCCCATTGCTGTAATGCGGTAAAGCGGCTGTATCCCTAAAGTTCTGTTTACGCATTAGGCAATCACCTATTGTTTCCTTTTTGCATATGGTAGAGATGAACACAAGATTGCATTGAACGGAAAGGGTGTGTAACAGTGGCCGGAAAAATTTTAAATTACTATGGTGGCGGAAATACAGCTCGTGGTTTTTATAGTTTGTTTGATTCGAATTTACAGGGACTTGATCGGCTATTCATTCTTAAAGGGGGCCCTGGCACAGGTAAATCCTCATTGATGAAGGCCATTGGCGCTGAATGGTCAGATAAAGGCTATGATCTTGAATATATTCACTGCTCATCTGACAATGATTCGATTGATGGTGTGATTATCCCAGCACTTAAAGTGGGAATTGTTGACGGAACAAATCCGCATGTCATAGAACCTCAGGCTCCAGGAGCTTTAGATGAATACGTAAATCTTGGTATTGCCTGGGATTCACAGGCGCTGGCAAAGAGGAAAAAGGAAATTCTGCAGCTGAATAAGCTCATCAGCGGCTCATTCTCAAAAGCTTACAGCACTTTCGCCGAGGCATTGAAAGTTCATGATCGGTGGGAAAAGATTTATATCGACAATATGGATTTCACAAAAGCTGACCGGGTGGCAGAAAAGTTGATGCAGCAATTCTTTGGCAACATGAAACTAAACAAACCATCCGAAATTAAGCATCGTTTTTTGGGTGCTGCCACACCGAAGGGGGCAGTCGACTTTGTGCCGAATCTTACAGAAGATATCCAAAAACGATATTTTGTGAAAGGCCGTGCTGGAACCGGAAAATCCTCTATGCTGAAAAAAATCGCAGCTGAAGGGGAAAAGCGCGGACTTGATATCGAAGTTTATCATTGCGGCTTTGATCCGCATAGCCTGGATATGGTTATATTCCGTGAGCTTGGCATTGCTATTTTCGACAGTACCGCTCCGCATGAGTATTTTCCTGACAGGGCTGGGGACGAAATCATAGATATGTATGATTTAGCTGTCTCACCAGGAACAGATGAAATCTTTGCTGAGCAAATCAAGGAGATTAGCCAGCAGTATAAGGGGAAAATGAAGGAAGCGGTCTCGTATCTTGCTCAGGCTAAGGTTCTAAGAGATCAATTAGAGGCCATTTATATTGAAGCAATGAATTTCAGTACAGTCGATCGCTTAAAAAATGAAATCAGAGAGGAAATTTCACAGATGGCCAGCAAAATGGAAAAAGTACTGGAATAATTGAAAAGAAGGCAAACACCTAATGGGGACCTATGAATACATTAAAGGGAATAGATTTTGAAAGGGGCTATCAGTTTAATGGCTTTTATGAATTTTCCAAATCTAAATCCCTTTGATTATGACAATGGGCAAATGCATGACAATAATGAATACTTTGGAGGGGACGATCGCGTTAGTCCGCCAGGGTTTCCATCAGGCGGAGGCCCATCCGGACCGCCATTCTCCGGCCAGCAAGGGTTTCCTCCAGGTCTAGGAGGCTTTCCTGGATTCCCAGGCCAGCAACCGGGATTCCCAGGCCAGCAGCCAGGATTCCCAGGCCAGCAGCCAGGATTCCCAGGGCAACAGCCAGGATTCCCAGGGCAACAGCCGGGATTCCCAGGGCAACAGCCGGGATTTCCACCAGGGCAACAGCCAGGAGGATTTCCTTCGGGAGGGGGACAGCAGGAAGGACCGCCAAGCTCGCCTCCTCCTAGCTTTACACCGCAAATGCAGCAGCAACAGGGAGGAGTTACGGCCTTTGCTGTTGATCCGGGAGCCATTAGAGGCTGCTTGCACCGCTTTACTTACATCTGGCTTACTAATGGGCGAGGCTTCTGGTTCTACCCAACCTTTGTAGGCAGAAACTCTGTTGCCGGCTGGCGGTGGAGAAACTTCCGCTGGACATATTACGGAACAGATCTGCGCAGAATCCGCTCCTTCCGGTGTGTGTAAAAAAAGACGGACCGCTTTTTCGGTCCGTCTTTTCTATTAAAAAATAATATGTGCAATCAATACAATAATCGGCAAGGTAATTAAGGTTCTTTCTAGGAAGATAATAAATAATTCTTTTAAGGAAACAGGGATTTTTGAACCAAGCAAAAGTCCGCCTACCTCAGACATATAAATTAATTGTGTAACAGATACACAGGCAACGATGAAGCGGGTCATGCTGCTTTCAATTGATGCGCCGATGACAGAAGGGAGGAACATATCCGCAAATCCGACAATCAGTGTCTCCGAAGCGGCCTTCGCTTCAGGAACCTGCATTAATTCAAGCAATGGAATAAATGGCAGACCCAAGAATTTAAAAATCGGTGTATACTCAGCAATAATTAAGGCAAGTGTTCCAAGCGCCATGACAATGGGGGCAACGCCCATCCACATATCAAGAATATTTTTTGCACCGCTCTCAAAGAATTTCTTCACACTTCTATTCGTCTGTGCCTTTTCTACGGCTTGGACATACCCCCAGCTCAACGATGTATGGCCTTTTGGAATGGATTCATCCAGTTCCTGTGTTTGTTCAAGGAAGTAAGTGTTCGGCTTTCTTGAAAGCGGCGGGATTCTTGGGCAAATAATCGCTGCAACAAGTCCGGAAAAAGTAACGGTTGCATAAAAAGGGACAAACATGCTTCCAAGGTTGACTTGTGAAATGACCACTAAACAAAAAGTAATAGAAACGACAGAGAAAGTTGTCCCAATAATTGCAGCTTCTCTTTTTGTATAGTAGCCGTCTTCATACTGCTTGCTTGTCAGCAGCACCCCGATGGTTCCATCTCCAAGCCATGAAGCGACACAGTCAATAGAGGAGCGGCCAGGCAGCTTAAAAATTGGACGCATGATTTTTGTAAACATCGTACCGAAGAATTCAAGCAAGCCAAAATCTAAAAGCAGCGGCAGGAACAATCCGGCAAATAAAAATACTGAAAATAGGACAGGCAGAAGATCATGTAATAAGAGCCCTCCTGTGTTTTCAGACCAGATGGCTTCTGGGCCAATTTCAAAAAGGGTACAAATAGCAAAGATTCCGCCAAGAACTCTGGCTGCTGTCCAAACGCCTGAGACATTAAATAGATTATTAAAAAATGGGCTATTCATAATAGCCTTTGGCTGAAATATCTTTGTTATGAGAGTGCCTATCAGTGTGATTAAGATAATAAATGCCATAATGCCTGGAAGATAGGCTCCCAGCAGGTCCTGTATCCAGTTGGATAGGATCGCAATTGGTATGGTAAATTCCCCATTGACCTTAATGGGAACCATGAAAAGGGCAATTCCAATCAGGGAGGGGATAATAAATTTAACGATGTCTAATGGAGCATATTTTCCTGTTGCGTCGTTCAAAGTAATCACCTTTACTATTTATATTTATAAGCCAAAGGTTATTTTAATGCACATTTACAGAAAAGCCAATGGGTTTATCCGATTTAAAAAAAGTGACAAATTTCTAACTACGGATAATTTCAGCTTATACTATTTCTTAGCTTCCACAGACTTTCGTTGAAATAAACGTATTTTTTAACCAGTTCCTATCCTTTTAAATTCAATCCTTAGAGTGTGCACCACCCTTGATTTATCAGAGAGTAGGCAGATTAGTCCCGAAAAAGTGTGCTGCGGTGGATTTCAGGCACAAAAACAGCAAGTTAGTTCCCGAAAAGGTGTGCTGGGTAAAATTTCGGGCACAAAAACAGCAGGTTAGTTCCCGGAAAAGTATGCTGGATAAAATTTTGGGCACTAAGACAGTATCTTAGTGCCCAAAACACTACTCCCGGTCAAATTTGCGTCACTAACATCGAATCTTAGTTCCCGTTTGAACCAACACTATGATTTTTCGGGAACTAATTAATTAGGCTCATAGGCAATTTTCACCGCAGATTAAAAGAATACCAGTCCAATAGAGATGATAACCCCAGTTACCACAAGGGTTAGGACGCAAAAGCCCATAATATCCCTTGCTTTCAGACCAGCGATGGCAAGTGCCGGCAGGGCCCAGAATGGCTGGATGAGATTCGTCCAGGCATCTCCCCACGCCACAGCCATGGCTGTTTTTGGAATAGACGCATTGAGAGCCTCGGCTGCTTCAAGCATAACCGGCCCCTGAACGGCCCATTGCCCGCCGCCTGATGGAACAAAGAAGTTTACAACCCCTGCGCTGATAAAGGTGAAGAATGGGAAAGTAAAATCATTGGAAATCGACACGAAAGCATTAGACATGACAACAGCCAGCCCTGAGGCAGTCATCATTCCCATGATCCCGGCATAAAACGGGAATTGTACAATAATGCCGCTCGCTCCTTTTACGGCATTAAGAACCGCCTCAAGGAACCGTTTAGGTGTTCCATGAAAAAGAATCCCAAGGATTAAAAATAGGAAATTAACAATATCAAGATTTAGCTTAAATCCATTCGAGGCAAAGTAATAGAATAAGAACACAAGACCGAAAATGCCAATGATCAAAGAGATAATCTTACTATTCTCAAGCCGTTCAGCAGGTGTCATGGCTGATTTTTCTTTTGATTCTTCCATGCTTTCCTCGAGAATGGCTGGATCAACGGTGACGGTGTCTTTTTGAGCTGGCATTAATAGGCGATTAACAATAGGTAAAATTAATACCATGGCGATGATAATGATGATATTGAAAGAAGCAAAGATAGTTTGATCAGTTGAGATAATGCCAATGATGTCCTGGGCAAAATGGCCTTCAGTAGCAATTGTTAAAGGTATGGATCCTGATATTCCTCCGTGCCAGACTACAAATCCAGAGTAAGCGCTTGCAATTAACAGCCGGTAATCCACACCTTGTACCTTTTTCGCCAGTTCTTTGGCAAACAGTGCTCCAATGACAAGGCCAAATCCCCAGTTAATTAAACTGGCTGCCAGTGAAACTAAGGTAACAATAATAATTGCCTGACCTGGTGATTTTGCCGTGCTCGCGAGCGCACCTAACCCTCTTTTAAAAATCTGGCTGCTCGCCAGGACATGCCCTGTAACCAGCACCAGCACCATTTGCATGGAGAAGGTCAGCAATCCCCAGAAGCCTGTGCCCCAATGCTGAATCATTTGGTAGGGGCCGCTGTCGGTGAAAATTAATCCTAATCCAAAGACAACAAAAGTAAGAATGATGACAAACAAAAACGGATCAGGCAAATACCGCTGCATAATGCGGTTAAAAAAAGAAACTAACACTTTCATTCTTATTACCTCCTTTATTGCAATATATTCCATGTGCGAGGAAAATATTTTTAATATTCCGAAGGATGGACGCCTTCTTAGCTTTTGCTGCTATCCGTAAAATGGTAAAATGAAGGAGAGGAGTGAAATAGATGAATCTAATGTGGTTTCTCCTTATTATTTGTGTGGGCTTAATTGGGCTTGGGGTTTTCATCGACTGGCGGAACAAAAGGAATGGCCTTGAACATTCAGACCCAGAGGAAAATCAAAAGCATGTTTCAGAATCAGAAAGAGCGTATGTAGAGTCATATATGCATAATATGAAAAATGACCATAATAATGGGCCGTTTTAAATAAAGGGGCATTACTGCTTAGCCGGTAATGCTCTTTTTTCATAATGGTGCAGGATAAAAAGATAAATTTGCGGAAACAAAAGTACTAGAATAAGCTCGTTGAAAAAAGGAGGTTTGAAATGAGATTTCTGTTCAGCATATTGCTGGTGACTGTAATCATTATGGGGGGATGTTCGACCACCCCTGAAAAAAAGGAATATGAGGATCAGGAAGCAAATCTGCAGCTTACAGAGCCAGAAATTGTTGCATCTAATCTGCAAATTCCTTGGTCAATTGATCAAATAGACGATACGTTTTATCTATCGGAAAGGCCAGGGCATATAGTCAAGGTTGAAAATGAAAGGGCAGAACGTCAGCAGGTGCAGCTGGAAAAGCCATTGGCAACTGCGGCAGAGGCCGGACTGCTAGGTTTTGTGCTGGCACCCGACTTCTCAGCAACAAAGGAAGCGTTCGCCTATTATACATACAAGGATAGTACCGGCCAGTATAATCGGATTGTTGTTCTTCGGCTCGACGGTAATACTTGGAGGGAAGAGCGGGTTCTTCTAGATAGGCTTCCAAGCGGAAGAGTCCATCACGGAGGCAGGCTTGAGATTGGCCCGGATGGCAAGCTCTATGCAACAACAGGCGATGCTGCAGAAAACCCAAACATTGCCCAGGAGCTGGATTCATTGGGTGGAAAAATAATAAGGATGAATTTGGACGGTACTGTTCCAAACGATAATCCATTTCCTAATTCTTACGTATATAGTTACGGGCACCGCAATCCGCAAGGCTTAGCGTGGGGAAGTGATGGAACCCTGTATGAAAGTGAGCATGGCCCATCAGCAAATGACGAAATTAACCGGATACAGCCGAGGCATAACTATGGCTGGCCGGAGATAACGGGAACTGAAAAACGAGAGGGAATGGAAACGCCGCTGTTTACCTCCGGAAATGATACTACATGGGCTCCTTCTGGCATGGAATTTTATGATGACAAGCTATATGTGGCCACATTAAGAGGGAACGCTGTTAGGGAATTTGATCTGCAAACAGGGGGCAGTAAAGAGGTCATTACGGGTCTCGGGCGCATCAGAGACGTTTATATTAAAGATCATTATTTGTATTTTATCAGCAATAATACGGATGGCCGCGGGATTCCGCTTGAAGGGGACGATAAGCTTTATAGAATTCCTTTAGCCAAAATATAGGAAAGGCCTGCTCCCGTCAGGCCCTAATGGCTATTCGGGGGACAGACCTTTTATTAAAAATTGAATGGTTTGTTCAATTTCTTCCTCATCATTCCAATCCAATTCCGGAAATAGCAGATACCTTGCAAAGAAGTACCCGGCGATTGTCGTTATGGTCATGCGGATGACCCTCTGCGGGGGTATGGTGATGACCTGCCCCTTTTCCTGGTAATGCTCCGTCAGCTTTATATATCGATCAAACACTTTGCTGGCAATGTGTTCCTTAAATTGCTCCTTCAGCTCAGGGTGAAAGGGGATCTCTTGAATAAGAATTTTAAAAACCGGCAGATTGTCTTTCAGAAATGCCTTGCGGTTTTCAATCATCGCTCTTAGAAAGTCTTCGAAGTGATCGTACTTTGTGTCTAGGACTTTATATAAATCTTTGATGACAAAAGGTGCCAGCAATTTGGCCATCATGGGTGCGACAATTCCAAGGAGCAACTCCTTTTTTGTTTTATAATGCCTAAAAATCGTCCCTTCTGCGACGCCGGCCTTTTTGGCAATCTCGCTGGTGGATGTCGCAGCATAGCCCTTTTCCGAAAAGGACTCGATAGCGGCAACAAGAATCTTTTTCTGTTTCTCTGTAAGTTCCTCTTCATTAAAAATTTCGGTTATCCACGTATCGTGCTCTTCCATTTTTAACTCCTTTAATGGCTTGTGATACCTCTATTATAGTAAAAAGCAAATAGAATATAAAAATTAGATCTTGCGGTATTTTCTTAGCGCCAAAATATTCAGAAGCATGAATAAGGCAGAAAATGCGGCAAGGATCAATAAATCCTGATCAATCATATCCCAGCCATATCCTCTTATCATGACATTCCTTAATGCTTCAGTGGCATAATACAGCGGCATGAATGGGCCAATCCAGCTGAGCCAGTCTGAGATCGTATCAAGATTGAACAGTCCGGAAAAAAACAGCTGCGGAACAATAACAAGCGGGATAAACTGGATCATTTGCAGCTCATTGTTGGCATAGGCTGAGAGCAGCGTGCCTAAAGTCAATGCGGTTAATGATACGAGCAGGGTAATCAGCAGTACAAAGCCAAATGACCCTTCCATAACCATGTCGAGCACATAGATGGAATACCATGTGATGATAGCGGCCTGAATCATAATAAAGATCCCAAAGCCAATGACATATCCCATAACAATTTCCCATTTTCTTAAAGGGCTTGATAGCAGTCTTTCAAGCGTGCCTGTTGTCCGTTCCCGTAAAAATGAAACACCGGCAATGAGAAATACAAAGAAGAAGACGAAATAGCCAAGCAGAGCAGGGCCATAATAATCAAACTGTCCTAATTCATCGGAGCCGAATACATAATCAATGTCTAATTCCTGCTGCAGAGAGGATTTTTGCAGTGGCTTCATAGCCTCCTGTATCCACTTCATGACTGAAGCATTTACACTGGGATCACTGCCTTCAAGGACCACAGATGGAACCTGGTTTTCGAATAGCAAGTAGCCATCAAGCTTGCCTGCAGATAAAGCCTTCTTGGCAGCTTTTTCAGTTTCATAGTATTCGATATTGCTATTCTCTAAATCTAGCTGGCTTTGAACAGGATCGGGTACAGCAACCAGCCCAACATTGGGGATATAATCTTCACCGTCAAATACCAGGTACAGCATGGACAGAACAAGAATAGGAGCAAAAATTAATAAAGCCAATGTCCTTTTATCCCGGACAATTTGCCGAAGGATGCGGATGAATAGTGCAGTTACCCTCATGATTGGGCACCTCCATACACTAGGAAAGCTTCTTCAATGCTTTCTGAGTGTGTTTTTTCCTGTAATTCTGCAGGGGTCCCGACGGCAATAAGCTCGCCATCGCGAATCATGCCAAGGCGGTCACACTTTTCTGCTTCGTCCATGACATGGGTAGTAACAATAATGGTTGCCCCTTTTTCTTTTAGCTCGTTAAATGCCTGCCAAATACTTCTTCTTAATACAGGATCAATTCCTACTGTCGGTTCATCGAGGATCAAAAGACTTGGCTCATGGAGCAGGGCAATCGCTAAAGAAAGCCTCCGCTTCATCCCGCCGGAATAATTGGCTACGGGCTTATTTATGTGTTCAGACAAGGAGACGGTGGCCATGACCTCGCTGATGCGCTGTTTCTTTCTTGCTCCTTTAAGCCCATAAAGGGAGGAGAAAAAGTCTAGGTTCTCTCTGGCTGTGAGCTCTGTATAAAGGGCATCGGATTGAGCCATATACCCAATTCTTTCAATAATCTTCAGCTTTGGCATCTTTTCTTCAAAAATATAGCACTCACCTTCAGAGGGGGTATCCAGGCCAACAAGCTGTTTGACAAGTGTGGTTTTACCAGCGCCTGATGGCCCAAGCAAACCAAAGATTTCTCCGGCAGCAATGTCAAGACTGAGTTTCTTTAATACCGGCTGTTTTCCAAATGACTTTGAAACATTCCTAATCGAAACGATTTGCTTTTCCAAACACAGCACCTCATCTTTGTTGTGAGTAATCACTCATTTTACTCATTGTAAAACGAACGCAGACTTTTGTAAAGTGAGTAATCACTCACTCCCTCCGAAAAAAATCCCCTTCAGCTAATCAGAAGGGGGGCGGGGGTCACACAGTATTACAAAATTTCAATATCTAATGAATGGACCTGAGATACGAGAAGATCCTCATATTGTTTTTTCGCCAGGTAGAGCACCTCTTGTTCATTCACATCCGGATTTTCCTTTTTTACTTTGGCAATTAAGTCTGCCTGGACTTTTTGGGTCAGGATAATGAGCTCGTATTGAGCTTTTTCCTTGTTCCAAAACTTGTCTTCACCAAATTCGCTGATCATTTTTTTGGCGATCTTAAATTGATCATACTGTCCCCGGACCATGTTCAATTCCTTTTCAATTTCTTTTTTCTCCGCTTGATATCCTTTTTCTGAACCAAGCATCGCGACAGCGCGAAGGCGGATGATCTGTGTCAAAAGTGTATTTTGGTCCTGAATGGATTCTTTTTCACTCTCTAATCCTGTCAAAACATCTTCAAGCTCGTCTCCTTGATATTTCTCACCGGCTTCCTCAGCCTTTATCGCAAGGTGAAGCTCATTGATAAAACGGTAGAATTCAAGATCTTCATTTGTTATCCATTCTCCATTGATCATGGCGGCTCCAGCAGGCTCTTTTACCTCATATTCCATGACCTTTTCGGATGCCTTCCCATCTTTTTCGAGGGTATAGATCATTTCCCATTTGCCAGCCATAGGGAGCTCAGCTTCACCTGTATAAATGCCATCGCCCTTTTCTTTAAAAGAAACCTCATATGTGCCATGGTCCATGTCAGTCATATTTAATTCCGCACTGATATCCAATCCTTCTGCGGGCTGATCTTTATCAGTGACATTAATTTCAAATGCGCTTGTTTTGTCCTTTTGAAAATATAAATCCCTTTCCATGGAAACCTCATAGCTGCTATCGGTACCGCACGCAGATAAAAGGAATATCAGGATAAATCCAGCTGCTAGCTTTTTCATTTTCCATTCTCTCCTAGCTTTTGAGATTGAAGGAATGCTTCAACCGTGTATTTTGTCATTTTTCCCTCTTCTAAAAATGCCACATGTGTACAAAGCTGTTTGATTTCATCCATATGGTGGGAAGAAAGGAGGATGGTCTTATCTTTGAGGCTCTTCAACGCATCGAGTATTTCCTTCCTCCCTATGGGATCGAGACCGCTCGTTGGCTCATCGAGGACTAAAATATTAGAATCCTGATAAAGTGTAATCGCCAGACCTAATCTTTGCAGCATTCCTTTTGAATAATTTTTAATGGCTGCATGCCGGTCTTCCCAAAGGTTTACCGCCTTTAATGCTATTTCCATCCGATTCTCATCAGGCTGCTGCGCCAACGCCCGGGCAAAGAAGATCATATTTTCCATACCGGTCAATAATGGATATAACATAAATTTTTCTGGAAGATAGCTTATTTCATTGTTTGATCGTCTTGGTTTCTGTGAGGCATTCCTGCCATTAATAAGGATCGATCCTTTTTTTACGGGAAGGATGCCTAGGAGGCTAAGAATAAAGGTTGATTTGCCGGCGCCATTTCTTCCAACTAAGGCGCAAATTTCATTTTTCTCAATAGATAGATTTACATGGTTCAATACGGTTTTCTTTCCATAGGCTTGATAAAGATTCTCTACCTGTATCATTCCGTGCCCTCCTTACGGTGAAAGATGACAGCCAGGATATAGGATGTGAATAATAAAAGTACAGCATTTGCCATTAAAAATAGTCCCGGCTTCATCCACATGAACGATTGCAAAAGCTTTGACATATGATCAAACGAGTAAACTCCTAATGATGATTCAAGGAACATCCTGGCAGCCTGCAGCGGATTGATGAAATAGGCGGCAGAAAATCCTTTAACATTTTCGTATGTCACGTCTGAAAGGAAAGACAAAAGGATAAAGTCATGCAGAAAGAAAAAGTAAAACCAGACAGCAACAGTAAAACCGACAATTTGCATCCTTGATCTGCTGATGCTTCCAATCAAAAGTCCCAGCTGTGTATAAATTAAGAATAAGCATAAAAGGGACAGCAAAAAGGCCAGATAGGCTTTTAAATCAGGCTGAAAGAAAAACTTTATGATGATCAGATAAGCAAAGAACCAGAGAAGGACAGGGCCAAGCAAAACTGAGTGTACAGCGATGCTCTTTTGCAGCAAGAAGCTTTTATAATCATCGCGCCGTGTCAGCAGCATAATCAGTGTTTTCTGTTCCTTTTCTTGAAAGATGGCAAAGGCCCCTAAAAATAAGCAGATGATCGGGATAAAATAGATGACTGCATCAAATAGATTAATCAGCAGCACATAAAATCCCTGGTCAAAGGAAAGATTGGAAGACTTATATAATAGGCCAATCGAAACGAGAACAATGATACCGAAAGATAACCATAATCCCTTTCCTTTTATGTTTTCCTTCCATTCCTTCCAAATATAATGCATAACTGATGTCTCCCTTTAATAAAAATGATGGCAATGATTGCGGCTGCTGCCAGCACAAACAACATTTTGCGGGCATGGGATCCGCCGTTTTTGACGATTGGGGACGGGTCTTTGAACATGGTTTTATCATGATTGAACATTTGATTCATTTTTTCATAGATGGAAATGGCCGGGCTTTTCAGAAATAGATAGGTTAATTCCTGGTCTTCAATCAGCTCATACAGAGAGGATTGATAGGAGACAGGCTGATCGCCAATTCCATCCTGATTTAAATCAAGTACGGGAAAAGTTTTCCCCCAATAGTTTCCTTTTCCTTGGTCGCTCCATTGATTGCTTGATCCCTGTCCGCCAAGCGTTACAGCTGGGATGGTGTTTTCCTCTATTTCATTCAAAGTGAATAGCTGATTATTGGAGCTGGCCCACAGCTCAATCCCAATTTGGTTTTTTAGAATCCGATTGTTTTTAATGATGGTGTCTGTTGCCTGATCTATATACAATCCGCGCTGATTTAAGAAAAATGTATTCTCCTCAATCAGGGTATCGCTTGCCGAGAGAAGCAAGAGTCCAAAGGATTTATGTCCGTAGTTAAAAATAAACTCATTGTTTTCGAGCTGAATGCCCCTTGAATGCATGATGGCAGCTCCGCCGGTATTAAAGGTAAAGGTATTACCTTCAAAGTAATTGTTATCGGAATACATATAATGCAGTCCGTATCTTGTTTCGCTTATTTGGTTATTAATGATTTGATTGCCGTTTGCGTAGTCAAAAAACATCCCATCTCTGGTTCCTTCGACCATATTATTTTTCAAAGTATTATCGTTAGAATAGTAAATGTGCAGCCCGTTTCCTTGCTTGGCAATAATTCCTTTTCCTTGGCCCGTTATATGGGCATTTGTGATTGTGTTATGGTGGGCCTGGCTTAGGTAGATACCATGGAAAAAGTGATTAATGGCCACAGAATCAATGACATTATAGTCGGTGTATACCTTAATGGCTGCAAATTCTTCCGGACTGTTTCGATTTAAGCTGCTATGTGTGACAGTCAGGTTTTTGATTGTAACGTGAGGGGCACGAATGGATATGACATTGCCCGTTCCGTCTCCCTTGATCACAGTTCCTTTTTTTCCAATAATGTCGATCGTTTTATCAATGACGATATTTCCTTCATAGGTCTTATTTTCGAGGTGGATTACACCGCCCTCCTTCGTGCCATCAATCAAGGATTGCAGGTTCCCGGCGGCATAGCTGTGTTTGGGAAGTGTAATGACGATCAATGGTAACAGGAGAAGCAAAAGCATACGCTTTTTCATTTTTTCCGATCCTTCCATACAGGTATGAGAATAAGGATGAAGGCTGCT
>Ga0180215_1000613_pt1 | contig 43444 bp, 37 predicted proteins | sample eDN3rd37CBELigBY_FD_128871 | JGI IMG/M metagenome (GOLD analysis project Ga0180215, IMG submission 128871) | Enriched backyard soil microbial communities from Emeryville, California, USA - eDNA 3rd pass 37_C BE-Lig BY (version 2) (version 2) | ecosystem: Environmental > Terrestrial > Soil >...
CATGCCCGCGCCGTTTCCGGCGCCGGATCCGCTGCCTGTGCCACCGTTGCCGCCTCCCGCACCGGCACCCGAGCCTGAGCCTCCGCCAGCTCCAGCGCCGCTGCCGGATCCGCTTCCTGCGCCGTCCCCAGCACCGCCGGCGCCTTCGCCGCCCGCTCCGCCGCTGCTCTCCGAGCCCGACCCCTGGCCGGACTCGCCGCCCCCGGCGGAGCCGCCCTCGCCGGCGGAACCGCTGCTTCCGGTTCCGCCGCTGCCCGCGATCGCGCCGGCCCATTCGGCCGGCACGGAGCCGCCGCCGGCAGCTATGCCTGCGGCCAGCTGCCCGCCGCTTTGCCCGAGCTGGCCCGCCAGCTGACGGGCCAGCGCTTCCAGCTCGCCCTGCGACAATTCGCGGGCGAGCGCGTCCTCGAGGGCGGCGAGCGCTTCGCCGCCCGATTCGGCGGCGCGGATATCGCGCGCCGCTTCCCGCAGCGCCTCCTCCATATCTGAGGAGGCGCCCTCCTGCTGCGGCTGTTCAGCAGCCAGCCGCTCCATCGCTTCCGCCAGCGCCTCGCGCTGCTCTGGCGTCAGCCGCGTAAGCTCCGAGCGCATCTCATCGAGCGCCCGTCCTACACCGGCGGCATCCCGGTCCTGCAATGCCGAGCCGAGCTCACGCAAGCTCGGCTCGCCGCTCATGCCGCTGGCCAGCTCATCCATCCGCTTCTCCGCATCCTTGGCGGCGTCAGCGACAGCCTCCAGCTCGCGAATGGCTGCTTCCAAAGCTTCCAGCGCATCAAGCTCGTCTCCGGCGAGCCCGTCCAGCATACTCCGGAGTTCCTCAAGCGGCTTCAGCAGCCCCTCCTGGACATCCTTCGGCAGCTGCGCAGCCTCCGCCAATGCCGCAAGCTTCTCTGCTTCCTTCTCCAGCTGCTGCACGCGGTCCTTCGCCTGTGCCAGCGCCGCCGCCTTCTCGTCAAGCGAATTGGGCCAAATAAGCAAAGCAGCTGCAACGATCAGCACAGCCGAGACGCTGTATACAAGCTTGCGCCAGCTGCGCCAAGCTGGCCAAGGCAGCCTATGCTTCAAGCCGTCCACGAACTGCTCCGCCTCTTGAACGGCCGCTTCTCGCTGAAGCCGCACAATGGCAGGCTCCGGATGCGCGCCGGCCGGACGATTCAAGCCGTCCAAAGCGGTCGCAATCGCATCGTCCGTGCCGCTGCGGTCCATTATCCTTGCCGCTTCGCGAACCGAGGCTCTTTTCCATAGCGCGGCCGCCAAGCCGCCGAGCAAGCCCGCAGCAATGAGCGTAAGCGCCGATTGCTTCATATAAAGGAGCGGCCATATACGGCTTGCGCCCAGTAACAGCAGAGCCGCCGCTCCGCCGCTAAGCAGCCCGATAAGGGCAAAACGGCAAATGGCGAACGCTGTCAATCTCTTTTGAACGGGCCGCAGCAGCTCAGCCAACGATTTGTCCCGTTTTTCCACCTATCATCACTCCTGATTCATTATTTAATTATATTAATATTTAATTCCGTTTAAGTCTTGGTCTAAGCTTTCGAATCGAAAGCCATAATGCGAGAGCCGACAGCGCCGTATAGATTAGGACGAACTCCTGCCACAGCTGAATTGGCGCTTTTTTGACGCTGCTGCCGTTGAAATTGAACACTTCATTCGATATGGAAGGATCCAAAATGCTGTAAAGCGCAGCGATGGGATTCCAAGCGATAATATGACCGATCCAGCTGAAATTCGTATTCGGATTATTGTATTGGAACTGGCTCACAATCGCCATCACGACATAAAAGATGATTGCCGTTCCTACGAAGATGAACAAGCCTACGCCATAGGTGGCAATAACCGATATCATCGTCCGCTTCAGCAGCGTAGAAAACATGATGCCGAAGGAGCCCAGCATGAACATAATGAACACAAAGAACAGAAAGACTAGAATGAGCTGCTTCGGCGATACGCCGCCATATAAGAACACCATGCTGTATATCGGAATCGTACTCAGTACAATTACAATCATAAAGCTTAGCGAAGATAACAGCTTGCTCAAAATTATGGTAGAAGAGCTTTGCTGCGTCGTCAGCAGCAAATTAAGCGTCTGCTTCTCCCGCTCCCCGCTAATGACGCCTGCCGTCAGCCCGGGCGCCATAAAGGCGATCAGCCCCAGCTGGGCGAACGCTAGAAAGTAAAACATAATTTTGCTGTCCTCCGGATTGAACGACCGGTTGTTGGAGCCTAGCATTTGCGTCAAGTAGACGATGCTGAGCATAAGAAAGCCCATCGCCAGCAAGTAGAAGAACAGCGTCCACATGGAGCGCACGGTGCGCATGCGAAGCGTAAATTCCTTGTTCAGCACCGGATTGATCAGCCATGAGCGCAATCCTTTCATCCGGCCATTCATTGCCTCGTTTCTCATTGTACGCCGTCTCCTCCCTTCGTAATTTCCAGAAATACGTCCTCCAGATTCGTCTGTGCTTCACTAAACGAGACGAGCTTGTAGCCGGCGGATACGAGCTCATGCAGCAGCACTGCCTGATCCTCGTCATTGCCGCCGAAATGAATTTGAATGCCGCGTTCGTCGCGCAGCAGCTTGTTCACATAAGGTCGGTCCTGCAAAAACTGTTCCGCCTCATCCTCGCCCGACAGCAGCCGGATCTGCAAAAACCGCTTCACTCTCATCCGGTTTTGAATTTCGGCTACATTGCCCTGCGCGATCATCTGGCCGCGCTCAATGACGCCGATCTCATCGACCATTTCGGCCAGCTCAGGCAAAATATGCGAGGAAATAATGATCGTCTTGCCCATCGATTTAAGCTCGCGCAATATTTCGCGCATCTCGATCCGCGCACGCGGATCGAGGCCGGACGCCGGCTCGTCCAGAATGAGCAGCTCCGGGTCGTGAACGAGGCAGCGCGCCAAGCAGAGCCGCTGCTTCATCCCCCGGGACAGCGTATCGACATAGGCGTTCGCCTTATCGGTCAAATTCACCAGCTCAAGCAGCTGAGGAATAAGCGCTTCGCGCTCCGCTTTCGGAATGCCGTAGCTTGCGCCATAGAAATGCAAATACTCAACCGTCTTGAAATTGTCGTAAACGCCGAAGAAATCCGGCATATAGCCGATCCGCTTGCGCACCTCCTCCGGATGCTTCGTCACATCGAAGCCGTCTACCTTCGCATAGCCGGAGGATGGAGCCATAAGCGTCGCCAGAATGGACATTGTAGTCGATTTGCCGGCGCCGTTCGGTCCGACAAAGCCGAATACCGTCCCTTTTTGAATCGTAAGATCTATCGATTTAAGCGCTTGAAAGCTGCCGAACGTCCGCGAGAGCCCTTTTATTTCAATCATTGGGCCAGGAGCAGCTTCTCCGATCGAGGCTTCCGCAGCCGGTTGCATTTGTTCTGTCTCCATCCTACTTCACCTCTCCTTCCAGCGTTAGCACAGGGAGCATCGTTTCGATATCGTTCGAAGCAATCAGCTTCATCCGAATCGCGGATTCGCCGGTCGTATAATCTTTCGGATCGACGGGACCTGCGGGCATATCTTCCCAATCGCCGTTCGTTTCGTTCCAAATCATCCATCTCGCATACTGGTTGCTGCTATAGCCGGCATTTACCGCAAGCAGCTCTGTGTAAACGACTTCGTTCGCGCGCGGAAGCGCATATTGAAGAACAAGCTCGCCCGTGCCGACATACAGCATGCCGCTGCCCTGGAAGTTTAGGTGCTGCAGCGAGTTATCAATGACGCTAGGCGTTAACGTCGAGCTCGTCACGAACAGCTTATTGCCCTCCATATCCATTTCACCGATACGCTGCACATACATCGTTAAATTGTTCGACTTAATATCGGAGCCGTTCACCTTATACTTAGAGCTTTTATCTACATTGAAGCCTACAATTGCCGGATAATCGCCTGCAAAGCTATAGCTGTTCTGATTCATATAGGCATCAAGCAGCTCGCGGTGACGGTAATAGTTGTCCTGTCCCGTATTCGAGGATTGCGAGAACAGCATCCAGCCGTAATTGGTATAGCCGTACGGACGGTTGCCGATAGTAGTCAGGGCAGCCGATGCGCTCTCGCCCATTTTCAAATCGCCTAAATGATAAGCCTGGCCGCCGATCAGGATGCCGACATCGGTCAGATCGCTGGCCGTTTGGTTCGTTACCGTCGCTTTATAAGTGCCGTTCTCGTTATTAAAGGAAAGCGCGAATTGACCGGCTTCTCCTTCGATGACACGCTCGTCTAGCCAAGCTTTACGCGTGGACCAATACGATACATCACGCCATACAGCTGAAGAAGAATCGTCGTTCATAATAATTTGCGAGCTGCCATTCGGGCTGAAATCGCCGAAGGTGCTGTTGTTTGTATAGCTGGTCGCATATACCTTCTCGCCAAAGTCGATGCGGACAGTGCCGCCGGTAGGCACAAATACGCCTGTAGCGCCCGACTTAATGCCGTCTCCGTCGCCTGCCAGCTCGACGACCTCTATCGTATGCGCGCTCATCGACCGTTTGTCGCCGGCTCCGAACAGCAATACGGATAACGACGCTATGACGGAAAGCGACGGGATAAGCCACCATGCCCATTCTCTGCGGTCTGCTTTCGAGAGCACAATGTAAAGAAGTGGAGCGACAAGGAATAAATAAATGGCGAAAATAAGCATTAGGAGCCCAAATTTAGGCGGTGTAATCGATGGAAACTGGTCGATCGTATAATTCAGCGTTTGAAAAAGGCTGCCGCCGTATCTGCCGCCATTCATATTCATTTGCAGGTTGTCCTGCAGCAGCTTCGCCCACAAAGTTGCGCTCCCCGACCAGGAAGCGATCGGCGCGAGCGACGGATCGAATGCCGCATAGATGACTTGGCCCAGTCCGACAGACCGTGTAACGGCAAGCGGCACGCCGTCCTGCAGCAAGCTCGGGCTTCCTTCTATAATCTCGCCGGTCGAAACGGTCATTTTCGCATTGTCGGGAAGCCCCGCCTCTCCAGCTACCGCTAATATGGAAAGCTCGCTAAGCTCAGCCGTACCCGTTGCCTTAACTGGCGCGATTTGTTGAAATGCCTCAGCTGTCTTCGCATAGCCAGCTCCTCCGGACAGAACAAGCGTGCCTCCTCTTTTTACCCAATCGGTTACGGCTTTGATTTGCCCTTCGCTCCATGATGAAGTTGCGGTATCGTTAATGACGATCGTATCGAGCGTATCCAGCAGGACGGAGTCCTGCGGCAATTGCTCCTCAGCTAACGGGACGACAACGATATCGTAGCCCCTTTGATTCAATGACGGCATGAAATTAAGCGTATCGGGATTGCGGGAAATGACACCGATGGCATAGCTGCTCGTCACTTTATTCTCAATATAGGTTTGGCCGGTAACAGGCAATTTCGTTCCGTTGGAATACGAACCGCTGTAAAAGCTGATCAAGCTGTTCGATTTGGTCAGCACATCGCCTGGAATGCCCAGCGTCACGACGACCTCCGTATTTTGCGGAAGCTCAGCCGGCGCAACATAATCGATCGTAGCTCCCGTTGAACTGGACAGCGCGGATACGACCAGCTCGCCTTTCACATCCTTGCCCGTTTTGTTCGTCAGCGTGAGCTTAACCGGATACCACTTGCCCGCCTTCACGTAATTTTGAAAGCCTGCTTCGGCTTTCACTTCGATTCCGCCGGACTGCGGCTCCGCAAATACGCGCTGAAGGGGCGAAAACAGCCCGGCCAGCACAGTTAGAAGGAGTATGATTGCAGTACAATTTTTGCGATTGGACGGTGACAACTTCACAGTGGAACCCCTCTCTGCATTCATTTTTCTCATAATACTATTTCATTTAACGTAATAAAGCGCCATAAAGTTGCTAAATGCCGCAAACGTAAAAATAGTGAGGCTCGCCATATTCGGGGTGAAAAGCCCCGGACATGCAGTACCTCACTATTCATTTCAACTTTTGTTCATCTGTTAGATTTGTACAGCCGTACCGCTTACGGCAACCATAAGCATGCCTTCGCGTACGACCTCATAATCGATATCGATGCCGACGATCGCATTCGCGCCGAGGCGGGAAGCTTGCTGCTTCATCTCTTCAATCGCTACGTCGCGCGCTTCCTTCAGCTTGCCCTCGTAAGCGCCGGAGCGTCCGCCGACAATATCGGTAATGGATGCGAAAAAATCGCGGACAACGTTGGCGCCCATAATCGCCTCGCCGGTCACAACGCCTACATATTGATGAATCGGTCTTCCTTCGATAGATGGTGTTGTCGTAATAAGCATGGTTTAATCCTCCTCAAAAAATTGCTTCTATTACCTGTCTGTTTTTCGCTATTTCTAATTGCAGAGACTGCAGCTGAATCACTACTATTACGCAACCGCATTCCATAATGTTTCAACATTTCCAATTGCGGTATGTTAAGAGCCGATCCGCTCTAGTTATCATACTATCCTATCCGCCCGAATGCTTTCAACCTGATTTCATGATTTCACGATACTTCGCCAGGGCAAAATCATTGCGCATAAAAAAAGCCGGTGCTGGACGGCGGTTGTACCGTTATCCAAAACCAGCTTATCCTTTTCCGATAGCTTCTTCGGCTTATGCCGCCTCCTTATCGGCCGCATGCCGTGCATGCGGCCGCACTGCTTTAGCAAGCACGCCATGCTTCGGCGAGCAAAGGAAGCTGAACAAAAAGACAAGCCCTGTCGCAAACGCCATCGAGCCGGAAATCGATGTATCCAGCCATACGGCGATATAATAGCCGGCAATTGCAGACAGTATGCCGAAGCCGCCGCTTAGAACGAGCATGACGGACAGCCGGTCAGTCCATAAATAGGCCGCCGCCGCAGGCGTAATGAGCATCGCGACGACCATGATCGCGCCTACCGCGTCGAAGGACGCTACTGTCGTAACCGACACTAGCGACATGAAAACATAATGCATGAACACGACCGGAATGCCCAGGCTTGCAGCCAGCGCCGGGTCAAAGGAGGTCAGCTTCCACTCCTTATAGAACGCTAGTATGACGACTAGCGTAACGGCGAGCACGATGACCAGCATAAGCACCGCTTCCGGCACTCCGCCTATGAACGGAACATTCACTATATTCCAGGGTACAAAGGTGATTTCGCCCATTAACGCGTGCTTTACGTCCAAATGGGCGTTGCCTGCCTGCGTAGCGATTAAAATAACGCCAATGGCGAATAATGTCGTGAACACAACGCCGATAGATGCATCCTGCTGAACGCCCCGCGAATGAAACCACTGCACAAGCACTGCAGTCAGCAGGCCGGCGATAATCGAGCCGATCAGCATATGAATGCCGCTCAACTCGCGGGTAATAAGGAAGGCGACAACGATGCCCAGCAGCACCGTATGGCTGATCGCATCCGCCATCATGGCCATCCTTCTTAATATAAGAAATGTACCGATTATTCCACAGCACAGTCCGACCAGCGATGCCGTTAATAAAATCCACGCCGTATATCCCATTTTTACTGCGCCTCCTCGATCGCCGCATGCTGAGTCCAAGACTCAGCGAGCTGCTTTTTTTGCATGCGCAGCTGAACCGCCTTCACGACTAACCCCTTCTCGGCGCCGAACAACAGCGATACGGCAAACATGGCCGAAGAAGCCGCGACAATAAATGGGCCTGTCGGCCATCCTTTTCCAGCCGCGCTCAACATTGTGCCGATGACGCCAGCTCCGCCGCCGAGCACTGCCGAAAGGACGATCATCCATTTGAACGAATTCGTCCAATAGCGGGCGCTGACAGACGGAATGATCAGCAAAGCAGCCATTAATATAACGCCGACCGCCTGAATGCCTATGACGATAACGAGAACAAGGACAAACGTATATACTGCATTCATCCATCGGCCTGACAGTCCAAGTCCTTTGGCAAAGTCCGGATCGAACAAATACAGCTTCCATTCCTTGAAAGCAATGAACACAACCAGCATCACGATTATGCCGAGCGCCAGCATCGTATAGACGTCAGACCGTACCATAGATGCCGCCTGGCCGAAAATAAAGCCGTCAAGCCCGCTCTGATTGCCGCCTGCAGAGCGATTGACAATCGTTAGCAGCATAATGCCGAGCCCGAAAAATACGGAGAGCACCATTCCCATCGCCGTATCCTCCTTGATCCGGCTGGAAGAACGGATCCAGCCGATAAAGAAAGCACCGGCCAGTGCGCTGATTGCCGCGCCAAGTATCATGAGCGGCAAATTTTTTGAGCCATACAGCGCAAATGCGATCACGACTCCCGGCAAAGCGGCATGCGACAAGGCGTCGCTCATTAAGCTTTGCCGCTTCCAATAGGCGAGACAGCCGATCATGCCGGCCGCCATCCCTAAAATGAGCGTACTGAGAAGCACCCATTGGGTATTTGGCGATAATAGCAACGTCATATCATCAGGCCTCCTTCATGAAGCGAAGCGCTCCGCCGTACGCGCGGTAAACATTGTCCTTCGTAAAAATATTGTCCGTCGGTCCATGTGCGACAACGGTCCGGTTCAGCAGCAGCACATGGTCGAAGTAATCCTCTACCGTCTGCAGATCGTGATGGACGACCATAACCGTCTTCCCCATCTCTTTCAATTGCTTCAGCGTCATCATGATCGCTTTTTCCGTGGCCGCGTCCACCCCCGCAAGCGGCTCATCCATAAAGTAAAGATCGGCATTTTGGACGAGCGCTCTGGCCAGAAAGACGCGCTGCTGCTGACCGCCTGACAGCTGGCTAATTTGCCGATCGGCATAATCGGCCATTCCCATCTGGTCCAGAGAAGCAAGCGCATTTTCCTTATCGCTTCGTTTCGGCCATTTGAACCACCCGATCTGACCGTACAAGCCCATCATAACGACATCGAGCGCATTCGTCGGAAAATCCCAGTCGACCGAGCCCCGCTGCGGCACATAGCCGATTCTGGTCTTCACTTTGCCATGCGGCGAGCCGAAGAACGAAACATCCCCCGACAGCTTCGGATGAAGATCCAGCATCACTTTGAGGAGCGTTGATTTGCCAGCGCCATTCGGACCGACAATGCCTGTCAGCGTGCCTGGCTCCACAGAGAATGTGACATCGTTCAGCACCCTGTTTTTACGATAAGCAGCATTCAATCCGTCCACTCTTAAAATAGCCATGTCACTCACCTTTTCCTTTTAATGCGTTATAGATCGTTTCGATATTGTGCCTGTACATGCCGATATAAGTGCCTTCAGGCGTGCCCGCGTCACCCATCGCATCGGAGTATAGCTCTCCGCCCAGCTGAACCTTAAGCCCTTTGCTTTCCGCCCCTTGAATAACGGCTTTTATCGAATTCGGATTAATACTGCTTTCGATGAAAACGGCAGGCACTTTGTGCTCCAGCAGGATGGCTATCGTCTCATCGATGTCAGAGAGGCCGATTTCGGCCTCGGTGCTAAGCCCTTGCAGCCCGACGACCTCGACATCATAGGCTCTTCCAAAATAACCGAATGCGTCATGAGCGGTTACAAGCACGCGTTGATCTTTATCGATTTCCGCCAGCTTCGTTTGCCCTTCCGTCTTGAGTTCATCAAGCTGCTTGAAATAGTCGTTCTTGTTCGCCTCAAATTGTCCGGCATTATCCGGCGCAAGCTTCTTCAGTTCTTCTACCGCCGAGCTTAGCGCCTGCTTCCAGAGATCGATGTCGAACCAGACATGCGGATCAACCGCTCCGTTTTCGTCGTGCAGAAGCTGATCTTTTGGAATCGCTTCGGCAATGCCGGTTACCGGCCTCGTCTTTCCGATCTGCTCGAATACCTCGGTCATGTTACCCTCCAAATGCAGCCCGCTGTACAATACAAGATCGCTGCCGTCAAGCTTACGGATGTCACCCTGCGTCGCATTGTATAAATGCGGATCGACTCCCGGACCCATCAGGCTTTGCACCGATACATGCTCGCCGCCGATGACCGAAATCGGCTCCGCTATTTGCGCGATCGTTGTAACGATATGAATGACATCCTCCTTGCCGCTTCCATTTTCCTTGCCGCCGCCCTCTCCGCATGCCGTCATGACGAGAAGAAGCACCGCTATCGCTCCTGCCATTGCCGTCGTTTTCATTCCCAGTAGGTTCCTTTTTAACACTTTATTCTCCTCCTAAATCTTTAGTTACACCACAAATGATGTATTTACACAAAATATATGCCAGTCCTCAATAGTTTTGCCCTAGTGCAAAATTTGTTTATAGATACAACTTACTCAGTTTGGGCGCTTTTGTCAACATTTTTTTATTCGAAGCTACCGATCATTAAAGAGGGTATCCGATCCGCTAACGTTGAAAGATTAAAGCAACTTTGCTCCCAATATTAAATAAATCGACTTATACAAATAAACAAAACGGAATAAAACAGAATATTTTATATTGAAAACATGAAAGAAAATGAATATAATCGAAGTGTATTCGAAGAACTAATGAATATATAGGAGGAATGACGAATGACCGATGAAGGATCTAGCCTGTTTGCGGAGGAGCGCCGCGTGAAAATTTTCGAGCTGCTCCAAAAGGAGAAACGCGTGCTCGCGAAGGAGCTCGCGGAAATGTTTCAAATCTCGATTGATTCGATAAGACGCGATTTTACAATTATGGAGGAGCAAGGCTTGCTCAAAAAAACGCACGGAGGCGCTATTCCAGCTCCGCAAGCGCGCCAAGCGCCGCGGGCTTCCGAGGAGCGCTACGGGGACGGGACGCCGGCCCAAAACGCCGTCGCCAAGCAGGCAGCTTCTTACGTGCGCGAGAACGATACGCTGTTCATCGGCAGCGGCTCTACCCATTACGTCCTGTTAAAGCATCTGCCCGAACGAATGCCGCTAACTATCGTTACCAATTGCATGCGCGCAGCCGACGCGCTCCGGGAGAAAGAATGGATTGATACGTATTTCATCGGCGGTCGCGTTAAGCGATCCGGCAATGTAACCGACGCGCTCGCCAATGAATTTGTCCGTCAATTCAATATTGATATCTTCTTCGTAACGGGCGGAGGCATTTCCGAACGGGGCGTAAGCACAGCTACGCCGGAGGTCGCCGCTTTCGGCCGCGCCGTATCCTCCGTCTCCAAACGGAAAATCGGTCTGGCGACTTACAACATAATCGGTTCAGACAGCTTCGCAAAGGCGATGCCGATTGATGAGCTTGATCTGCTCATTACGGACGACGAATCCGATCCGGAGGCGGTTGAACGCATTCGCAGCGCCGGCGTTCATGTCATCACGACTTCTCACTGACAATATGCTGCAGCGCATCGTCCAGCGACGGATATTTAAAGCTGTAGCCCTCGGTTAACAAACGCTCAGGCACAACAAAACGGCTTTTTAGAATTAATTCCGTTTCTGTGCGAAGCAAGAAAGCGCCGATCTCAAGCATCCATGACGCCGCGGGCAGCCCTAATCTCCGCCCCATGACTGCCCGCAGCTCCTTCATAAGCACTCGGTTCGTTACAGGAGCAGGAGCCGAACAATTGAAGACGCCGCTTAAATCCTCTCTGCTTTGAAGAAAGCGAATAATTTCGAACAAATCTTCGATATGAATCCAGCTGAACATTTGCCTGCCCGAGCCTTGCGCGCCGCCAAGCCCGAATTTAACCAAATTGGAGTAAGGCACCATCACGCCGCCATGGCTGCCTAGCACGATAGCTATCCGCAATGCAGCCTGTCTCGTATAAGGAAGCTTGAAGGAAAAAAAGGACTGCTCCCACGCTTTCGCCACCTCAACCGAAAAGCCTGAGCCAAGCTCGCCTTCCGCTTCAGTCATGGGCCGGTCCTCCGCATGCCGGTATATGGTCGCCGTGCTGGCATTTAACCATAGCTTAGGCGGATTGGCACAAGCTAGAACAGCTTTGCCGAGCGCTTCTGTCGTGTCCGTTCTTGAACGAAAAATTTGTTCTCGATTGCTTTTATTGTATCGGCAGTTAACCGATTTACCCGCTAAATTCACAAGCAGCTCCGCACCATCGAGCCCTTCGGCTATTTTCTCCTTCTCCTGCCAGCCCATATGTCCTGGCCTTCTCGAAATCGAAATGACGTCATAGCCTAAGCTCCGGTATTTCCAATCCAAGAAGCTGCCCACAAAGCCTGTCCCGCCAGCCAGCACAATTTTTTTCGTCATCGCTGCCGCCCCGCTTTCTTAAGGAATCATTACATAGCGAGTTTACCAAACCGGCCTGCAATGGGGCAGTTCTAACTTTTATAGTACTGCCGCTTTTTTTCTGCGATACGATATACAAAAAGGGATGCCCCCTATACGGGACATCCCTTATGCGAGCAGCTAATGCTGCCGTTAGTTCTCTTCTACCTCTTTACGATTTTTCTTAAGCATTTTGGAAAGCACCTCGTAAACGATTGGCACGATAATTAGTGTCAACAGCGTCGAGGACAGCAATCCGCCGATAACGGTTATCGCTAAGTCTTTGGAGATCAAGCCGCCGCCTCCGCTGCTGCTTATCGCCATCGGAACCATTGCCCCGATCGTTGCAATAGCCGTCATCAGAATCGGACGCAAACGTGTCGCTCCCGCTTCCAAAATAGCTTCACGCATGGTCAATCCGTCACGTTCCATATGAATGATCCGGTCTACGAGAACGATGGCATTCGTCACGACGATACCGATCAACATGAGAAGACCCATCATAACCGAAACCGAAATCGTTTGACCTGTTACGTACAAGCCGACCCATGAACCGATAACGGTAAACGGCAGCGAGAACAAAATCGCAAACGGCGCGAGGCCTTCGCCAAACGTTACGACTAGAATGAAATAAACGATAGCAATCGCTGCAATCATGGCAATGCCTAGCTGAGTGAACGTTTCTTCCATGTCAGCCGCTACGCCTGCTACGCCAGTCGTAACGCCCTTCGGCATATCCAATGCTTTTATTTTTTCATCCGCACTAGCGGTTGCTTTGGAAATATCGTTATCCGTAATCTTGCCGGATACCGTCGAATAATACTCGCCCTTCGAGCGGGTCAGCGAGTTCAGCGTCTTGCCTTCTTCGACTTCAACCAACTGGCCGATCGTCATTGTTGTGCCCAAAGGCGTATCGATTTCCGTCGCCAGCACATCCTCGATCGAAGTTGCCGCAGCTTTCGCTTCACGTTGTACAACGACCTCCAGCTCAGAGCCGTCATGACGAACGGAAGTTAATACTTCTTTAGAAGATGTCTCCGCCAAAGCCATTACGATTTGTCCAGCCGTTAAGCCGTATTGCAGCACGTTCTGCTGGTTCACTTTCAGCACATGCTCAACATAAGCGTCCTCGAAGTCCGATGAAATATCTTCGAGTCCTTCAACGCCCTTCAGCGCTTCCTCAACATCTTTAACGGCTACGGATAAATTGTCAAGATCTTCACTGTATAGCGTATAGCTCACTTCATTCGAAGAGAAGCCCATCGAGAAGTTTTGTGATTTCCATTGGCCGGATTGGCCGATGTTGAATACATAATCCTCGACTTCTTTACGCACGGCCGGGAAGTCCTTCATATCCGGATCGAAGATGAGATACATGAGCGCGCCGCTGCCGCCGCCCATCATCATCGCAGCTGGATCGATATTGTTCGGATCATTGATTGATAATTGCACAATATTAATATCATCGCGCTTCAACAGTTCGGTTTCAACAACCTCGATATTTTTCTTCGTTTCATCCATCAGTTCGCCGGTAGCAGGCGTATAAGTTAGATACATCACTTTCTCTTCTTGCGAGCCCAGGAAGGAGAAACCGATCAACGGCGTCAAAAGCAGCGAGCCGACAAGCAGCACGACAGCCGCTAGCGACGTAATCCATTTGCGATTAAGACATTTCTCCAAAAACTTGCGGTACGCGACAGCCAGCTTCCCAACCTCTTTATGCTGGCTTTCCGATTTTTGGCCGTACAGCTTTTTACGGAACAAGAAATGCGAAAGCGCCGGCACGATCGTAATCGCGACGAGAAGCGAAGCGCCTAGAGCGAACGTCATCGTCAGGGCAAACGGCATAAACAGCTCGCCAACCATGCCGCCTACGAAAATCAACGGTGCAAAAACGGCAACCGTTACAAGCGTTGAAGAAAGGATCGGCTTGAACATTTCAAGCGTCGCTTCACGAATTAACGCGCGGCCGCTCAGCTTCTCTTCCTTCAAGTGCATTCTTCGGTAAATATTTTCCACGACGACAATCGAGTCGTCAATAACACGGCCGATCGCGACCGTAATGGCGCCAAGCGTCATAATGTTGAGCGTAATATCCATCCAGTTTAGCAGTAACAGCGCCATAAATATGGAAACGGGAATGGAAACGATCGAAATAATCGTCGATTTAAAATCGCGTAAAAACAGTAAAATAATTAATATGGCAATGAGTCCGCCGAAAATTGCTTTTTCCAGCATCGTAAATACGGAATCTTTAATAGGCTCGCCTTGGTCGAGCGAAATATCGACAACTAAACCGTCAACCGCCTTCGTCTCCTGATCGATTAACGATTTAACGGCATCAACTACAGTTACCGTATTTGCATCCTGAGCTTTGACGATTTGGATCGCGATCGCATCCTGACCGTTCGTGCGGGATACGGATTGCACCTTGCCTTCCACTTTAATATCGGCAATATCCTGCAGCTTTACGAATGGAACCGGATTTTCCGCTGTAGGCGTCACCGGAATTAACAACTCTTTCAGCTCGTCTACCGACTGCACCTTGCCGTCTACCGATACCGCTTGCTCGCCGACAGCGAAGTCATATAGGCCAAGCGATATGGCCATATTGCTAGCCTGAATCATTTGTTTTACGGTAGCTTCCGTTAATCCGAGAGCAGCCATTTTCTTTTGATCATACGTAAACGAAACTTGATCGATATGCTGGCCGGTAATCGTTGCGGAGGCTACGCCATCAATTTTTTCAATTTTAGGCAATAAAATATTATCTACCGTTTGCGTTAAATCAACGATGTCCTCAGATGTGCTGCTGACGGAAAGCGCCAGCACAGGCATCATGTTCATGCTGATTGCCATAATTGTCGGCTGCTGCGCCCCTTCAGGAAGCGTAACATTATCAAGAGCGGATTCAAGCTGGCGCTTCTTCAAATCCATATCTACGCCATACTCATATTCCACTTGAACTTGCGAAACATTAGAGGAAGAGGTGGAATATACCGCTTTAACATCCTCCAGTGCCTCTACTGCCTTCTCAAAAGGTATAGAGACATCGTTCATCACTTGCTCTGGCGTAGCGCCCGGATAAACGCCTAATACGATTAAGTAAGGGATGTTGATGTCAGGAATTGTTTCCATCTTCATCCGCGTTCCGGAATAAATGCCTGAGAACGTAATGATGATCGTTAATAACCATACAGCAAGCTTGTTTTTAATAACAAAATTAACTAAACCTTTCACAGCCGCACCTACCCTTATTTGATATAATCTCTAAATTCTCTATGCCTAACGGCGTTCAAGCATGGACCGTTAAACTTTGAACCGATAGCCGACGCCCCAAATCGTTTCTATATATTGCGGGTTCGACGGATCGTGTTCAATTTTTTCACGCAGCCTCCGAATATGAACCGTTACCGTAGCTGCGTCGCCGTTGGAATCGAGCCCCCATACTTTCTCGAACAGCGCCTCCTTCTCGAACACCCGATTCGGATGCGAAGCGAGCAGCAGAAGCAGCTCGAATTCTTTCGACGTCAGCGCCGCTTCCTTCCCGTGAATCGTCACTCTGCGAGACGGCTTGTCTATATGAAGACCCCGGATGCTGATGAAATCGTTCTGTGCCAGCTTATCGGCGGTAAGGCGCTCATACCTAGCCAGATGCGCCTTCACTCTGGCGACAAGCTCGCTCGGGCTGAACGGCTTCGTCATATAATCATCAGCGCCAAGGCCGAGTCCCCGAATTTTATCGATATCCTCTTTTTTGGCCGTCACCATAATGATAGGCAAGTTCAATGTCTGCCTGACTTGCCGGCATATTTCAAAGCCGTCCAGCTTAGGCAGCATAACGTCCAATATAAGGAGATGAAAATCCCCGCCCAGCGCGAGCTCCAGGCCAATATCGCCCCTGCCTTCGATCCGCACATTAAAGCCGTAGCTCTCCAAATAGTCGCGCTCCAGCTCTGCGATCGATTTTTCATCCTCAATGATCAGAATATTTTTCATGTTCGTTCACCGCCGTTTCGTCCGCGGCCGGCCTAGGCAGCGTAAAGAAAAATTTCGCTCCCCCGTGCGGGGCATTTTCCGCCCATACCGTGCCGCCGTGCCCTTCAATAATTTGTTTTACGATAGCAAGGCCCAAGCCGCTGCCTCCCGTTTCCGAATTTCTTGACTGCTCCGCCCGATAGAAGCGGTCGAAAATGTAAGGCAAGTCGGCGCTGTCCACGCCGGGCCCTGTATCTTCTATGATGACTAGGGCGTCCCGATCGCGCTCTAACGCTTCGATTGTAATGATCTTCGTTACACGCTCCTGCTGCTCCATATATTTTACGCTGTTCTGCAAAATATTCAAAAGAACGCGGCTTAACTTATCGCCGTCGGCGACGACATAGAGCGGCTTTACGGTGTTTTCGCGGTATTGAAGCGTAATGTCCGCCTTTTCCAGATCAAAGCGCTGCTCCTCCAAAAAATGCGTCAAATACTTGTTCAAGTCCAACGTCTTGAAATCATAGGAAACCCGCTGCAAATCCAGCTTTGAGAACAAAAACAACTCGTCAATCAGCTGATCCATTCCCGTTGCCTTCTGATAGATCGTCTGAATGTAGCGCTCCCGCTTCTCAGCGGTGTTCGCAATGCCGTCCATTATGCCCTCGACATAGCCTTTTATGGCGGAGATCGGCGTTTTCAAGTCATGCGAAATATGAGAAAGCAGCATTTTACGGTTTTCTTCATACTGCAAGCTTTGATTGATGGACTGGCTGAGCCTTACTCTCATCTCCTCGAATGCGGTGCTTAGCTGGCCGATTTCGCCGCCGGCCGTCGTCTCCACCTTTTGGGAAAGATCGCCTTCCTTAATTTGCAGAGCAGCCGTCCGCAGCGCGCGAATCGGATTAATAATGCTTCGCGAAACGTAGTAAGTAAGTAAAAGGCTTGAAATGCCGATAAATGCGAATGTTATCGCTGCGCCGACTGGACGCCAATACATCGGAACGACGTCGCTTCTGCGGATCATAACCGAAGATCCTGCGCTTCCATCCGAAAATTGGAATTCATAAACATTTTTTTCAAACCGGTAAGCATGGAACTTCAACGTTCCGATCGACGGATCGAACAGCTGCTCCGAATTATAATCCGGTGATATTTTTTCCAGAAGCGGCGACTTGATGATCACCTCGCCCTCTCTTGCGATAAGCAATCCAGACCATAAGTCTTCCATCCGCTGCTGCAGCCCTTCTACATACGTCTTCGAAAGCAGCTTATCCGGATCATTCTGCAGCAGATAGTACAGCTCGCCGTAGATAAAGGCCTGGTGCAGCTTCTCCTCCTGTTCCACCTCCACATACTGCCTCAAATCCTGCATCCCGCTTGTACCCAACAAAATGATAACAAAAACCATGATCATGACGAATGGCATAAATACCATCGCCAGATAGGACATATACAGCTTAACGCGTATGGACATCGATTTAATCCTCACTTGCTGCGTTGATGTTGTCGCTATGTTTTATCATAACTTCAAGTTGTAAATAGATTGGAAACTAATTATTACAAAAGTATTACATTTCATATCTTTGTGCGTACGGCTGCAGCCGCCGCTGCTAAAGCGGCAGAAAGAATCCAATGGTAGGTTAGCCAAGCTGTAAACCATTCCACGCCTAACGGCTCCATCGCTCTAAACAGCAGCATAGCGCCAATAATCGCCAATGATGACCATACGGCAATCATCGTTCTGCGCTCCGCAGCGCCTGCATGCAGCAGACCCGCCATTAGCAGTCCGAAAAATAGAGAAGTAATCGGCGCTACGATCCATATGCTTAAGGAGAACTCGCCTGCGACGACATACTTGCCGGCCATTAGCGCCGCGGCAAAGCCGAGCGCCGACAGCCAAATCCGTATGGATTGGGCGGCAGTTGTATTATTGGCCATAGTCTCCATAAAATTGCGAGGCAATGATTGTTCGGAACCGTTCTTGCTTCGCCATTTATGCCATTTCCACCAGCCGTATCCTAACGGAACCGCCGCGCCAAGCAAGGAAAACCCGTACTGAAGCAAATGATAGATATCATGTCCCAGCACAGCGGTATTAAGACCGGGAAAAATCCTGACGAACAAGCCGCTTGCATGCGTCCAATGATCCATAAACAAATGCGTCAAAAATCCGATAAACAGCGACAGAAGGAAAAGCAGCCAGTCGCCGACCGTTGACAGTCGCCAAGGCTCAATCAGGCTTGCCGCATATTGCCGCAAGCCGCCGATGCGCGGCAGCAGGAGCGGAATAATCGGCTTGACGCAATTGTGGAAAGCAAAGGAAAAAGCGATGCCGAGTGGCAGCGCTTGAAGGAAAAAGCCTTCCATTGTATGTCCTACCGTACGAATTGGAACCATTGCAATGAAATATTCAAAATCAGGCGCCATGCTGCCCGCGATCAACCCCGTTAAGCTAAGAGACGGAAAAGCTTTGCGAAGCGGCACGGCATATAAGGGGTGAGACAGCGTAAACGGCATTCTCCATTCTCCTCTACTCTAGTCCTCCGAATGTAGCGATTGGCCAAATGCGGAACACCGCTCTTCCTTCGATGCTCGATAGCGCGATCGGACCGATATCGCGGCTGTCGAAGCTATGCTCGCGATTGTCTCCCATGGCGAATATTTGCCCATCCGCAAGCGTAACAGGAAGCTCGTAGCTTCCTTCGTAGGTCAATCCTTTTATGTAGCTTTCCTGAAGCTGTTCGCCGTTCAAATACACATAACCGTCCCTGATATCAATCTCATCCCCGGGGAGGCCGATAACCCGCTTCACGAGACGAATGTCGGTTTCCGGGCCGTTAATAATGACGATATCGCCATGCCTTGGCAGGTGGAACCGGTACGACCATTTGTCTTCGATCAAGCGCTGGCCTTCCACGAGCGTATTTTGCATCGAAATGTTTTGCACCTCAGACTGGGCGTATACATAATTTTGGAACAGCATCGCAAGGATGACAGCCGCCGCCAGCGATATGGCCCATTCTCTCGCTTCGCGCAGCAGACTTTTCCGTTTGCCAGGTGCCTCTGCCAACATCCATCATCTCCTTGTTTCTCTTTTTATAACGTGCAGCGCTCAGAAGCTCATCCTTTAATACGCAAAAGCTTGAAAAAAGTTACATCCATTCAAAAGCTGGAAAAAAGAAGGCTGCTGGGCTAAAGTTAGGTTATCGCCTGTCGGCAATCGCTACGGTACGATCTAATGAAAGGAGCGCTTCGATAGCTATGTCTAATACCGCACGATCTCAGCGCCTTATTTTTATATCGGTTACGATCATGTATTGGACGGCTATGTACATCTACGTCCCTATTCTATCGCCTTATTTAAGCGCGCAGAGCTACTCCTTGCCGTTCATCGGCATCGTGCTGGGCAGCTACGGGCTCATGCAAATGCTCATCCGCTTCCCGCTCGGCATCGCCTCCGACCGAATCGGCAGACGCAAGCCTTTTATCGTAGCGGGCATGCTGGCCGCAGTTGTCAGCTCGCTTCTGTTTCTCATACCTGGCTTATGGGTATGGCCGCTTGCCGGAAGAATTGCCGCCGGCTTGTGCGCTTCGACATGGGTAGCCTTTACCGTCATGTATGCGAGCTACTATGGCGAAGGGCAGACCGGCAAAGCAATGGGCAATATTAGCGTCATGACAGCCGCTGGACAAATGCTCGGCATGCTGCTGAGCGGATGGCTAACGGAAAGATTCTCGATTCATACCCCCTTTATAGCCGGCGCTATTATCGGCTCAGTCGGGCTGCTGCTCGCCTTTCTGCTGAAGGAGCCTAAGCAAGAGTTTTCGAGCAAAGCGCCGGGCATGTCCTTTTCAAAGGTTAAAGAGGTTATCCGCACCAAAACGCTCCTGCAGGTGTCTCTGCTCTCTGTGCTGGCCCACGGCGTGCTGTTTATCACGATGTTCGGATTTACGCCGCTGAAAGCGGAGCAGCTTGGTGCGGACGGCTTTACCCTTACTATTCTTGTATTCGCGTTTATGCTTCCGCATGCCATCGCTTCTCTGCTGTCGGCCTCCCGAATCGCTCCCCGCTTGGGAAGCTGGGGCACGCTCGGGGCGGGCTTTGCGCTCAGCGCCATTTGTACGGGCGCTATGCCGTTCGCGCCGTCGCTCGCTATGCTGATCGTAACGCAGGCGGTTAACGGCTTCGCGCAAGGCCTTCATTTGCCTCTTCTGCTGGGACTTGCGATCCGCGATGTCGACCTGTCCGGACGCGCGACGGCAATGGGATTATATCAGGCGCTATACGCAGCCGGCATGTTCTCCGGTCCGTTTCTCGCCGGCTTTTTGAACGATCATTGGGGGCTGGACAGCGGCTTTCTGCTCGGAGCGCTTATTGCGGCCGCGGCTGCGCTGCTAACCGCGAAATGGTCAATCGATGAACGGCGTATAACCGCTACGGAGCAGCAGAGGAGCGTAGGCAGCTGAACAGCAAGCAAGGAAAAAATATTGGGATTGGGAGTGCTGACATTATGAAACCGCAGCTTGTTCTTGATATTGGGGGCGTATTGGCGACTAACTTGACGCCGGTCTTTTGGAATAGGCTTGGCGAGCAGGCAGGCGGCACTGCGGAGCAGGTATATGCAGCTTATAAGCAGACATTGAGCGCCAAGCTTTGGACCGGGGAAATTGCTGAGAATGAATTCTGGAGCTGGATCGGCGATCAGCTGCCATCGGCCGGGCGCGATAGCGCTCGTGCGCTGATGCTTGAATGCTTATCCCCGCTCCCCGCTATGGACAAGGTTGCAGCCTGGAGCCGGCAGGCAGACATTCATGTGCTGAGCAATCACCGGTCGGAATGGGTTATGCCTCTGCTTGAGCCCATTGAAGGCTGCTTAACGAGCGTGACCATTTCGAGCGACATCGGCATGCGCAAGCCGCATGCCGGCATCTTTGAATACGTTGGACAGAAGCTGCCGCTGGGCGCCCCTGTCCTGTTCGTCGACGATTCGCCGCGAAATTTGGAAACGGCGGAGCGCCATGGCTGGGCGACTCTGCTAGCCGATGAGAACGGCAGCTGGGCCGCCGGCATAGCTGACCGTTTGTCCGGCATGGCCTAGCCCAGTGTGTAGATTAGAATAAGAAGCGAGCACATCGCTCCCGCTGCAAGCAGCAGCAGCCCATCCGCTCTGCCCAGCTTCAAACGGAAGCCGAACGCCGGCTTGCTTCTGACGTAGCCGAAGCCGCGCGCCTCCAGTGCGTCGGCCATTCCTTCCGCCAGCCGAAGAAGCGAACGGATATAGGGAATGATAATTTTTCGAATCATGCCAATCGGCAGCGAGCCTAGCGGCGTCGTCGCTTTCCCACGTGCGTGCGCCAGCTTGGCGAATCTGCCCCACTCCTCGGTCAGCAGCGGGATAAACCGAAAAATAAGCGTGACGAGCAGCGCCGCGTTATGAACAGGCAGCTTAAACTTAGCGAGCCAGCCTAAAGACTGCTCGATCGCTCGCTGCAGCCGAAACGGCGTCGTTAAAGCAAGCATCGGCAAGCCGAGCAGCATCACATTGAGCAGCTTTACTAACTGAAAGCTTGTAGACGAAGCTTGCGTCCAGTTGAAGCCAATCGGCTGAAACGATAGGCCCGCTATTGCGCCGCAAACGATAATAAACATTCCGTACATGCCGATCAGCTTAAGCCAGGGCCGCAGCAGAGCGCGGACTGGATACAGCAGCAGCAAGGAACAAAGCGCCGATGCCGCTAAGCCGGCTCCGCTATCCTGAAGCAATACGGCTGCAGCAATGATAAAGTAAGACGGCACGAGCGCCCGCGGGTCGAACAAGTCTGGGCTGCAAAGCTTGCTTGCAGCGGCGCCGGCTGCTATACGCAGCCCCGGCTCGTACACGGGAGCCGCTTGCTCGCGGGCGGCGGCATGCTCCGCCGCCTCAAAGGCTGGCGCCGGCGCGCTTCGCCGCCGCGCCTGCCCGGCCAGCGCCGCCGCAACGTCGCGCGGCGCCGGCCACAGCGCCCCGCCGCTTTGCTCCGGCGGGGCCTCGGGCGGCAAAGCCGCCCCGATCGCGCGCAGCTTCGCAAGCGCGCGCAGCGCCTGCGGCGCGCCTTCGCCGGCGGCGGCTTCGGCTAGCGCCGCCGCCGGCGAGGCCGCTTCGCGGACGATGCCGCCGTCCATGACGGCGACGGCGTCCGCGAGCGGCCAGAGCGCGGCGTGGTCGTGCGTAATGACGACCGCGCCGCGCCCAGCCGCCTTGTGCGCTTCAAGCGCAGCGCACAGGAGGGCTGAGCCGACGGCGTCGAGTCCCGCCGTCGGCTCGTCGAGCAGCAGCCAATCCGGCTCGCTCGCCAGCAAGCTGGCGAGCGAAAGCCTTCGCTGCTGCCCGCCGCTTAACGTCCATGGGTCCTGCTTCAGCAGCTCCATGGACAAGCCCATCCGGCTCATCGCTCCCCCGATTCGCCGCTCCGCCTCTTCAGCCGTGACGTTGTACGGCTTCAGCGAATAATACAACTCCTCCCGCACCGTAGACGCAAACCATTGCGACTCCGCATGCTGCAGCGAGATGCCCATCCGCAGCAGCGCGGCGCGGTTCGATCTTTTTCTGTCCGCTTGCCAAAGCGGCTCCTCGCCAATCGTTATATGGCCGGAATCTATACTGCGAAGACCGGCTATCGTTTCCAGCAGCGTCGTCTTGCCCGCTCCATTCCGGCCGACGAGCAGCGTTATTTTACCCGCTTGAAACGTCATGCTTGCTTCATTGACGATTCCAACGCCCGCCTTGCCATCGCTCCTAACAGTTACTCTATCCAATACTAAATTTCTGTTCAATTGCCGTCCTCGCCTTCTTCGCCAATCCATGCTGCTGCATACGCTGCGAGTTCCTCGGGCGTTAACGGCATTTTGCCAAGCGGCAAGCCTAGCGCGTTAAGCTCTCTGGCTACCTGCACGCAGTACGGAGCCTCAAAGCCCAGCCGCTCGCAAATGCTTTCGCCGTTCTGCTCCGCTGCCGGACAGAACACCCCATCCGTATCTCCGTCGTATACGATTTCGCCTTTGTCCAAAATGACGACCCGATCCTCTCCGCGCAGCTCCTCTACATTTTGCGTAATCCATATGACGGTCGTTCCTTGCCGGTTCAGCCTGCGCACACGCTCGTGAACCTCAGCTGCGGTATCGGGATGAAGCATGGACGTTACTTCGTCGAGCACAAGCAAGGGCGGCTCAACCGCAAGGCAGCCGGCGATCGCGGTCAGCTGCTTCTGCCCGCCTGACAGCGTTGCGATAGGCTGATGCATATGATCGTGTAGCCCCGCACTGGCTAATGCCTCCTCCGCTCTTTTTTGCATATGCTCTTCTTCTCCGCCATGCTGCTCCAGCATCAGCAGCACATCCTCCCATGGGGTGGCGCCAAGTATAGCCGCATCAGGCTGCTGAAGCACAATCGGAATAGGCCTATCGCCCGCCGGCCGAATCACCTCTCCATCCGCTTCCTGCATTCTGAAGCCCGCAATCGCGCGCGCGAGCGTGCTCTTGCCGCTTCCATTCGCTCCGAGCACGGACAGCCACTGTCCTTGCCGCACTTTTAAGCCTATATCCTTCAACAAGAAAATCTGGCCATTAGCTTCGTCATAAGGGGACAATATGTTCAAATGATTAATCTCAAGCACATGCTGCTGCATCAAAAAAAATTCCTCCAAACCCTTTGCAAACAAAAATCGGTGTGCTACAATGCCAATTGTTAACCTAATATAAATATAAACGGTTAACAATAGTAAGGCAACTAAAATATTGGAGTGATGATTTTGCAAACTAGAAACATCCGTGCGTTCGTATTTACCGCACTATTCGCCGCGCTATTTATTGTGATGAGCATGATCGCGATCCGGCTAAGCCTGACGCCTGTGCCGATCACCCTGCAGACGCTCGCCGTCATCCTTGCAGGCATCTTTCTTACGCCGCGCAACGCCTTTCTGAGCCTGTTCAGCGTCATCGTGCTGGCTGCTGTCGGACTGCCTCTTTTTAACGGACATGGCGGACTTTCTTACATACTTGGTTATACAGGCGGCTTTATTTTCAGCTTTCCATTCGTCGCTTTGCTCGTAAGTCTTGCAGTAGGAAAGCTGCTCAAGGCTTCATTCGTTAAGCGCGGCGTTTTGTCCTTCATCATCTTTTTTATCGTATTTGAAGCAATCAGTCTACTGGCTTACGTGCCAGGCATCCCATGGATGATGAATGTGCTTGGCTTCAGCTTGCCAAAAGCGCTGGCAACCGGCTTCGTGCCGTTTATCGTCGGAGACGCGCTCAAAGCGGTTACCGCTTCCGCCGTCACAATTGCGCTCATCCCGTACATTCGGCGGATCCGGGATGGAATGCAAAGCCGCTCAGCCATCCAAAGCTCTGCTTCAACAAATGCAATGACGAGCGAATAAAGGCAATAACGCAACAAAGCCGTCTCCTGCGCTATGCGCTAGAGACGGCTTTGCCAATTCATGCCCAGCCTCTGCCGGCATTAATTCCACAGCTCGGCATCTTTGATCGCAATATGATGAACATACCGCTCGTCCTTCAGCTTCAACAGCTCTTTCGTCGGTCCGGTAACGACAACGCCATAGATGCTTATTCCGTTTTCCTTCGTATAGGCTAGCGCTTGTTCGATATCGATAAATGGAGCAATCATTTTGGTAATGCCTTTATATTTTTGCATAAGCTCCAGCGTCGCAATAAAATTTGCGTTTCGCAGCTCTCCATCCCCGTCGGTTCTGACAGCCGGATATTGCGTCTTCGAAGAGCTGTATGTCGTGAATAGCCCAAATCTTTTATTTTTGTCCTGATAGGTTGTAACGCCATCCCCATAATGCCAGAGCGGCGTCGTTGGGAAGCCCAGAAGATCATGAGTCACGAATTCTGATTGGATAGGCTCATAGTATACGGCTAGCCATAACGGCTCTAATTCTCCGTTTGCAAATAATTGCAGCACATCATCCGTCGTATACAATCTGTCTAACGAGATGTTGGCGGTCGCTACCGTCCCTTCCGGCAGCTTCTCTAATCTTTTCCATGCATTGTCCGAGCTGCCTTCGCCGAGCTTCGCATCCGGCAAATAGAAGAAATTGTTGTTGTTCTGATCCGGATCTGCCCATTTGATTTTATAAGTATTCAGTTTATTTAGCAGCAGCTTGGTGGTATATTCGCCCGCATACACATATTCGTTGCCGACCTTTTTGCGCAAATTTCCTTCAAATTTCATGCCTAGCAACGCGCCTGTTGATGAATTAGATCCGTTAGTCATAATATTTGGATGTGTTACCGCGATAGCTGAATCGATAGCATCCTTAAGCATATCTCTTCGGGCAGGCTCACCCGCATCGTAATAGATCGCGGTAAAAATCGAGTTAACAAATAATAGCAGCACAACGATGCCAAATACCGTTCCGACGTTCCACGACCGCATTTTCCATTTTGCCCGCTTCATCAGCTGCTTTTCACGCTTCGGGTTAAGCCTTAGCGATCCGGCCGCTTCCGGCTCCTTCTTATTCCCGCCTTCGGCCAGCGCCTCGTCCAAATGCTCCTGATAGGCTTCAAGCCTCGCCAGCTCTTGTTCTAGTTCTGCCGTCTCCTCCGGTGAGAGCTTTCCAGCTTCATAGTCTCTCAGCCTTTGCTTAAACTGGTCTTTCATAGCTCCATCCCCTCCTTACGACTCTGCCGCAGCGATTGTCTCCCGCGATACAGGAGTATTTTAAAATGCGATAGGCTGATGCCCATGACGTCCGCCCCTTCTTGATAAGTAAGCTCCTGCCAATCGCTGAGCAGCACCGCTTGCTTCTGCTTTTCAGGCAACGCGGCAATCGCTCTGCCCAGCTCGCTAAGCCGCTCCTGCTGAAGCATCCTTTGTTCCGGCGTATCGCCATGCTCCAATCGGCTGAGGAAAAACTGATCCTCTCGAACGGTGATACGTTTCGCCTTCCTCGTATAATCGATAAAAGCGTTGTGGGCGACGCGCAGCAGCCAGGGCTTTACCTTTTCCCCGTTAAATTGCTCCAAGTACATATAGGCCCGGGTAAATGTATCCTGCACTAAATCTTCCGCTGTATAATGGTCGTTGCAAAGAAAGAGCAAATACCGATATACATCCTTCATGTACTGCAAATAAAGCTCATCCAGATCTTTCGGCATTGCCGCCTCCTTCCCGCTTTGCGCATTGCGCCGATGCCTTGACATTCGATACACGAATGCAAGGGATGAAAAGTTACAATTGTTTCACAAAATAAAAAGCTGTCCGCAGCCTTTATCTGACCGGGACAGCCTTACATGTAGTTGCGTTACGCGTGGAAAAGCTAGTTTAGACTATGTTACGCTCTGCTTTAATGCTTTATTCGAAAAAGCTAGTCGCTGCAGTTTTCCGGATCCTGCTCCGAAGCGTTATCGACATTGATGCGCTCGGACACTGTATCGCGAATAGCGGATACGACCATTTGCAGTAAATAGTTAATATCCGATTGGCTCTGCTGAAACTCGGTTACAATTGGAATGCCGTCGAGCTCGTCTTGCAAAACCGACATTTCGCCTTCGATTTTTTTCACCATATCCGCATTTTTGAAGGTCGTTTCGAACGCGACAACTTCCTTTTGCTTCTTCTTGATTTGAGTGATAAGCGACTGTACTCGCTCGTTGCCTTGAATTTGCTGCTCGGCGCGGCGATAGTGCTGCACCTCTTCTGAACGGTAAATCGCGTCGGCAAGCTCATTGGTCTTCTTCAAAATATCGTCGCGAACGAGCAAATTTCTTACATTATACGATGGAATGCCGCAGTCTGTCGTACCGCCATGCGTATGGTCGCAGGTATGATCATGATCGTGCGTATTCTCCCCTGCCGCTTTCAGAGCGCTTTTTTGTTCTGACATGAGTTCATCTCTCCTATTGTATGCGATTAGCTAACCGCTTCTTGACTTTCAGCATCAATCGGGGTTGCTTTAATATACCAGGTTTGCGCGTCGGTTACGCGCGCTTGAATGAAGCTGCCGATCCATTCCTTAGGCCCTTCCAAATGGACAAGCTTATTGGTTCGTGTACGGCCGGAAAGCACATTGGCGTTGTTTTTGCTCTCGCCCTCAATAAGCACTTCAATGATTTTCCCGCGCATCGCCTCATTTTTCTCGCGCGCGATTTCCATCAGCAGGGCATTAAGCCGCTGCAGCCGCTCCTTCTTCACCTCTAGCGGCACATTGTCCTCCATCGAAGCGGCCGGCGTTCCTTCCCTTGGAGAATAAATGAATGTGTAAGCGGAATCGAAGCCAACCTCGCGTACGAGCGACATCGTATCCTCGAACTGCTCTTCCGTCTCTCCAGGAAAGCCTACAATTATATCGGAGGTCAGCATGACATCCGGAATTGCCGCTTTAATTTTGCTTACGAGCTCCAAGAACGATTCTCTTGAATATTTGCGGCTCATACGCTTCAAAATTTCTGTGCTTCCCGATTGTACCGGCAAATGAATATGCTCGACCAGATTGCCGCGGGTCGCCAGCACCTCGATGAGATGATCGTCAAAATCACGCGGATGGCTTGTCATAAAGCGAACGCGCGGAATATCGATCTTAGATATATCCTGCATCAAGTGGCCGAAGCGATAATCGATATCTTCAAAATCTTTGCCGTAGGCGTTAACGTTCTGCCCAAGCAGCGTAACTTCCTTGAAGCCTTGCCGGGCAAGCTCGCGCACCTCCGCAATGACATCCTCCGGCCTGCGGCTGCGCTCCTTGCCTCGCGTATACGGCACGATGCAATACGTGCAAAACTTATCGCAGCCGTACATGATATTAACCCATGCGCGCATGCCTTCACGCTTTTTAGGCAAGTTCTCGATAATGTCGCCTTCTTTGGACCATACCTCGACGACCATTTCTTTACTGAAATATGCGTTTTGCAGCAGATAAGGGAGCCGGTGAATGTTATGGGTGCCAAAAATCATATCGACGAACGCATGCTTTTGCAAAATACGTCCAACGACTGACTCCTCCTGGGACATACAGCCGCAAACGCCGAGCAGCAGACCAGGCTTTTCTGTCTTCAGCGTTTTTAGATGGCCAAGCTCGCCGAACACTTTATCCTCCGCATTTTCCCGAATTGCGCATGTATTTAACAGAATGACGTCTGCCTGCTTGCGGTCATCTGTTGCCGTATAGCCCATTTCCTCGAACATGCCCTTCATAACTTCAGTGTCATGCTCGTTCATTTGGCAGCCATACGTTTGGATCAAATAATGCTTGCCGGCTCCCATCGTCCGAAGCTCCTCCGGTATCGAGAAATCGTAGTGCACCTCGATATCTTCCTTGCCTCGCTTTTTCTCGTCTTTATGACTTGGCGCTGCATTTATGTTGACGATCCTGCCGTTAATCCGGTAGGTCGTTGTCTGCTCATTCTGCTCAAGTACCTTCGCGTCGCGGAAGTCGAAGTATTTGGAATAATCCTTGTCTCTCTTAGGTGACTTTACATCCACCGCGCCTTTGATCTCCTTTTGCACCGGAATTCACTTCCCCTCATCTATACATATATCCATGACAATCTCATGCTCTCCATCAAAAAATTATACCATTTCATAGCACAGATATCTATCTTGTCCTTTAACGAATAGCGGTTTTACTAGCCGATGAACAGCGGATCAATGAAAGTATGACAAAACAGCTCCTCTAGCTGTTCAAGCGAGTAGCCGTTCGTATGCCGCAAATGCATAAAAGTATGAGGGGCTAATATAGAAATGTAGGAATGCGCCGTATAAATCGGATCGATCTGCCGCATGCTCCCCTTTTCCATACCTTCCCTCATCAAGCTGCTAATCGTATTCATAAAGTAAAGATAGGGCTCCGTTTGATAAAAGTCTAATTTGGGCCCGTCCATTTTAATATGGGCATGCATAACGCCTAACCACCGGAATTCCTGATCAACGAATGCGATAAACCTCTTCATCGTGTTCTGCAATCGAAGCTGAACAGGCATATGAGCATCTTCCTTTAAATACTGCTCCAGCTGCTCCATTAGCCCATGCAAATGATCCATCATAATATCCAGGCACAGCTCGCCTTTATTCGAATAACGGCGGTACAGCGTCCCTTGCCCAATTCCAGCGCATTTGGCAACTTGGTGCATGCTTACCGTTTCAATGCCGTGCTCATTGAACAGCTGCTGCGCCGTTGCTCGAATCGTATCGCTTAACTGCTCCTTTGATCGATTGTTTTCGTTCAATATTATGGGTAACCTCCCGACCTATTTTTTAACAAATAAAGGGATTGACATCGCGTAATGTGATCTATATCATTCATATAGCGGACAATTGTCCGCATGTAGTCGGAATGCATCTGTATTATTGTATCTTGAGTATACGCATAGGTCAATAAAGGTGTTTTTTCGACAGTACTTAGATAAAGAGCAGCGATAGGAGGAAAAGTAAATGTCAAAGGCTTCAAAGCTTGCACCGCCGGCTGGCGGCGAGCTATCGATGCGGGCCATACTGGCGCCGTTAGTCGCAATCATCATTGGGATGTTTATGGTTATCCTCGACGGCACGGCAATGAACGTCGCTTTGCCGGGACTTATGGAAGACTTCAGCAGCTCCATGACGCTCGTCCAATGGACGATAACGGGTTACGCGCTTGCCCAAGCGGCCGTTATTCCGCTGGCAGGCTGGCTGTCTGACCGCTTCGGCGCCAAACAAGTTTTTCTGTTCTCCATCATTATGTTCACGATCGGCTCTGCGCTATGCGCGTTAGCCGGAACAGCGGAACAGCTTATTGCTTTCCGAATAATCCAAGGTCTTGGCGGCGGTATGGTAGCTCCTATTGCGATGGCTTTTACATTCCGGCTCAGCCCTCCGGGCAAGCAAGGCGCTGTTATGGGAATGATCGGCATACCGATGCTGCTCGCGCCGGCACTTGGTCCCGTTGTATCTGGCTGGATGATTGACTTCGCGACATGGCATTGGATATTCATTATCAATCTTCCTATTGGCGTTATCGCGGTTATCGTCGGCTTGCGCACTTTGCCTTCGATCGAGCGGAAACGCGTGCCCGCTCTTGATTTCTTCGGCATGCTGCTCGCTCCGCTAGCATTTGCGATGCTCGTTTACGGCGTAAATTCAGCCAGCAGCGAGACCGGCGAAGGCGGAGGATGGACATCAACTGCTACGTTAACAGGGCTTATTATCGGCGGCGTAGCCCTTATCGTCTTTATTTTTGTAGAGCTAAGCCGTAAAGAGCCGTTGATTGAGCTTCGCGTATTCAAATCAGGCAACTTCACTCGCGGCATCGTGCTGCAATGGATTATGCAAATTGCCCTGTTCGGCACTTTGTTCCTCGTTCCATTGCTGCTTCAGCTTGTCAAAGGCTATACCGCTTTTGAAACGGGCCTTATTTTGCTTCCGCAAGCGCTGGCATCCGGGCTATTCATGCCGATCGGCGGAAAGCTGTTCGATCGTTTTGGCGCTCGCCTTGTAGTGGCTTCCGGACTTTCGATAGTCGCTCTTGCGGCCTTCATCCTTAGCCAGCTGTCAGCGGACACCGGCCTTGTTATGGTCATGATTCCGCTCGCTATGCTTGGCGCAGGCATGGGTCTATCGATGATGCCGCTGAACACGCATATTATGCAGTCTGCGCCGCGCGATCTCGTATCTCGCGTTACCTCGCTTACTTCATCGGCGCAGCAGGTCATGTCATCGTTCGCGATAGCGGGCTTGGCTACGCTTCTGGCAAGCAAGGTTGAACATTACATGAAGACAAACCCTGGCCCGAATGTTGTATTCACGGCGTACGGTGACACGTTCCTCATTCTTGGCATACTCGGCATCGTTGGAGCAGCCTTCGCTCTTCTGCTTCGCAGACCGAAGCAAGAGCATGTGACCGAGGCAGAGGACTCTGTAGAGGCCGCTCCGATGATGATGGGGCATTAAATCTGCTATGGCCATATTCTACTGTAAGTAAGTTCTATATTAAAAAAACAAACTCCGCTTTGCCGTAAATTCGGCTTGTGGAGTTTTTTCCTGTTAAGCGCGCAAGTACGCTTATCTGCGCTTCAGAGGGATGAAATTACAGCGTTTAGCTCGTATGTGCTCATATCGGACTACCATGGCAGTCACGCTCCAAACAAAAAAACGATGCGAGCGAACGCTCTGCACCGTCTCTTTTTATACTAATCGATAATTTCAGCCGTATCGCCGTTCTTGACGCCAGCAGCATTTGCTTCATCGGTATCGATGTGCATATCGAGGGCGAAATCGGGCGATACGCGCGCGATGACGTTCTCGAATACGATGCCGCGCTCGCCGCCGACACGAACTTTAAGCTTCTGCTTATCGGCAATATTCCAGCGCTCGGCATCGGATGTATGGAAATGGATGTGACGCGCTGCGACGATAACGCCTTCCTCGACCGTTACTTCGCCGGCAGGGCCCTTAATGGTAATGCCAGCCGAGCCGGCAGTGTTGCCGGATTCGCGAACCGGAGCATTAATTCCTAATGAAAATGAGTCTGTGCGGGATACTTCCAATTGGGTGCCCTTGCGGATCGGCCCTAGTATTCTAACTTTACCGAATGATCCCTTCGGCCCGATTACTTCCACCGTTTCATTCGCAGCATACTGGCCTGGCTGAGAGAGCGGCTTCATCTCTGTCAGTTCATAGCCTTTGCCAAATAGCTGTTCTACGTGTTCACCCGATAAATGAATATGTCTAGCTGATACGCCGACAGGCACATGCTTCTGTAAGTTCATCTCGGCTTCACTCCTATGTATTAGTCATTTTCATTGAAAAAATAAGCATACAGCCGAAATCGGCTATATGCTTATCATATCATTTATTTGAATTCAGCAACAAGCTTGTCGAATTGATCCTGTGAAAGTTTTATGTCTTGTTTGACGAGCGGCTCCTGCTTGAATCCGCTTATCATATCCTCATACGACTTGCGCGTCGTATTTTGGTAGATTAAGCCGGTAAGCATGCCGTTCGTTTCCATAATCTTGTTCATTGCAGCCATACGGTTGCTCGAATCGTAATCCTCGAACTGATCCAAATTGACGATATTTTCCTTAAACCAGTCGTACGTATTGATTTTGTTGAACGTAACGCACGGGCTGAAGACGTTAATGAGCGAGAAGCCTTCATGCTTAATGCCCATCTCGATTAAGCTTGTTAGCTGCTTCAAATCGCTGGAGAACGACTGCGCAACAAAGGTGGCGCCTGCCGACATGGCGATTTCGAGCGGCGACAGCGTCGATTCGATCGAGCCCTCCGGCGTCGATTTCGTCTTAAAGCCTTCGGCGCTGCGCGGCGATGTTTGTCCTTTAGTCAATCCATATATTTGGTTATCCATAACGATATAAGTCATATTTACGTTGCGGCGAATCGAATGCACGGTATGCCCCATGCCGATCGCAAAGCCGTCTCCGTCGCCGCCGGAGGCGATAACGGTCAAATCGCGGTTAGCAAGCTTAACGCCTTGCGCAATCGGCAGCGCACGGCCATGAATGCCGTGAAAGCCGTATGCGTTAATATAGCCTGAAATACGTCCCGAGCAGCCGATGCCGGAAATGACGGCGAGCTGTTCCGGCTCAAGGCCAATGTTGGCTGCTGCACGCTGAATTGCCGCTTGAATGGAGAAGTCTCCGCAGCCCGGACACCAGTTGGGCTTCACATTATTTCTAAACTCTTTAAATGTCGCCATATTAACTCAACTCCTTGCATGCTTTAAACACTTCGGTAGGCAAGAACGGGTTGCCGTCATATTTAAGCAAGCTGTTAATCTTCTCGCCGCAGCTTGTATGCATTTTAATCTGTGACGCCAGCTGCGCGGTTGCGTTGTTCTCAATGACGAGCACTTTGCCGGCAGCCTGCAAATATGGCGTTAATTGCTCCGCAGGGAACGGATGAATTTGACGTATCGTAATATGATTGGATGTCTTGCCTTCCTGAGCGAGCATTGATCTCGCTTGATCGATCGTTCCGCCGGTCGAGCCCATGCCGATAACGAGAAGATCCGGATTTTCGTGAGGCGCATCAATGCGCAATGCATCGCGGACCTGCAGCCCGTTAAGCTTGTTTAAACGCTTATCCATCATTTTGCGGCGGTTGACCGCACTCTCGGACGGGCGGCCGATCTCGTCATGCTCCACGCCGGTAACGTGATGCAATCCGCCCTTCTCGCCAGGCAGCACGCGAGGCGAAATGCCGTCCTCTGTAAATTCATAGCGCTTGAATTGCTCGGACCCCTCCAGCGGAGGCACGTCCTGCACGAGCTTGCCGCGCTTAATTTCAATTGAATTATAATCAAGCGGCTCGCAAGACTGCTTGCCGAGCGACAGCTGCAAATCAGTCATCACAATGACCGGCACCTGGTACTGATCGGCCAGGTTGAACGCTTCTATCGTATCGTAGAAGCAGTCTTCGATAGACGCCGGCGCAATAACGATTTTCGGAATTTCGCCATGCGTTCCATACACTAACGCATTTAGGTCTGATTGCTCCTGCTTCGTCGGCAATCCTGTCGAAGGGCCGCCGCGCTGCGTATCGACAATAACTAGCGGCGTTTCCGTCATGCCTGCCAGGCCGATTGCCTCCATCATAAGAGACAAGCCAGGCCCTGCGGATGCTGTCATTGTACGAACGCCCGCATAATTCGCTCCTATAGCCATCGTTACCGCAGCAATCTCGTCCTCAGTCTGAATGACCGTTCCGCCAAGCTTAGGAAGCTTCTTAATCAAATATTCCATAATTTCCGAAGCAGGCGTAATCGGATAAGCCGACATTAGGCGGCAGCCTGCCGCCAAAGCGCCGAGGCCGATAGCCTCATTGCCGATCATGAATAGCTTCTGCTCCCCGTCCGCTTCCTCCAGCTTGAACTCGTCGAGCGGTCCGCCGGCAAGCTCCAGCACATAATCGGCGCCGCTCTTAACCGCTTCAATGTTTTTCTCGACAACTGCCGCCCCTTTGCGGCCAAACTCCTCTTCCACCGCTTTATTGAACACATCGAGGGGCAAGCCTAGCAGCGCCCAAGAAGCCCCGGACGCTACCATATTTTTCATTAAGGATGTTCCAAGCTCATCTGCTAGCTTCGTAATCGGAACAGGGAATAAACGAGCATCGATTCCTTCCGGAACGGTAGGATTAAACTTCGCATCCGCAACGATAACGCCGCCGGGACGAAGCTCGTATGCATTCAAATCTATGCTTTCTTGGTCAAAAGCTACCAATATATCCAAATCATCAGAAATAGCACGAATCGGCTTCGTGCTGATGCGAATTTTATTATTGGTATGTCCGCCCTTAATACGGGATGAAAAATGACGATAGCCATATAAATAATAGCCCAAACGGTTTAGTGCCGTGGAAAAGATACGGTCCGTACTTTCTACGCCTTCCCCTTGTTGTCCCCCGATCTTCCAAGACAATTGACTAATCAAATTGTCCATCTCCTCTTCTTTTAAACATTTAATATATTTCGACAAAAAGCAACAAATATAGAACGTCTATTATGACAGTCACATCAATTTTATGTCTAGCGATACTAAAAAGCAAGATGCAGAAGCCGAAACGAAACATAATTTATTTGGATGGAAACAATATCAATCAGATATCGGACGAGTTATTCTCTTAATCGTGCGGCAGCTCCCGAATCAGAAATTCAAGCGCATTGCCCGCAAAAAAACGTTTCGCCAGCTCCTCCGGATAGCGGCGCAGCAGCGCTTCTCGCAAGTTTGTGAGCTCGCCCGGATGGGTAAGTCCATCGACATACGTATCGATGCCGTCGAAATCGGACCCTAGCATAATATGAGATTGTCCCCCAAGCGTACATATATGCTCGATATGACGTATAATGTCGTCAATCGTTGCCTTGTCCTTGCTGCTCACGAACCAAGGAACATACGTAATGCCGATCAACCCGCCATTTTCGATAAGTTTTTTTATCTGCTCGTCGTTCAGATTGCGGGGATGGCTGCAAACGGACTGCGCATTGGAATGCGAAGCGATAATCGGCCTTGCCGACAGCTCGGCGACATCCCAAAAGGCACGCTCCGATAAATGCGATACATCCAGCACAATGCCTAATCTGTTGCATTCTTCAACGAAGGAGCGGCCCGCGCCAGACAAGCCGCCGCCGCGCGGCTCCAGCACGCCGTCGGCCGCCCAATTGGCGTTATTCCAGGTTAAGCCTGCGGCGCGGACGCCGAGCTTCTCCATCACGCGCAGCAGCGAAAGCTGCCCCTGCAAGCCGTCAACCCCTTCCATCGACAGCAAGGCCCCGATTTTCCCCTCATCCAAGCAGATTTGCAGCTCCTTGGATGAGCGGACCCACATCATATCCTCGCAAGCAAGCACATGCCGATGAAACAAGTCTATGCTTTCAAGAATCGGCTCGATTCGCCCACTCATCGTTCTCGGAATATAAATGGCAAAAACCTGAAGGACGGCGCCGGACGCTTTAAGCCGTTCATAAGTTACGTCCAGCTTGCCCGTAGTGCTGCCTTGAAATGACAGCTTCTCATCCAGCAGAAGCTTATACAGCACGTCGCAATGAAAGTCCGCCACTCTTACCATCTCGCTATCGCCCCCATTTCATGAGATGCACAAGCAAAAAACCTGTCTACGTCGTAAACAGGCTGGTTGAAGATATCAACTATTCAAATCAAAAGCAAGCTGTGACATATACGCCATTACCGCGGCTCTACGATCAGCTTAATCGCCGTTCGGTCTTCTCCGTCTATGACGATGTCTGTAAAAGCAGGAATACAAATCAAATCTACCCCGCTGGGAGCGACAAATCCTCGTGCAATCGCAACGGCCTTAATTGCTTGATTAAGCGCGCCGGCTCCAATTGCCTGCAGCTCTGCGCCGCCTCGTTCGCGCAATACGCCGGCGAGTGCGCCTGCAACGGAATTTGGATTGGACTTTGCTGAAACTTTTAATACATCCATGAAAAGTACCTCCCCTGGGAATGTTAGATGGATTCCACTTTTACATAAGTATTCGAGAGAGGCCGAAAAATTCCTGCTTTTATTGCGGCAATTACCTAACTGTTCTGAATTGTCGGAACTTTTCGAAATATTTCATTACTGCATCAAAAGCCATTCATCCTCGGTCAGGCGGATTTTCTCTATTTTTAAAGCTTTGCCCGTTGCATCATCGATCTGAACCGAAACCGCATGCAGATGCCATTTGCCTTCATCGACGACAAACCTTGCAGGCAGCTGCGTCAAAAACTTGTGAAGGACTGCCGATTTTTCCATTCCGAGAACGCCTTCCTTCGAGCCAACCATGCCAACATCAGTTATGTATGCAGTGCCCTGCGGCAGTATCGTATCGTCGTTCGTCTGGACATGGGTATGCGTTCCGACAACGATAGACGCGTGACCGTCCAAATACCATCCCATAGCGATTTTTTCAGACGTAGCCTCCGCATGAAAATCGACTAATATATTTTTAGTCCATTTGCCGACCGCGTCAATAAGCTCCTCCGCCTTGCGGAACGGACAATCGATTGGAGGCAAAAAGGTTCTTCCTTGCAAATTAACAATAGCAAGCTGCTTGCCATTCGCTTTAATAAGCGCCATTCCTCTCCCTGGAGCGCCATCGGGAAAATTTGCCGGACGAACAAGACGCTCTTCATCATCGATCCACTCGAACAAATCTTTGTTGTCCCACGTATGATTGCCCATCGTTATGCCGTGAATTCCCCAATCGAAAAACTCGTTCGCAATTGTTTTAGTAATGCCCCGTCCCGCAGCCGCATTTTCGCCATTCGCAATAATGATATGAGGATTGTACTTGCTTTTTAAAGCCGGCAGAACACGCTTTAGGGCGCTTCTCCCCACATTGCCTACAATATCCCCGATAAATAATACGTTCACTTCCATACACTTCCTCTACATACATGTAATGAGCAAGAAAAGTGGCTGACGAGCAGCCACTTTTCCCGAAAATCTATTTGATTGACTATTTTGCGTATTCAACCGCTCTCGTCTCGCGAATAACCGTAACTTTAATATGTCCGGGATAATCGAGCTCGCTCTCGATTTTCTTCGTAATATCGCGAGCAAGACGGAAGGCTTCCGTATCGTCGATCTTCTCTGGCTGTACCATGACGCGGACTTCGCGGCCTGCTTGAATCGCATACGATTTTTCAACGCCTTCAAAGGACTCCGAAATGTTTTCCAGCTTCTCCAGACGTTTAATATACGTTTCAAGCGTTTCGCGGCGCGCTCCTGGCCGTGCAGCCGACAAGGCGTCCGCTGCTCCTACGAGCATTGCGATAACGGATGTCGCTTCACAATCGCCATGATGGGAAGCGATACTGTTAATGACGACAGGATGCTCCTTGTACTTTCTAGCCAGCTCCACGCCGATCTCGACATGCGAGCCTTCCACTTCGTGGTCCAGCGCTTTGCCGATATCGTGCAGCAAGCCTGCGCGCTTCGCGAGCGTAATATCCTCGCCAAGTTCTGCAGCCATAAGGCCCGTTAAGTAAGCAACCTCCATGGAATGCTTAAGCACGTTTTGACCATAGCTCGTCCGATACTTCAATCGGCCCAAGATTTTGATCAAATCCGGATGCAGTCCGTGTACGCCAACCTCAAACGTAGCTTGCTCACCGTATTCGCGGATCCGCTCGTCCACCTCTTTACGCGATTTCTCAACCATTTCCTCAATGCGTGCTGGATGAATACGTCCATCAGCGACAAGCTTTTCAAGAGAAGTACGGGCAATTTCACGTCTGATAGGGTCAAATCCAGACAAAATGACCGCTTCCGGCGTATCGTCAATAATAAGATCGATACCGGTCAATGTTTCCAACGCACGAATATTGCGGCCTTCGCGTCCGATAATACGGCCCTTCATTTCTTCATTCGGCAATGCAACGACCGAAACTGTCGTTTCCGCCACATGATCAGCCGCACAACGTTGAATAGCTAACGAAATAATGTCACGCGCCTTCTTGTCTGCTTCTTCCTTCGCTTGCTGTTCAATCTCTTTGATCATTTGCGCTGTTTCATGACGAACCTCTTGCTCTACGTTCGTTAAAATGATCGTCTTCGCTTCTTCCATCGTCAAGCTTGATATGCGCTCTAATTCGCTAAGCTGCTGCTTGTAAATGGAATCGATCTGTTCTTGTGTCTCTTCGATTCTTTTCTCTTTATTGGCTACAGTCTCTTCTTTGCGTTCCAGCGCTTCTAACTTCTTATCCAGCGCCTCCTCTTTTTGTACCAAGCGTCTATCCTGACGTTGTACTTCGTTGCGTCGCTCACGAATGTCCTTCTCAGCCTCGGTACGGAGCTTGTGGATTTCGTCTTTCGCCTCAAGAACAGTTTCTTTCTTTAGCGCTTCTGCGTCTCTGCGGGCATTTTCTACAATTTGAATCGCAGCTTGCTCAGCGCTGGAAATCTTAGCCTCGGCAATCGACTTCCGAATAAAATAACCAATCCCAAAGAAAATTGCGCCAACAAAGAGAATAATCAAGATCCAAATGGGTGTCGGCATCTTGTTCACCTCCTTGTTGCATACACCAAGGCATTGCTTGGGATGTTATTTGGTTTTCAACCGGTTTCAATACCGTTTCATCATCTAACATTTTGACGAAAATAATCGTTTTGAATCAACTTTTGGAAGAGAAATTGATTCATAAAAGAAGGAATACATCATCATTTTATCTTTTCTGAAAATCAATTGTCAAGCATTTGCCATACATCATCGTCACGATCTGACGGTTCATCCTGTGCATTAACACTATTAATCGCTTCCTTGGCAATGGAACCCGGGAAACCTCTTCTTAGCAAGAAGCCCATAAGCTTACGTTTTTTTTCAAAAGTCTCGCCTTTCAGCGATCTCCATTTTTTCTCCGCAGCCGCTTTTGCCGCCTCTAGCTCCTCTTGATAGCCCAGCGAGGATATCGCATCTGCAGCGGCATTTTTCGACACGCCGCGTTGCTGAAGCTCCTGCTTAATAAGCATTCTTCCCTTTAAACTGCTTCGCAGCCTTCCTGCGGCAAATTCTTTCGCATATCCTTCATCGTCGACAATTTTTTCGCGTTCCAATCGATCCAGCGCATATTCGATGTTGGCGCCTTCAAATTGCTTGCGCATTAAATATTGCTCGATCTGCTTCCTTGTGCGCGGCTTAGCCCCCAAATATGCGATAGCCAGTATGTACGCCCTGTACCGCTCATCTTCCTGGGTGATTTCGGCCAGAAGCGCGTGCGATATCGTTTGCCCCTTCATTAATCGGTAACGTATCCATATATCTTCATGCACGGACAAAAACGGCTCGTCCTCGCCCGCATACAAGTGATAAAGCTTACGGGACTTGCGGTCCTGCTTCACGGAAACGATGACGATGTCCTCTTCATCGTTATCCTCAATCCCTCTTTTTCGGCCATCCTCAGTCATGATATCCCCTCAGCTTTCCTGCATATCCTCGACTATGTCATGAACAAAAGCATCGCCGCCCAAAATGGACGGCGATGCTTATTAATGCTCCAAACGTTACTCGAGATCTGCGAACAGATCTTCCTCATCCTCTTCGTCCTTTGAGAAATCGGCCGGTGAAGCTGTTGCCGCAAGATTGCTCGCATCGCGAATTCGCTTCTCAACGACTGAAGATATCTCTACATGATCCTTCAAAAACTGCTTGGCGTTCTCGCGGCCTTGGCCTAGCCGTTCGCCATCGTAAGAGAACCATGCGCCGCTCTTCTGAATAATATCCATTTCGACGCCGATATCGATCAGGCTGCCTTCCTTGGAAATGCCTTCGCCGTACATAATATCGATCTCCGCTTGCTTGAACGGCGGAGCGACCTTATTCTTAACGACCTTAATGCGCGTACGGTTGCCGACCATATCATTGCCCTGCTTTATCGTTTCGATGCGGCGTACGTCAAGCCGAACGCTGGAATAGAACTTGAGGGCGCGTCCGCCTGGCGTCGTCTCAGGGTTGCCGAACATGACGCCGACCTTCTCGCGCAATTGGTTGATGAAGATCGCGATCGTCTTCGATTTCGAAATAGCGCCGGACAGCTTGCGAAGCGCTTGTGACATGAGGCGGGCTTGCAAGCCGACATGGGAATCCCCCATATCGCCTTCGATTTCCGCCTTCGGCACGAGCGCCGCAACTGAGTCGATAACGATAATATCGACAGCGCCGCTGCGTACGAGCGCCTCAGCGATTTCGAGTGCTTGCTCGCCGGTATCCGGCTGAGAGAGCAGCAGCTCGTCTATGTTGACGCCCAACTTGCTTGCGTACAGCGGGTCAAGCGCATGCTCCGCGTCAATAAAAGCGGCTTGTCCGCCTACGCGCTGCACCTCCGCAATAGCATGAAGCGCAACGGTCGTCTTACCTGACGATTCCGGCCCGTATACCTCAATAATACGGCCGCGCGGCAAGCCGCCGATTCCTAGCGCAATATCTAAAGCAAGCGATCCGCTCGGCACGGTCTCTACTTGCATATGTGTCGATTCCCCTAATTTCATAATGGAGCCTTTACCAAATTGCTTCTCTATCTGGCGTAATGCCATGTCTAATGCAGCGCGACGATCCGACAACACACTCACATCCTTCTTTATTATTAATGTTATCATACCTTTTTTCGGACAGGTTGCCAAGCATTTTTTCGAACATACATTCGTTTTTTTTGCATCAGCCCCTCCTGAGAAAATAAAAAAAACCGCAGCAAAGTAATCTTCGCCACGGTTCTTCCGATAACTACAATTATTATAACAGTCTGCTTAATGTCTGACAAGCACTATTTGTCTCAAATTGTCATTCTTTGCTTGCGTCAAATTATCGCACCGCCAGCCACAGCCGGTGCAGAATCGATTTCACAGCCCGCAGACGTATAATTTGACGGCTGCCGCGCAAATTCATCGTATAGACCTCGGTTGGCTTGCCTCGCTGCGCTAATGCCGCGTATACGAGTCCTACAGGCTTGCCCTCCGCTTCAGACGGTCCCGCAACGCCCGTAAGCGAGACGCCGAAGTCGGCGTTCGCAATCGCCATTGCCCGCTCAGCCATAAGCGCAGCGGTCGATTCGCTTATCGCTCCAGGCGCGCCAGGCCCTTCCAGCTGCGACATTGGAATGCCTAGCAGCGCGTGCTTCATTTCATTCGTGTAAGTGACGACGCCTCCGGCAAACTCTCCGCTGCTCCCAGGTATGCTAGTCATAAGTTCGGCAAGCAGTCCGCCGCTAATGCTCTCGGCACTGGCCAATTTGCGACCTGAGGCGCGCAGCAGACGTATAACCTGCTCCTCGAGCGGGATATCCTCCTGTGCGTACAGATGCTCGCCGACCAGCTCCTTGATGAGCTCAACCGTTGCGTCTATTTTGCGGTTAGCCTCTTCGGATGTCGAAGCTTTCGTCGATACGCGGATCGATACTTCGCCCTCGCTCGCATAAGGCGCTATCGTAGGATCGTTCTGCCCTTCGATCAAGCCGATCAGCTTTGCCTCCAAATTGGATTCCCCAACGCCTGCGAACTTCAGCAAGCGTGAATGAAGCGGCTGCTCATTGCCAAGCACCGACTGCAGCCAAAGGGCAGCCGAGCCTTCCATCATCGGCTTCATTTCCTTCGGCGGGCCCGGCAGCAGCAAATAATGCGTGCCGTCTGCCAAGATGCCGTTGCCGACCGCAAGGCCTGCCTCATTCGCAAGCGGCTCGCTTCCTTCGATTATGAGCGCTTGCCGGCGGTTGCTCTCGACCATATGTACGCCTCTGGAAGAGAAGAGGTCTTCGATTTTAGCCATCGACGGCTCATGAATAACGAGACCGCGGTTTAGATAGGCCGCAAGCACATCCTTCGTCAGATCGTCCTGCGTTGGTCCCAGCCCGCCGGTAAATATAAGCAGATCAGCCCGGCTTCGGCCGGTCTCGATCGCCTGGCGAATGCGCTGCGCGTTATCGCCCACGACCGTTTGAAAATATACATCAATGCCGTAAGCGGCAAGCTTTTGCGAAATAAATTGCGCGTTTGTGTTAACGATTTGTCCGAGCAGCAGCTCCGTGCCTACTGCAATAATTTCTGCTTTCATAAACGCACTCCTCAGTTCCAAAATAAGCAAAGCATCTTTCTCATGCCGAGAAGATGCTTTGTAGTCGCTATTGTACCGGAATCAGATGTTTGTTTTTCACAAAATAATCGATGCCGGAATATACCGTAATCGCGGCTGCAAGCCAGCTAACGATAATGTCAAACGGAAAATCGATTAGCACGAACGGGAAATTATTTATCAAGAGCGCGATAATCATCGTAATTTGGGTAGCTGTCTTCCACTTGCCCCACGCGCTTGCAGCGAGTACCTTGCCCTCAAGCAGCGCAATTTGGCGAAGTCCGGTAACCGCAAATTCTCGGCTAATAATGACGATTGCAATGAGCGCGTTAAGCTTGTCCATCTCCACGAGCGAAATAAGAACGGCCGCAACGAGCAGCTTATCTGCTAGCGGGTCTAGCAGCTTGCCTAGATTCGTTACGAGTTTGTTTTTACGGGCGATATAGCCGTCGACACCGTCTGTGCTTGCTGCAATGATAAAAATAAGTGCCGCTACAATCTGATTGTAAGTGATCGTATAATCCGAGAAGGATAAAGCGCCCAAATCAAATTTTACGAGCAAAAACAGCATAATTACCGGAACTAGAAAGATTCTGGCGAGTGTAATTTTATTCGGCAGATTCATGCAAATACCCCCCGATTTCGGTCCATCCAGCTTAAGCTCCAGCAGCCTCTCGAGGCAAGCTTCCAATCCAGCATACTATTCATTATGCAATCCCAGATCCTCTCCGAAAAACTCTGTAATTCAGTATAATACATGGTGTATGACGTGTCAAAACTACATACGAAAGCCTCCGTTTTGCATTAAAAAAAGCAAAACCGAGGCTATTAACCCGTTAACGGAAGTTCGTAAACTGCGGCTCTACCGGCAAGTCGGCTCCTCGCAAGAGCGCCATAACCGCCTGTAGATCGTCGCGGCTCTTTCCTGTTACGCGAAGCTGATCGCCTTGTATTTGGCTCTTTACCTTCAGCTTCGAGTCACGGATTAATATATTCATCTTTTTCGCTGATTCCTGATCAATGCCTTGCCGCATTTTGATCCGCTGTCTTACTGTATTAGCAGAAGCGCCTTCGATTTTTCCGTAGTCCAAATTTTTGATCGGCAATCCACGCTTCACCATTTTGGACAACAATATATCGACAACGGCCTTTAGCTTAAAGTCGTCATCGGATACGATTACGAGCTCCTCCTTTTCCAGCTTGATGCTGCTCTTGCTTCCCTTAAAATCAAAGCGGGTGTCGATTTCGCGCTCCGCCTGCGTTATCGCGTTGGTCAGCTCCTGCATCTCAA
>Ga0180215_1000614_pt1 | contig 43442 bp, 39 predicted proteins | sample eDN3rd37CBELigBY_FD_128871 | JGI IMG/M metagenome (GOLD analysis project Ga0180215, IMG submission 128871) | Enriched backyard soil microbial communities from Emeryville, California, USA - eDNA 3rd pass 37_C BE-Lig BY (version 2) (version 2) | ecosystem: Environmental > Terrestrial > Soil >...
GCTCGTACTGTATACCCATGATTTTGAGATGTAATGGCAACTTTTCCCGTTTTCAAATCTTTTACCGGGTGGTTTGAACCACGATGACCAAATTTCATTTTTTCGGTATCTCCGCCACAAGCTAAAGCAAATAATTGATGACCAAGACAAATTCCGAATAATGGCACCTTTCCAAGCACTCCTTGTATCATCTCAATTGCTTCAGGTACATCCTTTGGATCTCCAGGTCCGTTACTTAACATAATTCCATCTGGCTTTAATGAAAGAATTTCTTCCGCTGTGACATTATAAGGAACAACGACAACATCGCAATCGCGGTTATTAAGCTCACGTAAAATTCCATGCTTCATTCCGAAGTCCACAAGCACAACACGATTACCACGACCTGGACTTGGGTATGGACTCTTCGTTGATACTGTTTCCACTTGATTCGTTGGAAGATTATGTGCTTTTAACTTTGCAATAACTTCATTCGTGTTAGCGTCAATTCCACAAAATGCACCTTTAAGTGTTCCATATTTACGAATAATTCTTGTTAGCTTTCTTGTATCAATTCCTGCTAATCCAGGGATATTTTTCGCTTTAAAATACTCATCTAATGTAAGCTGATTGCGGAAGTTTGATGGATGGTCACACACCTCTTTCACAATGAACCCATTGATTGAAGGATTGATTGATTCAAAATCGTCTCTATTAATTCCATAGTTTCCAACTAGTGGATATGTTAAGGTAACAATCTGACCACAGTAAGATGGGTCAGACAGGATTTCTTGATATCCTGTCATTCCTGTATTAAAAACAACCTCACCAATTGTATCTGCTTCACTTCCAAAACCTTCTCCAATAAAAATTGTTCCATCTTCAAGGACTAGTTGTCGTTTCATACTAAGACGCTCCCTTTCTCCCAAGCAATTTTACCATTTACCATTGTCATAACAGGCCAGCCTTTTACTGCCCAACCCTTAAATGGTGTATTTTTTCCTTTTGATAAAAAGTTTTGTGGATCGATTTCTTGCTCTAATTCTAAATCAACGATTGTGATATCAGCGACTTCTCCAACCTCTAATTTACCTTTTGGCAATCCAAATGCATCTGCTGGTATATTTGTTAAGAATTCGACTAATTGTATTAATGTTATTTTCCCTGTTTCCACTAGGTGTGTATAAAGAAGTGGAAAAGCTGTTTCTAATCCTACAATACCGAATGGAGCAAGTTCCATTCCCTCATTCTTTTCTTCTTCTGTATGTGGTGCATGATCGGTAGCGATAAAATCAATGGTTCCATCTAACAAACCTTCTAGTAATGCATCACGATCTTCTTTCCCTCTTAGCGGAGGATTCATTTTATAATTTGAATCTAAACCAGGAATATCATCTTCACATAATAACAAATGATGTGGTGTAACCTCAGCTGTTACACGAATCCCAGCTCGTTTCGCATCGCGGACAACTCTAACTGATTCCTTTGTACTAATATGACATACGTGGTAGTGGCAATTAGTAGCTTCAGCCAGTAACACATCGCGTGCGATATGTACTGATTCACACACTGAAGGAATTCCATTCAACCCAAATTTTTCTGAAAACTTACCTTCATGCACTGAACCTTTATGAATTAATGTATTTTCTTCACAGTGTGCAACAATCGGCATATTTACTGCTGCTGCTTTTTGCATGGCTTTTAGCATCATATCAGCAGATTGTATCCCAACTCCGTCATCTGTGAATGCGAACGCTCCTGCTTCTTTTAGTGCTTTCATATCTGTTAGCTCTTTTCCAAGCTCACGGATTGTAATTGATGCATACGGTAGAACATTGATATGTGCCGTTTCTTTAATTCTGTTTTGAAGCCATTCTACTTGCTCAGCTGTATCTGGAACAGGTCTAGTATTTGGCATTGCACAAATCGTAGTAAATCCACCTCTTGCAGCTGCTAGAGAGCCTGTTTCAATTGTTTCTTTTTTCTCTCCTCCTGGTTCACGAAGATGAACATGGACATCAACAAAACCTGCTGAAATTAAATTACCTTTTGCATCAATGACTTCACAGTTTGCTTGATCAAGATCTGTTCCAATTTCAACAATTTTGCCATCTTCAATCTTCACTTCTACATTTTCAAGTACATTATTATTAGTAACCCTTTTTCCATTAATAATTAAAGTTGCCATAGAACTTCTCCCCTTTTTGTTTGTTCTAATGCTCGTTTAAGTACCGCCATGCGGACAAACACGCCATTTTCCATTTGCTTAAAAATTCTTGAACGATCACATTCTGTTAGTTCACTTGCAATTTCTACATCCCTATTAAATGGAGCGGGGTGCATGATAATTGCTTTTTCTTTCATTACCCTTTCACGTTCAAGTGTTAAGCCATATTTTTGATGATATTCTTCTTTCGTAAGCCCCATTGATTCTTGATGTCTTTCATGTTGGATTCGTAATAACATGACAACATCTGATGTTTGAACAGCTTTATCAATATGAACATACTTACCGTATGAATTGTTTACATCTTGCCATTCAGTTGGTGCTGAAAACACTACCTCTGCTCCAAGTCTCGTTAGGACTTCAGCGTTTGAACGAGCAACACGGCTATGACGAATGTCCCCTACAATTGAAATCTTTAAACCTTGAAAACTACCAAACTCTTGTTTTATCGTTAACAAGTCTAATAGCGATTGTGTTGGATGATGTCCACATCCATCTCCGGCATTGATAATAGGTATCGACACCTTTTCTCGCAACTCATTAAAGTACTGATCTTCTTGATGTCTTATTATGACAGCTGTTGTTCCTATTGATTGAAGTGTACGAATTGTGTCATACAATGTTTCACCCTTTTGCACACTAGAAGTTGATGCATCAAAATTCAATACTTGAAGTCCTAGTTTTTTTTCAGCAACTTCAAAGCTAAATCTTGTTCGAGTACTTGGTTCAAAGAATATATTTGCTACAAATGATTGTTCCTTGGAATTCCATTGCTTTCCTTTCGCAAATTCATCAGCCTCAAATAAGATTTCATATATATCTCCAGCCGACAATTCCGTTAAAGTTAATAGATGGTTCATCGGATCTCCTCCTTGGCTTACTTAGCAAAGAACTTTAACTATTTTCTATAAAAAACACCCTTACCTTTTTTGGTAAGGGTGTAGTTAGTCATTTCAAACTTCCATGAAAAGGTTATCCTTCTCATGTACTGACCACTAACACCCTTTTAAATCTCTCGGATTTAGTTAAAAGGTGGTTTATGCTACAGAATCATTATTATCTTTTCCTACTTCATACAAATCCTCACTGGTTGTATCTTCTCTACCAGGTAGTACAAGGTTTAAAACAATCCCAACAATTGCTGCTAATGCCATTCCATGTACTTCAAATTGCTCTGATACTCTGATAAATGCGCCGCCAATACCGATTACCAGGATTACAGAAGTTATAATAAGGTTTCGTTTATCGTCAAGGTTTACTCTGCTATCAATTAACATCCGAAGACCTGATGAAGCAATGATCCCAAACAATAAGATTGACACTCCACCCATGACAGGTGTTGGAATAGAGCTGATTAACGCAGTAATTTTCCCAATAAATCCGAAACATAATGCTATTACTGCTCCACCACCGATTACAAACACACTGAAAACTCTTGTTATTGCTAGAACTCCAATATTTTCACCATAAGTCGTATTTGGAGGTCCACCAATTAATGCCGCAAGCATTGTCGCTACACCATCACCAAGAATTGAACGGTGTAACCCTGGCTTTTGAATTAAGTCCTTATTTACAATTTTACTTAATACCATTTGGTGACCAATGTGCTCTGAAAGAGTTACAATTGCAACTGGCACCATTAATAAAATAATGTCTATTGTAATTTGGGGAGTATAGCTGACAAACGGAATAATAAATTCAGGCATTTCAATAATTGATGCATTCCTTACAGGTGTCCAGTCAACCAGTCCGTTAATCGCCGCATAAGTATATCCCCCGATAATTCCAATCAATACTGGGATCAGGTTAAAGAATCCCTTTAAAAAGATAGAGCTTATAATGACTATTGCTAATGTTACTAAAGCAACTGAAAAATGCTGCAAACTATAGTCACCATCAGGATTATTCATGGCCATTCCAACCGCAGTGCTTGCCAAGCTTAAACCAATAACAATGATGACTGGACCAACGACAACAGGAGGTAATAATTTCATTAACCATCTATGGCCTGATACTTTGATAACAAGCGCAACAATTCCATATACAACACCAGCTAAGAAACTTCCAACCATTGCTGCTCCTGGTCCACCTGATGTCTGTGCTGCAATTATTGGTGCAATGAATGCAAATGAAGATCCTAAATATGCCGGTACCTGCCCTTTCGTTATAAGTAAGAAGGCCAATGTTCCCATCCCACTAGATATAAGCGCAATCGCTGGGCTAAGTCCCACTAAATATGGTACAAGAATTGTTGCACCAAACATCGCAAACAAATGTTGTAAACTTAATACAAGAAATTTGCCTGGTGGAGGAACATCTCTTATCCCCAATACGACTTTACTTTCTTCACTTTTCATTTATCGTAACCCCCTTGGTTATAGCTTTAATCTAAACGGTGTTTTCATACTTTATTTGCAAGGTTATTTTTTCATAAAAAAAACTCTTTGTGACCATTTTGGCACAAAGAGGCATTGTTCAACATTATTGCTGTCCGCAAAAATGTTGAATGATGCACCTTTGAAGCCTCACTGGACCCCTTTTAAAGGTTTTTTATCTATCATGTATCGTAACCAGATCTACACTGTCAACTTCCTGTAATTCTACGACAATTTTTTCAGAACTTGAGGTTGGAATATTCTTACCTACAAAATCTGCACGTATTGGTAATTCACGGTGTCCTCTATCAACTAAAACTGCCAACTGAATTTGTGAAGGTCTCCCTTTGTCAACTAATGCATCCATACCTGCTCTAACTGTTCTACCTGTAAAAAGGACATCATCGACTAAAATTACTTTCTTATTCGTAATTTCAAAAGGTATATCAGACCCTTTTACAAGTGGTTCTAAGTCATCCGTCTTTTTTGTTAAATCATCGCGGTATAATGTAATGTCAACTTCTCCAACGGGTATACTTTTTCCTTCAATTTGACTAATTCTTTCAGCTATTCGATTAGCAAGGTAAATTCCACGTGTTTTAATACCAATTAAAATGCAATCTTCAATTCCTTTATTACGCTCAATTATTTCATGCGCAATACGAGTTAACGCACGTCTAATTGCTTGTTCATCAAGGACAACTGCTTTTTCTGCCATCAAGCGATCCACCTCCAACAAGATATCCCATTAGAAACAGTAAAAACCTCTCACCGAAGGCGAGAGGTTTTTGGTAAATAGAATAAACAATTGTCATATTGTTTATTCCTATTATATCCGTTTCCTTCTCAGCCTCTCTGGACTAATTTAAAGGGTCATATGCAACTAAGATAATCTTACTTGGAATTCGACAAAATGTCAATCCTTTTTTATTTGTTCTAAAACAGAGAGAAATTCATCCGGTAAAGGCGCTTCAAATTCAAGGTATTCATTTGACCTTGGGTGAACAAACCCTAATAAACCAGCATGTAATGCTTGTCCGTCAATCTGTAGTGTTTTCTTTGGACCATACTTTGGATCTCCAACTAATGGATAACCTATATATTTCATATGTACACGGATTTGATGCGTTCTTCCCGTTTCAAGCTGGCATTCTACAAACGTATAATTAGTAAAACGCTCAAGTACATTAAAATGTGTAATTGCCTGTTTGCTATTTTCATCAGTCACAGCCATGCTTTGCCGATCTCGTTTATCACGTCCTATTGGTGCATCAATCGTACCATGGTCGTGTGGTATCACCCCGTGAACAATTGCCTTATACTTACGTGTGACCGTTTTGGCAACTAATTGGTTAACTAATGATTCATGGGCCATATCATTTTTTGCTACCATTAATAAACCTGAGGTATCTTTATCAATTCGATGGACAATACCAGGTCTCATGACACCATTAATTCCCGAGAGGTCTTTACAATGGGCCATTAAGCCATTTACAAGTGTACCAGAAACATGGCCAGGTGCTGGATGGACAACCATTCCTTTAGGCTTATTGACAACTAATACATCGCCGTCCTCATAAAATATATCTAAATCCATCTCTTCAGGTACAACATCCAGCTCCTGTGGACTTGGAACAGAGATAACAATACGGTCACCTTGATGACACTTATAGTTTGATTTTATCGCTTTCCCATTAACAGTAATATTGTCTTCCTTAATCCACAATTGCACCTGATTTCTCGACCACTCTGGATTTAATAAGGTAATTACCTTATCAATACGTTCATTTTCATGGTCTATCGTAACAGAAAATTCTACCTCTTCACTCATTCGTTTTTCTCCTTATCTATTTTTCCTTCAAACAAGGTTAAAATTAATATTAAACCAACTCCAATTACTAATGCAGAATCGGCAATATTAAATATTGGAAAATCATATGTAAATATCCATGTATCAATAAAATCAACAACTTCTTTACGGAAAATACGGTCAATAAAATTCCCTATTGCTCCTCCTAGCATTAAACCAAGTGAGATACCAAAAACCTTTTGATGTGGTTTTAATTTCATTATATAAACTACAAGAATAACAACAACAATTGTCGTGATTATATAGAAGAACCACATTTGGCCTTGAAGAATTCCCCAAGCGGCACCCCTATTTCGGTGGGATGTTATGTATAAAAAATTCTCAATAACAGTTATTTTCTGACCTAATTCCATATAATTTACAATTACCCATTTTGATACTTGATCAAACAAAATAATTAATATAGCTACCACATAATAAATCACTTGACGCTCCCTCGCCTTCAAACTATATAAGTTACTTTTGAATTTTAGCATATAGATACTAACTGTTACAATGAATTAACGAGAGAAATGCAAACAGAAGTGAAATATTGATTCACTTCTGTCATCTAGAAGAAACATATACGTTTTCAATAATCGGGATTTCATTATTTCGAGGGGTGCTTTTCTTTTCGAATAACTCACTGAATGTGAAGTCATGGATTGTTCTAGCAGTGGGAAGGATTTTTAACTTTTCGAAAGGAATCTGTTCCCCAGTTTCTTCACATTTACCATACGTACCTTCAGCCATCTTAGCTAAAGCACGTTCCACATCGAGAAGGTCTGCCTTAATGTGATTTAAAATAACTTTTTCCTTACTCATGGTAATTTTATCAAATAATAATTCATCACTTAATTCAATGTTAGTTGTAGAATATAACCTTTTCATTAACTCTCGTCTTGTTAACACTAACTCTGCTTTAATCTCTGCATATTCACCGTTCAAATAGAACGCCTCCTTATCATGCTTGATTAATGCTTATTAGGTAGTAGTGATAGTGTATCCGAAAACAACATAGTTCAAAGCCAACAAGATTTTCCTGTAATGATTTGATTAGGTCTTAGAAACTTTTTAGTTAACTTAAAAGTAATTAAGGTTTACGAATACAACGTATATAAATAAATATGCAAAATCCAATTGAAGTGATACTGTATTACATTTTTTGTAATAATTGTAATACTAGGAAACGTGGCAGGAGATTTAATGTACAACTAAAAAGGAAAAACCGTTACCGATTTTTCCTTTTTAAATATATTCATCAATCAACATAAGATTATGCAGTATAATTATCCCTTACTACAGATGCACAACGTGTGCATAGAGTTGGATGTTCTTGATCTTCTCCGACTGTTGTAGAAACAACCCAGCAGCGTTCACATGTCTCTCCATCTGCAACTGAAACGACAATTTTAACATTATCAAAGCCTTGTGCTGACTCTGGTGCCTCATCATACATACCACCAATTTCAAAACCTGAAACAATAAATAACTGTTTGATATCCTCATTGATTGAATTAAGTAATAACTTCGTTTTCTCATTAGGATACAATGAAATGCTAGCTGTTAATGATTTCCCAATGATTTTCTCAGCTCTTGCGTTCTCAAGAGATTTTAGTACATCATCTCTTAACATCATAAATGAATCCCATTTATCCTCTAGTGCAGCAGCATCGTCTAATTGTTTAGAGTCAGGCATATCTACTAATTGGACACTTTCCTCTGATACCGAAGCAATATGTGTCCAAACCTCATCTGCGGTATGAGGTAGGATTGGTGCAACTAGCTTTGTTAAAGCTAATAATGATTCATATAACACAGTTTGAATAGAACGTCTCTCTTTGTTATCTGTTGCTTCGATGTATAAAACATCTTTTGCAAAATCAAGGTAGAACGAACTTAATTCAATTGTACAGAAATTATGCACATTATGATAAATAGCAGCAAACTCATAGTTCTCATAAGAGTATTTAACCTTATCAATAAGTTTATTTAATTTTACAAGCATATAACGGTCAACTTCACGTAATTCATCAACAGCAACAGTATCAACGTCCGGATTAAAATCAGCTAAGTTTCCAAGAAGGAATCGGAAGGTATTTCTAATTTTACGGTATACTTCTGCTACCTGCTTCAAGATGTTATCAGAAACACGAACATCCGCTTGATAATCAACTGAAGCAACCCAAAGGCGTAAAATGTCAGCTCCAAGTTGGTTCATAACCTTTGCAGGAACAACTACATTTCCAAGCGACTTACTCATTTTTCTACCTTCTCCATCTAATGCAAATCCGTGGCTAAGAATTCCTTTATAAGGTGCTTTTCCTGTAACAGCAACACCGGTAGACAATGATGAATTAAACCAACCGCGATACTGGTCGGACCCTTCTAGATAAAGGTCTGCTGGTCGTTGCAATTCTTCTCTCTCCACTAATACTGCCTGATGGGATGAACCTGAATCAAACCATACATCCATAATGTCTTGTTCTTTTGTAAATCCACCATTTGGGCTTGACTCGTGTGTGAATCCTTCCGGTAATAGTTCTTTTGCTTCTTTTTCAAACCAAATGTTTGAACCATGCTCTCTAAACAGGTTTGAAACATGTTCAATTGTTTCGTCTGTAATAATTGGTTCACCATTTTCTCCATAAAATACAGGAATAGGTACACCCCATGCACGCTGTCTAGAAATACACCAATCGCCACGATCACGTACCATATTATAAAGACGGGTTTCTCCCCAGGCAGGGACCCATTTTGTTTCTTTGACTGCTTCCATTAATTCATTTCTAAAATCTTTAATAGACGCAAACCATTGTGCAGTTGCACGAAAAATTGTTGGTTTCTTGGTTCTCCAATCATGTGGGTATGAGTGAGTAATAAATGAAAGTTTTAGTAATGCACCAACCTCTTGTAGTTTTTCTGTGATTGGCTTGTTTGCTTCATCATAGAATAATCCTTCAAAACCTTCAGCTTCACTTGTCATAAATCCTTTTTCATCAACAGGACATAATACATCTAACCCATATTTTTGCCCAACAATAAAGTCATCTTCCCCATGGCCTGGTGCTGTATGAACACAACCAGTACCTGCGTCGGTTGTTACATGCTCTCCACACATCACAAGTGATTCACGTTTATATAACGGGTGTAAAGCAACAACTTTATCTAATTCAATTCCCTTTAACGCTTTTTCTACTGTAGGATTTGACCAATCTAATTGTGTTGTAACATCCTCAAGTAATGCACTTGCGACAATATATTTAGTTCCTTCAACATTTACCACTGTGTATTCCAGGTCAGGATGTACACTGATTCCTAAATTAGCTGGGATAGTCCAAGGAGTTGTGGTCCAGATGATGAACTTCTCATCACCGTTAAGGACATCCTTACCATCCTTCACATCAAACGCAACATAGATTGATGCGGAGCGTTTATCTTGATACTCAATTTCGGCTTCGGCTAACGCAGATTCACTTGAAGGAGACCAATATACAGGCTTTAAACCTTTATAAATATAGCCTTTTTTCGCCGTTTCACCAAACACTTTAATTTGTTGTGCTTCATACTCAGTCTTTAATGTGATATATGGATTCTCCCAATCACCACGGACTCCTAAACGTTTAAATTGTTCCCGCTGACTATCTACCTGCTGATAAGCATATTCCTCACATAATTTTCGGAACTCTGCAACACTCATTTCTTTGCGTTTCACCTTTTTATTTTTGGTTAGCGCTGTTTCAATCGGTAAACCATGCGTATCCCAGCCTGGAACGTACGGAGCACAAAAGCCACTCATTGATTTAAAACGGACGATAAAGTCTTTTAGAATCTTGTTAAGTGCATGCCCCATGTGGATATCTCCATTTGCATACGGCGGTCCGTCATGTAAGATAAATAATGGACGATTTTTTGTACGTTCTTGTACTTTTTTATAAATGTCCATTTCTTCCCATTGTTGTTGCAATTGTGGTTCACGGTTCGGCAAATTTCCACGCATTGGAAAGTCTGTTTTTGGCATTAATAATGTGTCTTTATATTCCATTCAAAATCCTCCTAAAAATGGTAACTAACTATCATCATATTTTTCTAAGCTTTGGCTGCTTTCCTAACCGTGATTAAAGTGTACCTTCTATTTATCGTTTTTTTGGTAACTTCTCATAGAAAGACAAAATGATTAAATTAAACATCATTTTTATCAAATAAAATTACCTTAAAACATAAAAAAACCCTCTACATCCCAGAAGGGACGAGAAGGTTTCCCGCGGTACCACCCTAATAGACCAAAAAAAACAGTCCACTTATTCATTCATAACGGGAATGTATCCGCCATTGCTTACTTTATATATTCAGCATGGAACTCAAGGGTGATTTTCGTTACTTTCAGCTTATACCAGGCTTACACCATCCCTGACTCGCTTTATAAGCATATAAAAGAACTACTGTCCCTATCATTGTCATTTTTATCAAATATGAAATAGATTTTTATACTGTATTATATGTGACGAAAAAATGTTAGTCAAGTGTCGCACAACTATTTTTCTTCAGATTCAGCAAAAACGGGCTCAACATTATATTCCATTAAGTGCTCCCAATCATCACTATCAAGCATATCTAATTGTGCTTCAATCAACATTTTAAATCGATTTCGAAATACTTTTGATTGCTTTTTCAAATCATCAATTTCACCAGAAATTTTGCGGGATTTAATTAATGATTCATTAATAATGCGATCTGCATTCTTTTCAGCTTCTTTAATTATTAGTTTTGCCTCTTTTTGGGCGTTACGTTTTACTTCTTCAGCTGTTTCTTGTGCGATTACAATCGATTTATGTAAAGTCTCTTCAATTGTAGTAAAATGACTAAGTTTCTCATTTAAATCAGCAAGCTTTGTTTCTAATTCTTTTTTTTCTCTGATGACCATTTCATAATCTTTGATAACTTGGTCCAGAAATTCATTTACTTCGTCTTCATCGTATCCACGAAATCCTTTATTAAATTCTTTGTTATGAATGTCTAATGGCGTTAAAGGCACAAAAGCCACCTCCAATAAATTATGTAATACAAAAGTAGATATTATTAATATTATTTTAAAAAGTAAAAGTTACACTATTATTATAGTATTTATTAGTTAAGTAAGCAGATATTTAATTAATAATTCGACATGTTTATTTATATTCCTTCAAAAAAGGAAATTTATTTTTGCTTCCCTACAATAATTCGCCATTTTTCTTTTTTGGTTTTACCTTCTACCCGAATTACTTTGCTTCTTCCAAATCCTCTAACTGAAATAACGTCTTGCTCGCCACATTCAAAAGCAGGATTATTTATTACTTTCCAATTTACTTTTACATGATTGTTTTGAATAAAGCTTTGAGCTTTTTGTCTTGAAAGATTAAATATAGCTGCCATCACTACATCAATCCGCAAAGAAGAAACAGTAACAGACTGTTCGTGCCAGTCCTCGGTTTTACAGATTATTTTTTCAAAACTGTGTTCCTTTAACGTTACCGATGCTTTGCCAATTGACTGGAGATTCAATTTTATAAAGTCAGAAACTTCTTCAGCTACAACGATTTGTATTTGATCATGCTCAGTAAGTATATCACCGAACTTACTTCGATTTAACCCAATTGACATTAATGAACCAAGGACGTGTCGATGTTCAATCGTAACAAACTTACTAGGATAAACTAATTCGAATAAAGACAACTTAAAGTCTGATATATCCGGTTCAAAATAAGATGGATATAATAAAGCCCTCTTTCTTTCAATTGATTCATGGCCACCTTGAAATCCAACCTTTATTTCTGCATTAGTGCCTACTACTTGTCTGATAATTTCTTGTTCCCGAGGATCCAGGAAATCCGTAAGTTTTGGACTATATTGTTCCTCAACAAAATCTTTCCATTCTAATACCTTATCTATAAACGCATGTTCTTCTTTTCGAAAATGTTGGTAGATACTCATATCCAAACAATCATTCCTTTTTAAAGATATATAACAGTGGAAGCTCCCCATAACGTGATGTCAACAAAGCTTCTAAAGCATAAAAAAAGGAATCCATATAGAATCCCTTTTACATAATCATTCTGTATAGAGAGTTTAGTCCCATAACTGCAAAATTCAAGACAAAAATTGCAACAATAGGGGAAATATCAATCATTCCAAGCGGTGGTATAAATCGACGAAAAGGTTCTAAATATGGTTCACATATTCTCGCTAAAAACTGACCTATACTCGATTCTCTTGCATTTGGAAACCACGACATCAGTATGTATGCAATTAACGCATATGAGTAAAATGTTATAAGTGTCCTTATTACATCAAAGATTAAAGCCATTGGGGTTTACCACCTCTTTTCTGAAAACTCTTCCTCAGCAACCATCTCAGAAATATTACCAGCTACATCAACATTGTCTGGTGTGCAAAGGAAAATATTGGTTCCAATTCGCTGAATATCTCCACCAATCGCGTATACGGTACCACTTAAAAAATCAATAATCCTTTTTGCTTGATCGTGTTGAATTCGCTGGAGATTTACTACCACTGCTCGACGACTCTTTAAATGATCTGCGATTTCTTGCGCTTCAGCATATACTCTTGGTTCGAATAATATAACTTTTGAAGACTTTTGTACACTTTGTAAGCTTACTACATTTTGCTTCGATGGACTTTTGGTTGGTCTAACAGGCTCAACGACTTCCTCCTCTTCATAATTGTCTTCTTCATTATATTCATACTCATCTTCTAACGCAAAAAAGCTTTTAAACTTAGACTTAATACTCATTAAATGGCCCTCCTATTTTTGCTCATTTCCAACTAAAGAAGATCCTATACGAATAAAAGTTGCCCCTTCTTCTATTGCGATTTCAAAGTCATTTGACATTCCCATCGATAATTCAGCACAAGGAGCAAATGGTAATTTCATTGCTTGTACATTCTTACTAAGAATTCTTAAATCACGAAAACATTTGCGGATAACATCTTTGTCGTCCGTGAAAGGGGCCATTGTCATTAAGCCAACAACCTCTACCATAGGGTATTCACCTAACTCTTCAACAAAACGTGAAAGTTCACTAGGATTAATTCCGTGTTTAGATTCTTCACCTGTGACGTTAACCTGAATAAAGCATTTAACCTTATTAGTTGATCGCTTTTGTATTTCTTTAGCAAGCGAAAGTCTATCCAAAGAGTGAATATAGTTTACTTTATCAATCACATTTTTCACTTTTTTGGTTTGTAGTGACCCTATAAAATGCCACACTGCTCTATCTCCTAGAACTTCCCATTTTGCTAACAAGCCATCATCACGATTCTCTCCTAGGTTACAAATACCAGCCTCAAATGCTTCCTTTGCTGTATCACTACTAACATATTTGGTAACTGCAATAATTTTAATGTTTTTTTCATCTCTTCCTACACGTTGGCAGGCTTCTGTAATTCTAGTTCGAATTCCCTCTAGATTTTCTTTCACACTCAATCTATTTCAATCCTCCTTAAGTCCAATAAAGCTTAACATCCTCCCTGTTTTTCCTTTATCACGACGATGCGAAAAAAATTTACTTTCACAACTTGTACAGTAAGATGAAACTTCTATATTTGAAGGAGACACGCCGTTCTCAATCAATAATAATTTATTTAAGGTTTTTAAATCCAAGCGATATTGTCCCTTACTAACTTCCGTATAGTAGTGATCTGTTGTAGTATTATTTAAAGCCTCTCGTGCTGCTTCTATCACCTTATCATCTACTATATAACAACATTCGCTAATTGATGGACCGATAACAACCTTAATGTTAGTAGGATCGACGTTTTCATTTATTACCCATTTTTGTATTATCTCTGAAGCGATATTTTTTACAGACCCCTGCCATCCAGCATGTGCAAGTCCAATTAATCTCTTGACAGGATCGAAGAAATATATTGGAACGCAATCAGCGAAGCAGAGTGTTAGTAGAATATTTGAATTATCAGTATATATCCCGTCAGTACCAGTTATACCCTGTTCATAGTTATATACACCTAATCCAACATGTTTTTTTGTTACCTTAACAACCTTCTTGTCGTGAATCTGCTCTGCACAAACCCATTGGCTAAGTGGAAACCTGAGACGTTTAGCTAAAGTTTCTCTGTTAGTTATTACATCAGTAATGTTATCTTTGACATGCAATCCTAAGTTAAAAGTATCAAAAGGAGTATGACTAACCCCACCAATCCTGGTAGTAAATCCAGCCATCACCTTGTTATCAATATCATTCCAGCCTCTAAGATACAGTATGTCTTGATTGTCGTCTATGATAAACGGTTCACTATACATCGTAACATTTCCTTCCTAAGATGGTAAAAACATGTCATTCTACTAAATAATTCAACCTTTATTTGCTTATTTTATCACAATTTAGCAAATATAGGGGGGAAATTTAGAAAATGTATTAATACGTTTACATCATTCTATACTTTGATAAGGATATCTAACTAGTATAACATCCGTTCCAATTTTCACAATATTTCTCCATGGGATAGTTACTTCCGCCTCTTTTCCGAAAAATCCCATTACCCTGCCAGTTCCTGAAATAATAAGAGATTCAATTTTTCCAGTTGCTAAATTAATGTCAATATCACCAATTGTTCCAAGGCGCTTACCATCTGACACATTTACAACATCTTTAATTTGCAAATCTGAAATTAGAACCATCGTTTACCCCCGCCCTTTTAGAATACGTTTATTGTAATATATGCTCACTCTATAGTCATTCATGAGTTCTTTTTTAAAGAGTATCATTACTCAATTATAAAAATATCCGTATGCTTATATAAATTGAAATCACTTTATTGTCCTACCAAAAAAGAGAGTTGTCCCATAAGAAAAGTGTCAGGACCATATTTACGTTAAATAGTAAATATTTACTGGTTTCTGACACTAATAGGACACCCTCAAATTAATTTTGAATGTTTTTATTCATTTGTTTGATAGCTGCTTTTTCTAGGCGAGATACTTGTGCTTGTGAGATTCCAATTTCCTCAGCAACTTCCATCTGGGTTTTACCTTGAAAGAATCGTTTTCTGAGAATGAGTTTTTCTCTTTCGTTAAGCCTTCTCATCCCTTCTTTTAATGCAATTTCTTCTATCCAATTAATATCCTTATTTTTTTCATCACTTAATTGATCCATTACATAAATCGGATCGCCACCGTCATTATATATCGGTTCAAATAAACTAACTGGATCTTGAATTGCATCAAGGGCAAAGACAATTTCTTCGTGTGGTACCTCTAGTACCTTTGAGATTTCCTCTGCGGTTGGTTCTCTAGATGTTTCACTCATTAATCTTTCTCTTACTTGAAGTGCCTTATAGGCAATATCTCGTAGAGAACGCGATACTCGAATTGGATTGTTATCACGAAGATAGCGCCGAATTTCCCCGATAATCATCGGTACAGCATATGTTGAAAATTTGACATTTTGGCCTAAATCAAAATTATCGATGGATTTCATTAGTCCAATACAGCCAACTTGAAACAAATCATCAACATATTCTCCTCTGTTATTAAAACGTTGAATTACACTTAAAACTAGTCGTAAGTTTCCATTCACTAGCTTCTCCCTGGCAGACAAATCTCCACTTTGCATTTGACGAAAGAGTTCACGCATTTCTTCATTTTTCAGTACTGGAAGTTTTGAAGTATCTACACCGCATATTTCTACTTTATTTCGAGTCAATTCTTTCCCTCCTAACAGGAGTTGCTGTACAAAGTTAAGTATCTCCTTAGGAGGAAAAAATATGCACCCTCAAAATCGTTTTGAATATTAGAACTCCTTAAACCTACTTCCTTATCCCAGAAATAACAAGGGATTAATCAATAAAAAGGAATTTGAAAAATTATTTAAAAATAACTTTTCAAATTCCTTGTTCGTTTATTAATTTTAAACCATTTTATTAAATTCTTTTCGCAATCGCTTTATTATTCTCTTTTCTAGTCGTGAAATATAGGATTGAGAAATACCTAGCATATCTGCAACATCTTTCTGAGTCTTTTCCTCTCCACCAATTAGTCCAAAGCGGAGCTCCATGATCTGCTTTTCGCGATCATTCAATTGATGTAAAGCTTTAATAAGGAGTTTTCGATCTACATTTGCCTCCAAATCTTTAGTGATGATATCTTCTTCAGTACCTAATACATCAGAGAGTAATAGTTCATTACCATCCCAATCAATATTTAATGGCTCATCAAAAGAAACTTCTGAACGAATTTTATTATTCCTTCTTAGGTACATTAAGATTTCATTTTCAATACATCTTGAGGCATATGTAGCTAGTTTTATTTTCTTTTCAGGGTTAAAAGTGTTAACTGCTTTAATCAATCCAATTGTCCCAATACTGATTAAATCTTCAATATTAATCCCAGTGTTTTCAAATTTCCTTGCAATATAGACAACTAACCGTAGATTTCTTTCTATTAAGATAGACCTTGCAGTACTATCTCCACTAGGTAATTTTTTTAACAAATGCTCCTCTTCTTCCTTCGATAAGGGAGGCGGTAATGCTTCGCTTCCGCCAATATAATATATTTCATCAGTTCTAATCCCAAGTTTAATTAATAATTTATACCAATAGTATGTTAATCGAAGTTTAAGTTTAGACAATGATTGAACTCCCTTCTTCTACAAAGTTTATGATGCTGGTTGAATTGTCGATGTTACTATCATCTTTGGGTGAATAATACAATCATATTGATCATCAGAGGAAAGTTTCGTGTGATTTAATGCTACTAATACTTTTTTGACCTTAATTATTTCATTGTTATGAAAAATTGAGATAAAATCCGGTTTTATCGCTAAAAGAAACTGGTGTTCCTGACCAACACCTCTGTAGGGGATAATACGAATTCGATTCTCCCATTTATGTTGTTGACTATCTGCTTCAAATGTTAACTCTGTCATATTTTTAGCTTGGTCAATGATACTTTTAGGAAAATACTCTTTTACCTTTTCTATTTCAACTACCATTACTGGACTTTTCGAAATAGGGTCATAAAGTTGGTTTCCAGTATCTATTAGGCCTCTTAATTCAATCGTAACATCATCAATTCTAATTTTTGCTTGAACAATTTGTTCATAATGAATTTTTTTCATTTCTACTTCATCGATCTGCTTTTTCGAAAAGTACCAAACAACCGGAAAACCAATTATTACAAATAGCCAACTAATCGGACTGCCAAATCCAGTCGTAGTAGTAACTAAAATGTTATTTGTCATATCTAATTCATACTCTAAAAAATAATAGACTCCTACCATTCCACCTCCAATCATAAAAGTTGTAAAGTAAAACGTTAGTAGTCCTTGTATAAAATACCTAAAACGTTTGTACCCAAAAGTTGCAAGAATAATAACGATTGAAAAAAGTAATTTTATCATTGGATGTGAGGCAACTGATGAGATTGGAGATACCATTAACAATACAATCGATGATCCAATTATTGCACCAACTAAAAGCCTCCACTTTACTACTTTCCGTTTTAAAATAATCGCTGTCAGCAACAATAATAATCCGTCAAATAGGAAGTTTAACAACCAAATCACATCTAAATAGATATACACGATTTCTCCTTTCAATCAATTAATCTTATAACCTATTAAAAAGAAAAATAGAATGAATTTAAACTATACATTCACATAAATACTAAATAGACTTGTTAAAATTTAGTATATAGTACATCTTATATGAAAGTCTGTCATTTCATGCCGACAATAGAGGAGAAATTTTGAAGGATTATTTGGTTTTTTGTCAACAGGGGCTTGTGAAATAGTAAACAACTGAGCTAGAGTGTATAATAGGAACGCACTCCTTTAAATTATTGAAGTAGAACTTTATTACCTATAAGATTTTATTATTTCTTACATTTTGATAAAAAAAATCATTCAACAAGACATTACTCGTTGAATGATTTCTTTGCTACATATTCTTTATCCGGATCTAACCAGGCGCATACGCTCTTCTACCTTTCAAGCTACAGTCGCTAGGTGCTCGAGTCATAAGAAAAGAAGCCTTGAAGGGAAATTTCACCCTTCTTGGCTTCTTTTCTTATGCTTATCGTTATTACCGACGACGATTTCGGTTTCGTAAGAATGTTGGTATATCAAGAGCCTCTTCTCCATTTTGTTGAGTACCTCTAGGAGTTGGTTCTTGAACAGGTTCTTCTCTTTTCACTTCACGCTTTGGCGGAGTTACTGGTTGTTGCCTTGTAGTAATCGTTGGACGTGCAGGTTTTGCTGGACTTTGTGTAACATCCACATCATTGAATCCAGTTGCAATTACCGTAACAACAATTTCATCTTTAAGGTTCTCATTGATAACAGATCCAAAGATCATATTGACCTCTTGGTCTGAAGCCGATGCAACAATATCGGCAGCCTCCTGAACCTCGTATAAACTTAAGTTTGTACCGCCTGTAATGTTCATTAAGACACCCTGTGCACCGTCAATTGACGTTTCAAGTAATGGACTTGAAATAGCCTTTTTAGCAGCCTCAGCAGCACGACTTTCACCTGTAGCTACACCAATTCCCATTAAGGCTGAACCTTTATTTGACATGATAGTTTTTACATCAGCAAAGTCGAGGTTTATTAATCCAGGTACAGCAATTAAATCAGAGATACCTTGTACACCTTGTCGCAAGACATTATCAGCTTCTCTAAAGGCTTCTAACATTGGTGTATTTTTATCAACAATTTCAAGTAGACGATCATTCGGAATGACAATTAACGTATCTACAGCTTCCTTCATAGCTGAAATACCACCTGCAGCTTGACCTGCACGTTTTCTACCTTCAAATGTAAATGGGCGCGTTACTACACCAACGGTTAATGCTCCTAGGTCCTTGGCAATTTGAGCTATTACAGGTGCTGCTCCTGTACCAGTTCCTCCGCCCATTCCAGCTGTAACGAATACCATGTCCGCACCTTTTAATGCTTCTTCAATTTGTTCTTTGCTTTCTTCAGCGGCTTTTTTACCAACTTCAGGATTAGCACCTGCACCCAATCCTCTAGTTAGCTTTGCACCAATTTGCATTTTAGTTTCAGCTTTTGATAAATTCAATGCTTGCGCGTCTGTATTTACAGCAAGGAAATCTACGCCTTGTACACCATGCTCAATCATACGGTTTACTGCATTATTACCACCACCGCCAACACCGATTACTTTTATAGTTGCTAACTGCTCGAGATTTGTATCAAACTCCAACATCCTAAGATCCTCCTAATTCATCGATAGACTTCTTTTGCAACTTCCTATTCAAAGAAGTAACCAAAAAATCTTTTCACTTTTTTCCCTATATTTTGATCATTTGATTTTGAATTATTTTTTTCTGGTTGCTGTTTATTAACCCGCTTTTCTGGGGTATCAATTGTAACTGTCGTACCTATACTTCTTCCTTGAATTCTTGCGTGCTCATATGCGAACTGAATGAGACCAACCCCAGTTGAGTATTGTGATTCTCTTACCCCAATATAATCGGGCTTTGCAATTCTCACATTGTTCCGCAATACATCTTGTGCTAGTTCTAACACCCCTGGCATGTTTACCACACCACCAGTTAACACGTACCCGCCTGGTAAATCCTTAACGCCCAGTTTTTTAATCTCATATTGGACTAATTCAAGAATTTCCTCAAGTCTAGCCTCGACAATATCAGAAATTTCACGTTGTGAAAATTGCTGGTGCTGATCACTTCCAATAATCGGAACACTGAATACTTCTTCATCGGATGCAAGATTGTAATAGGCGTGACCATGTTTCGTTTTAATTTTTTCAGCATCTTCAGTAGATGTTCGTAATCCAATTGATATATCTTTAGTGATATGATCTCCACCAATTGGTAATACACTAGTAGATTTTAAGAAACCATCTTTGAAAATAGCAATACTCGTAGAGCCACCACCTAAATCTACTAATCCAACACCAAGATTTTTTTCATCTTCTGAAAGAGTGATTGAACCTGCGGCGAGAGGTTGCAAGCATATTGCTACAATATCAAGTCCTGCTCGCTCAACGCATCGAAGTAAGTTATGTAAAATTGTTCTTGAAGTTGTAATAATAGTACCCTCAACTTCCAATCGTACACCAAGCATTCCCCGAGGATCATTAATTTCATCATAGCCATCTACAATAAACTGCTTTGGAATGATGTCTATGATTTCTCTTTCAGGTGGTAGTGACACAAATTGAGCTGCATCGATTACACGTAACACATCATCATTACTAATTTCACGATTTTGTCGACTTTCACTTGAAACAGCTACAACACCATGACAATCTTGTAATTGTACATGGCTAGCAGGTACACTAACCACTACTTGATTAATTTGAATTCCTACCATTCTCTCAGCTTGTTCAACAGCCTTTTTAATAGAATGAACTGTTTCATCTATATCAACGATTGAACCTTTTTTTAATCCTTCAGATTTTACATTACCCACACCAATTATGTTTAAAGAATCATTGACCATTTCACCAATGATCACTTTAACACTGGATGTACCGATGTCAAGACTAACACAAATTTCATTGCTGTTCATTCTTTGGCACCTCCTTTAACATTTCACAAGTCTTCATTGATTTAGAAGAACAACAATCTTTTTTTAGTACACATATATAAATTTGCACCTAGATTGGTGTCTAGCGCAAGTAACATATATGCTCGGGTTCTATGCCGAGAGCTTAAGCTACTTTTCGCGTTTTTATACGATAAATTACTACATAAGAAAATATTCAACATCTAGTAGCTATTCCCCTTTTAAAAAATCAATTTTTTTCTATTTTATCACGGGAATTGCTCCATTTAGATAATAAAATTCTTCTTATAACAGCGATATTTTGGAAAAGTCTAACCCCAAAAGCAAACACTGCTACTAAATACAAGTCTACACCAAGATGTACACCTAGAAAAGCTAAACTTGCAGCTAATAAGATATTAAAGAAAAAACCCGAAACGAAAACAGCTTGGTCATAAATATTTTGCAAATGAGCACGAATTCCTCCAAACAGAGTGTCTAGTGCTGCAAGTACAGCAATTGATAAGTAGTTTGAATACACATCTGGTACTTTAAATTCAGAAAAAAGGCCGAGTATTATTCCTATTAACAGTCCAATAATTGGGAGCCACATTGCTATATTCCACCTTTTTCACTCTTCATAGGTTCCATATGCTTGACACGAATTGTGTCTTCATATGGTGGTATCGTGATTTCATCGATTGGTTTTGAAACAATTAATCTTAAATTTTCCACAAAAAACTCTTCAATCGCATTCGAAGCTTGCATTCGATTATATAATTTTTCAGGATCATCTGAAATAACTTTTATCTCAAAGGGTAAGTTTCTAATTGGGTAGGAGTCAATTTTTGTAGTGCGCTGAATTTCACGTATAACAGTGGTATTTATAACCCTGTGGCCATCAATAGAGATTTCTTTCGCCTCATAAGAATTAAGTTCATTAATTAAGCGTCTTAGGATATCAGCAGAGATGTTCTCACCAGGCATACTAAACTCATTATAAGCACGTTCAACAGTTAAAATGATTCCTGGCCCTTTTACTTCAGTCAGACCAGAAGCCTCTCTTAATTCTTCTAGTGTTTCTTGTAATATTACATGTTTACTGTCATTTCTTTCAGAGTCATATTTCACTAATTTTTCCTCATACTTAGAGATTTCAGTCATTAATTCCGAGTGTAGTTGCTGAGCTTTTTTTAAATCCTCTCTTAACTCCCACATGTCTCTCGTATCACGTACGACTGGCTCTTTTATGGTTTGGAACTGGACAGCTAACATAAATCCGATAATTATTGTGATGAATGAAAAACTGACCTTCATTTTCTTGTCCAATTAAACCACCTATCTTTCACTTAACATAGACCCTAGTGGGTTAAGAATCCGAAAAAATTTCAACTCGAGAATTTCAGGAGCAAATCGTATTCCTTCAAGAACTTTAACTTTAATACTTAAACGAATTTTATTCATCCGCTTTTAGGATAGGCTCCATTACAACCTCTGCTCTTTCAATCGTTACAACGATATTATCTTGCACTAATTGGTCATTTATCCCACCGTTTATATTTAGAGCAGGAATTAACACTTCAGGATCTCCTATAGCAGAAATAGTGAAAGGCGCAGGGTACTGTGTTCCGTCAATCGTAATAACAGGGCCGTCACAATACAAATAAGTGTTGTGTGTAAGCCTCCTTCCGTTCACAGAGATAGCTTGTGCTCCTGAAATTAAAAGTTCATTTATTACTTTAAAAAGGTGACTTTCATGAACTAGATAATTATTTACGTCTTCACCCGATGGAGCATACGAAGCATCTTCAAGTGTAACCTTGACCCCCGGACCTTTAACCTTCACTTCACCAGTATACATACGTAGTTTTTCAACATCTTCAACTAGATTAAAATAAATTTGTTCTTTCTCTTTATTTGCAAGATCTTCCTCTATTTCTCTTATTTGTTCTTGTTTTTCATATAAGTCCTGTTGCAACTCAAGATTTCTCTCTTTTTGCCTATTTAAATGATCACGAATTTCAAATTCCCTATTCCACTGGCGATCAGTAATTCTGCCTTGTTCAGCCTCTTCTTTTGCATACTGGTATGAAAATGAGATGATAAATCCAAGTACTAAACAAACAAAGGAGAGAACGACATGCCTACCCTTCACTCTCAATCGTTTCATCCCCTTCTTCCTTTTCTTGATCAGGACCCTTATATTTTTCAAAAAATGGCACAACATCTAAGTGGATAATCCCTTTCATTGATGGGTCAAGCTCACCTATTACAGAAGGATATGCTTCCATTTTCTTAGCAAAACCCCTAACTGTAACACTTACCTCATAACCATTATTCATATACAAAATGACATGATGAGGATCAGAATTAGTTGGTTCATAATGAATTTCAGAAATAGCATTTGTGATACCTTCAGGTAGCTTCGACAATTCATCAACCATGCTAATAATATCGCCATCTTCATGCCAACCAATCAACAGCGGTGCATCTGTTTGTGATGTTAAATTATCAAGTGGAGGGAGTGTTTGTCCATTTTCTAAAAGGGGGTAATAATGATTTTCAGTATCGACTACATAAGCTATCCGTTTCCACTCGTTAACAGTTATTAACACACGATTTGGTATTACTCGTTCTAACTGAACATCATGGACCTCTTTATGTGATTTAATATTGGTAATTACTTCTTCTTTATCAATTTTCCAAAAGCTTGTCCGATTTGACAAGCCACTTAGCTTAATAATCTCATCAGTTGGGACATTGTAATTTCCACTAACTTTAACATTTGATACCTTACTTAGCGGTGATTGAAAATATACGATACTTAATACCATCAGAAAAAAGAAACAGATATAAAAAATTAGTCTTCGATTCGCCTTTTGTTTACGCTTTTGTTTGAGCTTCGGAATTCGGTCTTCTATTGGTACGACTTTTTTATCCATTCTTATTCACCCCATTCTAGGTACAACAGGGAGTACCAAATACCTAGATGTTCAACTATTTCCAAATCATTCTACCATTTTCCTATTTATGGAAGGGAGTTTAAAAGATAAACAAACGGCATTCAAGATGCCGTTTTACTATGTGAAACTTAACTTTCATGCTTATGAAATGTATTATATCATAATTACCAATATTTTGGAGAAACAATACACTTACTTTCTACCTACAATTTCAACTTCTGTTTCCATATCAACTTGATATAATTCAGATATCTTCATTCTTATATATTGAATTAGGTCTAATACATCTTGGGCAGTTGCTCCACCTGCATTTACAATAAAGTTACCATGCATTTCAGAGATTTGTGCTCCACCGATTTGATATCCTTTTAATCCTGCTTTTTCAATTAACTGACCTGCATAATTTGGCAAAGGATTTCGGAAAATACTACCTGCACATGGGAAATTCCATGGTTGGGTTTCTCGCCGATAATCCTTATTTTTTAACATTACTGCTACTATGGATTGTTTTTCACCGTTTTGAAGTTCAAACTGAGCTTCAATACATATACCTGGGCGTTTTTTTTGTAAACAAGATGTTCTGTAAGAAAATTGCATTTCCTCATTTGTCAACCATTGCATTGATCCATCCTCAAACAAGATATGTGCTCTTGTTAACACTTTGGAGATATCGGAGCCATGCGCTCCAGCGTTCATATAGACTGCGCCTCCAATTGAGCCGGGAATACCACTCGCAAATTCAAAACCTGACAAGCCTTGTCGACTAATTACTGTTGCAAGCTTTACAACTGGGTAACCTCCTCCAACAGTAATTTTTGTCCCATCAACATCAAGGTGATCTAGCCCTTTGTCAAGTTTAATTACAGCACCTTCTATCCCTTTGTCTGAGACGAGCAAATTCGAACCTCGCCCAATTGCTCTCCAATTGAGATTGTGTTTTTTTACAATTGCTAAAGTCGTTCTAAGCGCATCAATATCATTTGGAATGATAAAAAGATCAGCAGGGCCGCCAATTTTTATAGTGGTATGATTCGCAAGTGGTTCATTTAAGGCTACATATCCAACATTTGCCTTCTCTAATTCTTGGGCAATTATTTGCATATAAAAAAACCTCCTTTATTAATAACCTTATATCGACACAACTTTTTTAGGATTAGAAGAATATGTTTATTATGTTTGAAAAAATCCAATAACATTTATCTATACTTTTATAATAAGTTACGTTCTAATAAGATGCCTACATTATTATATGCATGACAACCTGCATAAGGAACAATCTTTTAGGCTAGGTCTTTAATCACTTTATATAGTCGTTTTGCTGCGTCTGGAATTCCTATCTCTGTCGCAGCATTTTTCATTTCCTGTAGTCTATGTGAATCTAACAAAACCGAATCAACATCTTTTATTAATTGTTGTCCGTTAAACTCCTTTTCTAAACGTAATATAGCTGCGTTTTTATCACTTAATGTCCTGGCATTCTTCTCTTGATGGTTATTGGTTACATATGGACTTGGAATAAGAATACTTGGTATTCCAAGTGCAGTTATTTCAGCTAATGTTGTTGCACCAGCCCGAGCGACAATTAAATCTACCCCCGCTAACACTTCAGGCATATTATGCACAAACGGTTTGATAATAACGTTAGATGGGTTGCCGACTTCTTTCACCTTGTCTAACACTTTTTGATAATGAACTTCTCCAGTTACATAAAGTACCTGATAATCCTTTTTTTCAATTTCATCTAATACTTGTAAAAATGCATCATTAATTGGTCTAGCCCCTCTACTACCACCAACAATCAATACAGACTTTTTTCCAGGCTGTAAACCAACAGACACCATGCCTTTCAATCCATCTTGCCCCAAAACTTCTGAAGCGCGGGGATTTCCTGTTAGTATAACTTTTTCTGCAGGAAAATAAATTCGTGCTTCATCAAAGCAAACGGCAACTTTATTAACATATCGACTCAAAAATTTATTTGTTAAGCCTGGCACACTATTTTGTTCATGAATAATCGTAGGAATGCCAAGCTTTGCAGCTGCATAAACCACTGGACCACATACATATCCACCTGTACCAATCACTACATCAGGCTTAAACTCTCTTATGTACCTTTTACTTTTCCTTACACCCGTAATAAATCTTGTAATGGTCTTTATATTTTCAAATGAGATTTTTCGTTTAAAACCGGTTATTTCAATCGTTTTAAATGGTACTTTCTCTCTCTTCACAAGGGTACTTTCTAATCCTTTTTCGGTTCCAATATATAAAAAGTCAACAGAAGGATCCATCTTTTTAATTTCTTTTATTAGAGCTAATGCTGGGTATATATGACCGCCTGTTCCCCCACCACTTAATAGTATTTTCATATAAATCCTCCTCGTTTATTTTCATAAGAAATGATCCTACGAAAAATTAATCAACAACATTTGGCGAACTACAAAAGGAAAGTGTCAAACACCACAACATCAACATCATAAAATAATTGTTAGAATATCCAACAATATATTTTAAGTGTATCATTTGGCGTCAGACACTTAAAGGTTTTCCACTATATTTAGTTATATTATACTATGATAATAAAGTAAAATATTTTTTTAGTAGACTTTGTTTAATATCTAGCATACCTGCTTATATTTAATAAAACGCCCACAGCCATTAACATAAGTGTAAGTGATGAGCCTCCATAACTTAAGAATGGTAAAGTAATTCCAGTTACTGGCATTAATCCAATAACAACACCGATATTGATTATGACTTGAATTGCTATCATTCCGATAATTCCTATCGCCAAGAAACTACCGTATAAATCTGGAGCACCAAGAGCGATACGCACCCCACGCCAGAGCAGAAGACTAAATAATAAAATTACAAATGAACCGCCGATGAACCCTAACTCTTCTGCTAAAATTGCAAAGATAAAATCCGTTTGTGGTTCTGGTAGGTAAAAAAACTTTTGCCTACTTTGACCAAGCCCGAGGCCAAGTAATCCACCTGGGCCAATCGCATACAAGGACTGAATGATTTGGAATCCACTATTAAGAGGATCTTCCCATGGATCTAGAAAGGAAGTGATTCTTTTAATACGATATGGCGCTGATAGAATTAACCCAACAAATCCCGCAACACCTAACATTCCTAACATTACAAAATGACTAATTCTTGCTCCTGCAACAAATATCATTACAATACATGTTCCTACCATTACTGTACCCGTTCCAAGGTCAGGCTGAAGCATTATCATACCAAAAGCAGTAAATATAAGTGCAAGTGATGGAGCAAGTCCTTTTTTAAAAGAAGTGATTTTCTTCTGATTTTCGGAAAGGAACTTTGCTAAAAACGCAATCATCGCTAATTTCATAAATTCAGAAGGCTGTATGGAAAATGCACCTACTCCGATCCAACTTCTAGAACCGTTACGGACCATACCTACACCAGGTATTAATACTAAAACTAACAAAATAAAACAAACAATTATTATCACTTTTGCCCAGGTACGCCATGTCCAATAATCTACATTCATTATGAAAAACATTGCTAATACACCAACCCCTGCAAACAGTAGCTGGCGTTTTGCAAAAAAGAACGAGTCATCAAACTTGTATGTAGCCCATATGGCACTAGCACTGTAGACCATAATCAGTCCGACTGCTAAAAGCGAAAGAGTAATAACGATTAATACAATATCAGGGGTTGATTTTTTTGTCGACAATGTAAACACCTCAATGTACCTGAATTAAGGGACCACATTATGTATTGTTCTTACATAAATGTCGAACAAAATAAGAAAAAGTACTGAATATAGTGTGAAATTCATCTGACGTTTGCACTAATACTCATCTTTATCTTATTAAAGAATTGAAATTAAAAAACTCAACTCTTAAGACAGGCCCCTTACTTAAGCTTATGCACGGCGTTTATAAAAATGTCACCTCTTTGCTCAAAAGTCTTATATTGATCCCAACTTGCGCATGCAGGGGACAGCAAAATAGTATCACCATTTTCTGATAGTGCATAAGCTTGCTCAACAGCATGTTCTACATTATCGACAAGTTTAATAGTTTCTATTCCCGCATCGTTTCCAGCCTTTTTTAACTTCTCTGCAGTTTGCCCAAATGTAATCAGAGTCTTTACACTTTTAAGATAGGGTATTAAATCATCGAAATCATTTCCACGATCCAAACCACCCGCAAGTAGGATAATACCACCTGTAAATGCTGAAATCGCTTTTTGTGTAGCTAAAATATTTGTTGCTTTTGAGTCATTATAAAATTTCCGATTATTAATAGTATCTACATACTGCAAACGATGTTTAACACCTGTAAAAATAGTAAGTACCTCTTTAATTGCATCATTTGGCACTTCCATAAGTTTTGAAGCAACTACAGCTGCAAGAATATTTTCAAGGTTATGTTTACCAGGTAAAGCAATTTCATCAATATTAATAATTTGTTCTTGATTATAATACAACACATTATCATTTATGTACGCACCAAAATCTACAACCTTGGTAGTAGAGAAGAAAACTTTCTTTGCTTTGCTTTTAGCAACAACTTGCATAACTTCTTCGTCGTCTGCATTTACAATGGAATAATCATCTTCAGATTGATTTTCAAAAATCTTCGCTTTCGCATTTATATAATCCTTTTTTGTGCCATGGTAATCTAAATGAGCATCAAAGATATTTAAGAGCACTGCAAGTTTCGGTCTAAAATCACGAACGCCCATTAACTGAAACGATGATAACTCAGTTACGATAATATCATCATCTTCTGCTTCTTTTGCAACTTCACATGCTACTGTACCGATATTTCCTGCGATTAATGGAGACTTGTTCCCTCTTTTTAACATTTCAAAAATTAAAGTAGTCGTAGTGGTTTTACCATTTGACCCAGTTATCCCAATAAAGTTTGCATTTGTTAGATGGTATGCAAGCTCCACCTCTGTAACGACCGGAATCCCTTTTTCAAGTGCAGCATGGATGATGGGATTGGAGTATGGAATACCAGGATTTTTCACAACGACATCAAAATGATCATCCAAAATATGAATTGGATGACCTCCACAAATCACTTTGATGCCTTTCTCTTTTATGATTTGTGCTGCCTCATTTTCTTCATAAGGCTTTTGGTCATTTACAGTAACATCCGAGCCAAGCTCTTTTAAAATTACAGCAGCTGCAAATCCACTCTTAGCTAAGCCCACAACGAGTATTTTTTTATTAACAAATTCATTACTTTTCAATTAAACCCACACCTCTATATAGATTCCTAAGATTGCAAATAATAAACCAACACTCCAAAAAGTCACCACAACTCGCCACTCACTCCACCCAACAAGTTCATAATGGTGATGTAACGGACTCATTTTAAACACTCTTTTTCCTGTTGTTTTAAAAGATATAACTTGAATAATTACTGATAATGTTTCAATAACAAAAACTCCACCAATAATAATAAGTAAAATTTCTAATTTGGTCATTATTGCTACAACTGCAATTGCTCCTCCAAGGGCAAGTGATCCGGTATCACCCATAAATACTTTTGCTGGATGAGCGTTAAACACTAAGAATCCTAGTACCGCTCCTGTCACTGCAACTGCAAATATCGCAACATCATATTGTCCTTGGTACCACGCTAGAACTGCAAACGCACCAAAGGCAATAGCAGCTGTACCTGATACGAGTCCGTCTAATCCATCTGTAAGATTAACAGCATTTGAAAAGCCCACTAACCAAAAGATAATGAACAAAACATAAAGAATTCCTAAATCAATTTGAAATTCAATACCTGGGATTGATACCACGGTCGAAAAATCATTTTGCTTAAAAAAATAAAAGAAAACTACAGCAACAATGATTTGTCCCAATAATTTTTGCCTAGAGGTTAAACCTAGATTTCGTTTTAAGACGACTTTAATGAAATCATCCAAGAATCCAAGTAGACCATATCCTAACGTCACAAATAATAAAAGATATGTTGTAACAGTTATTTCAGAAAACTTCCCGGTTAAAACAAGAGTTGTCAGTGTAATTGATAACAAAATCATTACTCCACCCATTGTTGGTGTTCCAGATTTTTTCTGGTGTGATTTTGGACCTTCCTCACGAATACTTTGTCCAAATTTTAATCTACGCAAGAAAGGTATAATAATGGGAGATAGAACTACAGAGATGATAAACCCTGTTAAAATCGTATACAAAATAACCTGTTCAAGCATCTTTATCTCCCCCTTTCAACATGTTTTAAAATGGTTGAAAGTTCATCTTCGATATGTTGAATTTCTTCCATTACAGCACTATCATATGTGTTATTTTTTCCATTATGTGTCTTTCGATACGAAAGAGTAATTTTTGACATAATCTCATACCTGTTTCTTTCAGTAAAATTTTCATAAAAATGAATAACTTCTTTTAATGCGTCTAAAGCATTATTCGTTAGAAATAACGGAAAGTGATTTGGTAGAAAGCTAGGAACCTTCTTGTTAAGAGGCCAAACAGCCCCTATTGCTCCATTATATAAGGCTTCTTTTAATAGTTCCTCTTCACTTTCAGAAGGTACCGAGAGAAACAGACCCTTAGATACCTTCCTTGTTGAATCGATATAAAGCTCTTGAAAAGCTAACTGTGAATCCTCTATTCCTTTCGTCTTAGGAAGTATGCTTTTCAACTCTGTATACAATAACATACCTAATACATCTCCTTTATTACCTTTAAGGCAACAAGTCTGTCATCGAACTCATTTATCTCTGACCCAATAATTTGGTATGTTTCATGCCCCTTACCTGCAATTACAATAATATCATGTTCTTCCGCGTGAAGGATTGCCTCTCTTATTGCATTCTCACGGTCAATAATTGATTTAAATGAGCCACTAGTTACTCCTGCCTCCATATCAGCAATAATCTGTTTAGGATCTTCAGACCGTGGATTATCCGATGTGAAAATTGCCAAATCAGCATAGTCTGTCGCAATTTTAGCCATAAGTGGGCGCTTTGTTCGATCTCGATCTCCACCACATCCAACCACTACTGTAATATCTCTCTTTGCAAACTGTTTTACAGTACGTAAAACATTTTCCAAACTGTCTGGAGTATGGGCGTAATCAACAATAACTGTAAAATTATGATCACCACTTACAACCTCAAAACGACCTGCAACACCTTCAATAGATTCGATTGACTTTACAATCGAAGTAATAGGAATTCCAGAAACCATTGCTGTTGCTACAGCTGCTAAAGCATTATAAACATTAAACTTACCAATTAATTTCATCGTAACTGTGACTGTTTCATACGGTGTTACAAGATCAAACATTGTTCCTTGTGATGTTAGTTGGATATTTGTTGCCATTATATCGGATGAATTATCAATTCCATATGTAATCACGGTTGCTGCTGTACTCTTCTTGTACAATTCAGAAGCTTCGTCATCAGCATTTAATATTGCAAACTTTGGCTTCGCATGATCATAATGATTACCTAATCCTGAAAACAATAAGCTTTTTGCGCGTTTATAATCTTCCATAGAGGAGTGATAATCTAGATGATCTTGAGTTAGGTTGGTAAAAACTCCTATATCAAAATCACAACCATGTACTCTCCCTAAATCAAGTGCATGTGACGAAACCTCCATCACAGCTGTTTCAATACCCTCTGTTACCATTTGATGAAATGTCTGTTGCAGTATTAGCGATTCTGGTGTTGTATTCTTCACATCTAAAACTTTATCGCCAATCTTCGTATACATTGTTCCAATCATTCCTGTTTGTTGACCATCATCACGGAATATTTTTTCAATGATATGTGTTGTTGATGTTTTTCCATTTGTGCCAGTTATCCCGATCAATCGTAGGTGCTGGGTTGGTTGGTTGTAAAAAGCATCAGATAACACTGCCATCGTTCGCTTTGAATCCTTAACTTTAATAATTGGGATATTTACATCAACATTTTTTTCACAAATAATGGCTGAAGCACCGTTCAATTCAGCTTGCTTGGCAAAATTATGTCCATCAACAGTAAAACCCTTTATACAAAAGAATAAACTACCTTCTCTCACACTACGAGAATCCATTTCGAGTGATGTGATGAATGGATTGCTATCAATTTTAGGTGTAAACCCATGCAAATTTTTCAATAGATTTTGTAAAAGCATCCTTACCATTTCCTCTCAAAAGATATAACAATTTTTTATCATATAGGTCACCATATTATAATATGCCAAAAGCAATTATCTAGAGCCTTCAGACCTACTTATATAAAAAACAATAAGCGCAATTCTTTCAATACTTCACATAAAGATTGTCATTACCAACCGATAATAATATATTTTATCAGTTATTTTAAATCTACTTCCATCATAAGAAAATTATTTTAACAAAAGCCCTAATTGATATTGTAATCATACTTGAGATGAATGTAAATTATCATTTTAATAAAGGTGGTTAGAAAAAGGAGCCATAGGTATATGTTCCTAGTGGCTCAAAATGGCTATTCCGTCTTTTTTTGTTGTTTTTTTCCATCACCTAGTAAAATACGTAATGGTGTGCCTTCTTCTACTTTTTGACCTGCATCAGGTGCTTGGTCAATAACCACATTTCCTTCACCACTAACTTCAAGTTTTAAGCTCACAAGCTGTTGAGCTAATTCATTTTTAGTTAATCCTACAACATCTGGTACCTCCACTAATACTGGATCTGTCCATGTTGTTTCTTTCTCAATTTGATTTTTTCTCGGTTTTACTTCAAGAGCACGTAAACTGTCTTCCATTATTCCTCCAACAATCGGAGCGGCTACTACACCACCAAATTGAACAGTTCCTTTTGGATTATCAACAGCTACATATACAACAATTTGTGGGTCATCAGCAGGTGCAAAGCCGATAAATGAAACAATATGATTATTTTCCAAGTAACGCCCACCAGAAGCTTTTTGAGCTGTTCCAGTCTTCCCACCAACACGATAGCCTTCAACAAATGCATTTTTACCTGTTCCTTGGGCAACTACACTCTCTAGAGCATAACGTACTTCTTTTGAGGTTTCTTCAGAAATAACCCTACGTTTGGCTTCAGGATTATGTTTGCTTACTACTTTTCCTGTTTTTGGATCCAACCATTCTTTGGCAATATATGGAGTATATAAAATACCACCATTTACAGCTGCCGCTACGGCCGTAACTTGCTGAATCGGTGTTACAGAAACCCCTTGCCCAAAGGCAGTAGTTGCTTGTTCAACGGGCCCAACTCGATCAAGATTAAATAGTATCCCCTTTCCTTCACCTTGAAGGTCAATTCCAGTTTTTTGACCAAAGCCAAAATCCTTAACATATTTAAAGAGCTTTTCTTTACCAAGTCGTTCACCTAACTGAACAAATCCAGGGTTACAGGAGTTTTGTACTACTTCCAAAAATGATTGATGTCCATGACCGCCTCTTTTCCAACACCTTAATGTAGCATTTGCTACTTTAGCATAACCTGGGTCATTAAAATGGTCTTTGGTCAAATCCACCTTCCCTTCTTCTATCGATGCTGCCAACGTAATAATCTTAAATGTTGAACCTGGCTCATACGTACTCCATACAGGAAGGTTTCGATTATAGACCTCTGGTGATACATTTCGGAAGTCAGCTGGGTCAAAATCAGGTCGACTCGACATCGCTAAAATTTCACCATTGTTTGGATTCATCGCGATTGCTATAATTCCATCAGGATTGTAAGTTGCTTCTGCTATGTCTAATTCTCTTTCGACTATTGTTTGAACTCGTGAATCAATCGTAAGTTTCAAGTTTAATCCATCTTCAGGTGGCGTGTAATCATCCGCAATATCCGGCATTCTCTGCCCCTTTGCACTGGCATAGAATTTCACACTCCCCTTTTTCCCTTTTAGCTGTTCATCATAATAGAGTTCTAATCCAGTTAGTCCTTGGTTATCAATTCCTGCAAAACCTAACACATGTGATAAATAACTCCCAAAAGGATAATGACGGACAGAATCCTCTGCTATGTATACACCACTTAATCCTAGCGCTCGGATTTCCTTAGCTTTTTGGTGTGAAATTTTTCTTCCTTCGGGATTTACTCGCTCTATATTCACATTATTTGTTAAATGCTTATAGGCTTTTTCTTTTGACATATTAAGTACTTGTGCTAATTTCTCAGCTGTCTCTGCAGGATTTTTTACCTGTCTTGGCACAACTAAGACAGATGGCGCACTTTGATTTGTTGCTAGTGGCACACCATTACGATCAAGAATTTCACCACGCTCGGGTTCAAACGGAATATCCCTACTCCAGGAATCCTTCGCAAGTTCAGTAAGTTTATTTCCAATTAAAAACTGTACATATCCTAATCGAACATCAATGACAAAAAAAAGCAGGAACCCTATCAACAATACTGTTACCAATCTTTTTCTAACTGTTACATTTGAGACCCGCATATAGTAAAGAACCCTCCCTCTTAATCTAGGCTCGTTCAAATATATGCTTGTACCTTTATTGATAGAACAATCAGTAAACAATAAAAAGAAGGAATGAAATTATTAACGGGTTCCACTTCCTATCACAAACATTAAAAATGCAACTTAAAGTGAATGCTCATTTGCATATGAAATTGACACTCGTTTTTCATTGATGTATGGCCATTTGTGGGGAATTAATATAGAAATTTGCATTGGAAAATGCATCCCAAATTGTAGGGGTACAACAGCCATTGTCTCCCTACAATTTCACCCTCAATTTAGCATGCAAACTGTTATACAAATAATGCATAGAAGTACGTTATACCTGGATATTATGATGTTAATCTCACGGACAGACTTCATTAGCTTGGTGGGCTTCCTTCCTGCAGAGCATCTAATGAGGCTCATATAGCTTTTTTGAAACATAAGAAGCCAAATCCTTAATTGAGTAACCAGTGATATGTAAAATAAGAGGAAATTTTCCCTTTAAGATGCAGAATAGAGCTCGTTTCGGGAGATTTAGAGGGAAATTTTCCACTTATGCAATGCAAAATTGCCTACTTTCACATTTTTTTGGTCAATTAGGAGAAATTCCTCCCTCTACTTAAGCTCAATTTCAGTGCTAGTTTCTAATTAAGGGAAATTTCTCCGCTTATTTACCAAACCCATTTTTTTGCTTGCCCAACAACCGAAAAGAGCGAACCTTAACAGACCCAGATGAGGGAATCAGCATCTTTTTATCGACTGACATAAAAATGGCTCAGTACAGTTTAAATGAACTGTACTGAGCCATTTTATTTTAATTGCCAAGATAGATACAATTGGCAATACAAATTGGGGTACATTTTCGCTTGCATTTTCAGGTTTTAAGACAGGAAACGGAACCTGTTATGAAATCATTCCTTCTTTTTCTAAAAACAAGCTGTGTGAACATTGCTCTGAATTCCACTTCTGGCATTTGCTTTCCACTGCACTAAGAGATTTTTTACTCTTCTGTCTTCTCTTCGCTAAGTTCAGTATCTTTTTCTTCTAACTCCTCTGAGTCATCCATGTTAGGTTCTGATAATTCTAAGACAAGTGTATCTCCTTCTTTAACTTCCACACCATGTCCAATGGATTGCTTTATTACATATCCTTTTCCCTCTACGCGTAGATTAATATCTAGTAAGCTTGTAACTTTTCTGGCATTTCGTAAAGACCAGCCAGTTAAATCTGGCATTGTAAATTCACCATTTGTCTTCAGCATGATTGCTTCGGTTGCCAATACCTGAGTTCCAGCGCGAGGCAACTGGTCTACAACCTTATCACCATTACCTAGAATAATTGGTTGAAGTTCCATTTCTTTTAATCTTGCACTTGACTCCTCCACTGATTTATCAATATAGGAAGATACCTTATGACCTAAAACAGGACCTTTCACGCTTTCGGAGTCAGTTTTTTGTAATGGTTTAATATTTAAATACTGCAAACTGTTCTTCATAACAGTATTAAAAATAGCTGATACAGGCTCTGCTCCACTCTCGAAATCCTTAAGTTTCGGTTGTTGTACTGCAACATAAACAATTAGACGAGGATTATCTTTAGGTGCCATTCCTAAAAATGAGAAAATATTGTTGCCATGTCCATCTAAGAATCCACCCTCTGGGTCAGTTATTTGTGCAGTACCTGTTTTCCCCGCAACTTGGTAGCCATCAATATTATACAACTTTCCTGTCCCATTAGGAGAAGTTACAACTGTTTCTAGGATAGATAGGGTCTCCTTAGAAGTTGCTTCTGAAATCGGGGTACCTTTAACCTTTGGTTTTTGGTCTAGGATAACTTCACTTGTGTCAGGGTCAATAATTTTATCAACAATATATGGCTGCATCATTTGCCCCTTATTGGCTACTGCAGTTGCAGCTTGTATTTGTTGAATTGGTGTAATTGCCGATGCTTGCCCAAATGCAGTAGAAAGCTTGTCCCGTTCCCACTCAAAATTAATAATACTGTCAACTTCACCATCTATATTAATACCAGTCGGTTCAGTAAAGCCAAATCGAGTCAAATATTGATATAACTTTTCTGTTCCAAGCTTTTCCTTTGCCAAAATGGCAAATCCTACATTTGATGAACGTTGGACCCCTTCCTCAAATGTAATTGGACCCCATCCTCGGCCTTGGTTATGATCTCTTATCGGAGAGCTACCAGATACTTGATATGATCCAGATTGAAAGACGTCATTTCCATTATAAGCGCCTTCTTCTATTGCAGCAGCTAACGTAAATATTTTCATTGTAGATCCTGGTTCAAACCTATACGAAATTGCATCGTTCAAGTAATTGGTTATATTTCTAACATTTGGATCAAAGCTTGGTCTAGAGCTCATTGCTAATATTTCGCCTGTTTTAGGATCAGCAACAATTCCTATTATTTTTTCAGGTTTATATTCCTCGTTAACCTTATTCATTGAATCTTCTAAAAATGTTTGAATCTTTTGGTCTATTGTTAAGTATACGTTACTCCCATTATCAGGCGGTACAATTTGCTCATTGGCATCTGGAAGCCGAAACCCTTTTTTATCACTATGGTAAGTAAGGTAACCATCCTTTTCGTTCAAGTAATTATTCAATGTCTTCTCAAGGCCAAGTTGGCCTTCGATAACACTTGTATTTGTGTCTTCGTCTTCTTTATATACTTTTTGCGCATATCCAACAACATGGGATGCAAAAACCCCATTAGGATAATAACGTTTAAAATCTCGAATAAACGCAATACCTGGTAAATCGAGTTCTTCAATCTGTTGTTTCAAATTATGGGATATATCCCTGCCATTTCTACCGAATTCAACCTGCTTTTTATCTTTGGACAAAATACGTTCTAATTCATTTTCATCCATATTAAGTAAAGGAGCAAGCTTGATAGCAGTTTCATGGGGATCCACAACGTGTCTCGGGCTATCTGGGTCTGTTGTAAGGTCTTCATCTAGAATGGCAACCACCGTATAGGCGGAAGTATCTTGAGCAATCACATTCCCATTACGATCTAAGATCGACCCTCTTGTTGCTTCAATACCACGTTTCATTGTGTATCTTTCTTCTGCAATTGCCGCTAACACCTGTCCATCTACTTTTCCTGTTACTTGAATATGAACGAACCTTATAAATAATATAAAAAAGAGCAGGGCAAATAATAAACTCACCAAAGCTGCTCCTCTATTAATATTCTTATTTTTTACCTTCATTTTTACCAGTCCTGTACCACTTTAACGTTATTTTCATTTAAAAATAATCCCATTTCTTGTGCTTTTGCCCATATACGTTCATACGTACTAAGTTCCTGAACCTGTACTTGTAAATCACTGTTTATTTTGGTTTGATCTTGTATCGACGCCTCTAATTCTTGTATCTCTAGGTTTGTCGAATAGATGGCAACCTGATTTGAAACAATATGGATCGACCCGATAAGCATAGCACATACAAACAACGTTGCCAATACCTTTTCCCCGAGGGTGACATTTTTCCTTTTCGTTACAGTTACTTTTGGCTTTGGTGTTTCTTGTGGTTGATACTGATGATTAGGCCTTACCTTATACGCTAGATTACTCATTTATAACAAACCCTCCTATTTTATGTGAATACTTTTCTACCTTATAAAAAAATGAACTATTTTGCTTCTAAATCTTTTCAGCAATTCGAAGTTTTGCTGAGCGGGCTCTGTTATTATTCTCTAACTCTTCATCAGAAGGAACAATTGGTTTTCTTGTAACAAGCTTAAGTTCTGGTTTATACTCTTCAGGTAAAAATGGCAATCCTGGTGGTAGTTGTGGCCCTTCACTCGCCTTTTTGAACGTTACCTTACAAATACGATCTTCAAGTGAATGAAATGTTATCACACAAACTCTTCCTTTGGGATTTAATAAATCAATAGCCCCATTTAAAGCCTCTTCAAATACTTTTAGTTCATCATTTACAGCTATACGAATGGCCTGAAAGATTCGTTTGGCAGGATGCCCCCCAGTACGTCTTGCTGGAGCAGGAATACCCTCTTTAATTAAATCCACTAATTCAAATGTTGTTGCAATTGGTTTCTTCTCCCGCGCAGCTTCAATTTTCCTCGCAATTTGTTTCGAAAATTTTTCTTCTCCATATTTAAAAAACGTTGAGACTAGCTGTTCATACGACCAAGTATTAACAACATCATAAGCCGAAAAGGATGCATTTTGATCCATTCTCATATCAAGTGGTGCATCATAATGATAACTAAAACCTCTCTCTGGTGTATCTAATTGTGGGGAAGAAACACCTAAATCAAAGAGTATCCCATCAACTTGCTCGACTCCATGTTCTGATAAACGTTCTTTAAGATGGACAAAATTACTTCTAATTAACGTAACATTTTGTGCATATAAAGCTAGTTTTTCTTCAGCATGCTTAATTGCCACGTCATCTTGGTCAAAGGCATAGAGTCTTCCATTTCCAGATAGTTTCTTAGCAATTTCAAGGCTATGACCAGCGCCTCCTAATGTACAATCAACATAAATACCATCTGGCTTGATGTTTAATCCTTCTACTGATTCATTTAATAAAACTGTTGTATGTTTAAACATAGTAGCACCTCATCACTCACAGATTAACTCACAATATTTATTAGTGTTTACACCGACTAAGCAAATCATTAATTAAATAGGCTGTTTTCTCAAATTTTGTTATTTTTAGTAATCTCTATCCTTAGTAAATATTGTGTTAAGCCAACTACTAATTAGCATTTCCCACTTTAATATTGATAGAAACAACAATCTTTCAGAAAAGAGCCATTAAATATCAAACCCAATCATATTTTCAGCGATTTCAGAGAAAGAATCCTCAGATGCAGCAAAATATTCATCCCAAATTTGTTTGCTCCATATTTCTATACGATTTGATACCCCGATAACAACACATTCCTTTTCTAATTTTGCATAAGAAAGTAAAGGTGTTGCAATATTGATCCTACCTTGCTTGTCGATATCACATTCACTAGCTCCGGAAAAGAAGAATCTAGTAAACGACCGTGCATCTTTTTTTGTTAATGGGAGTGACTTAAGCTTTTCTTCTAGCACTTTCCATTCTTCGTGGGGATAACCAAATAAACATTGGTCTAGTCCGCGGGTGAGGACAAATGTTTCTCCAAGACTTTCCCTGAATTTGGAGGGGATAATCATACGGCCTTTATTATCAATGTTATGATGATATTCACCCATAAACATACCCATTACCCCCACTTTCTGTCCCCATTTTACCACATCCCACCACTTTCTACCACATGAAATACAATTATCTTGAAAAATTGGAAAGTTATGCTGAAATCAACTAAAGATTAAATAGGGCCTCTTCACTTAATAGAAAGCACTATCTCTACTTATTAGAATTTTGATTAGACTTTATAAACATTATTGAATTGGTGGGGAAAAGTGGAGCCAAAAGTACATTAAGAGGGGAGTTTTGACCAAGTTAATGACAATAAAGTTAATTGTTTATTTCAAATAACAATAAAGTGGGGAATAGTGGAGTGAAAAATAATACAAATAAAAAAACCTCACAAAACGTGAGGTTACAATTTTCAAACTTTTACAATTTTATGTTTCCCATCAACTTCGATAGGTAGTTTAAGTAAATCCACAACAAAGTCTTTACCATATTTATTTAAATAATAGTAAATATTCCACACTCTTTCCTGCGGGGCTTTATTAGGCAGTAAAGACATCTCGACTCTTCTGAATTTATTTAATTCCACTTCATGTTGAAGGTATACTTTTTTCTTTACAATTGTATTAACAAACTCCAATTGTGATTGAATAAGAGAGGCATTTTTAAGTAATACATCATTCAAACTATTATCAATTTCCAATGCTGTATCACGAAGCCGTTTATGAATTCGTTCTACTTCTTGCTTCGCATGTTCGATTAAATCATCTAGGTTATTTTCCACTTGATTTTCAATCCATCTATTTTTACTGTCTTCAAGTTTACCAGAGAGCGTTTCCAGTAAGGAAATATCTAGGTCTTGCATGTCCCTTTCAATGGAACGCTCTAAAATCGATATTGTTACTCTAGGTACAATAGGAGGCATCTTTATCCCCATAATAGAGAATACCTGTTTCAACTCTGCCCAATAAGCAACTTCACCTGGACCCGAAATAAACGCTAATGAAGGAAATAAAAATTCTTGCATAAGCGGCCTAGTCACGACGTTGTTACTTAACTTTTCAGGTTCTTCTTTTGCAACATGTAACAGTTCATTAACCGTTAGAGTACATTTGTTGTTTTTGCCTTGAAATGTACAAGTGTCTTCGTCATATTCTAATAGGACTCTTTCATTATTATAATGATAAAAGATATTTGCAGATGTCCCCTGCACATCAATCATAAGCTTATATCCAGAATCGTTTATCATGCTCTGTTGGGAAAACACTGCATTTCGTATTTCACTATTTTTTTGAATCATAGTTGTAAAAAAATCCGATTCAATTTTCCGCAACTCTGATGAGGCTGAGTCAATGATAACTAAACCAGAATCAGTAAATAAGTCATTTATTAAGTAACTAAAAAAATCAACATATGTATTGGACTTTTCCAAACAAGCATAAACCTTCGTAATGAGCTCGTTAGTATTATCTGTTTCCCCAAACGATTCAAAAATATCTGATATCCACTTACTACAAACATCTTTTTCAATCTTTAACATAGATACCGTCATTTTCTCTAATTGCCTTTGAGGTATAATCTTCTTTCTTATTTTATCACGGTCTTTAATAAACAAATGATTAATCTCCGCAAAATCATGGTCTTCTCCAGCAATCCAAAACACAGGAACGACTGGAATATTCAGGTGTTTTTCCTGTTGCTCCGCTAGTTTTATTATTGAAATAACCTTATAGATAGTATACAACGGACCTGTCAACAACCCTGCTTGCTGCCCACCTATTACAACTACACTATTTGGATTTAGTAATTTTTTTATATTTAATATAGTGTTTTCATGACACCCATACCGTTCATTAAAGGATAACAGATGATTTACCAGATCTTCACGTGGAAACACACGAGATAGCAAATCGTTTTTTCTCTCTTCATAAACGTTTGGAGAAGAAATATCATAATCAAAAAAGCTCGCCGTATCTAATACACCTGATAAATAGTTGTTAACAAGCTTATTTCCTATAGGAATTGAGAGATTAGAAACCTCCATAGTATAAGTTCGCCCTTTCTTTAACCTAATCGCTTTCTATTTTAAGAGTATAGCATTAATTATATCGAAAGAAAAAAAACATGCCTATAGTTTTAACCAGCATAAATGAGAGTAACCTATTATTGAAAAAACAATGATCTTGTATGATTCCTTTCAAGAAAAAAACGCTCTGGATCATTATCACATCATACACTGCCCCTTCATGGTTAATAGGATTTGTATTCTGTATTAGATGGTAAATACGCGATAAATCATTCCTGCAACAATTAAAATCAAATAACTAGCAGCAAAAAACAAAAAGGAAAAACGCCAAAAACCTTTAAAAATTTTTGCCATTTGCAGTTCATGATTTGCCTTCCAGTGTATAAACGCGGATAAAAAGAAGGTAAAAAATAAAATTATTGCGATAAGCCAAAGTACAGACTTGCCAAAGATAACTAATAAGATATAATGAACTGCCATAATAAAGAATAAAGTTGTTAGATCTGCAGTTAAGAATAATGAAGTGCGACTGTTTTTTATTATGATTTGACAAATGAAATAAATGATTACCGAAACAATGACTGGTACAGTAACAATGGTTGCTGTTACTCCTGCTAAAATATTAATCATTTTTTCTCACCCCCGATTTTCTATTCCTTTAATTGCTTTATAAACAAATGAACAAATTTTTAATGTTTGACCCTTGGTTTTAGCTTGATTTAATACGTAGCCTAAAATTGAATCAATTTCTGTCAATCTACCTTCTTCTACGTCTTTTAACATTGATGACCGATTATTAGCAGTATTCGTACAAACATTGATAATTTGGTTCCATAGCCTTTTCTCGTCGTTTATAGGAATAACTGATATCACTTCATAAAATAGGCTTTTCATAGATTGGAAAAAGAAATCATTTGAAATTAACTCTCCATTCTCAACTCGATATAACGAAGTAAGTGGGTTAATACAAGAATTTATGATTAGTTTTTCCTTCAGGTTATCCTCAATATCCTTTTTAACTGAATATGAAAATACATGTGACGTCACCTTATCAAAGAGTGAAAATACATCGTCACCTTTACCTGCAAAGGTACTAATCTTGGTTGTACCTATTCCTGTATGTATAACGCGAGTATCTCCGATTTTCATTGCACCATGTTCAACAATCCCTATTAGGACATTATTAAATGTAAGAGAAGATAATAATGTTATATGTGACATTCCATTTTGCAAAAAGAGGATTGAGGAATTACTATCATAGTCTTTTAGCTTATTAAACACATCTTTTAAATGATATTGTTTAACAGCAATAATCAATAAATCGTGTTTTCCTTTTGTTTGGTCAAAAACACTCGCCTTCACGTTTACTACTTTAGAACTACAATCGCGTTCAAGTATAATTCCATTCTTTTGTAGCATGTTAGCTTGTCTACTTGTCCTTGTATAGATAGTTAAATCATTGGTTTCTGCTAAATATGCACCGTATAGCAGACCAATCGACCCACCGCCAATAATCCCAATATCCATCCAAATCTCCCCATTTTATTAATACTTTATACACTAATAGTACCAAATAAAAGACAAGTTTACGATACTTCAAATTTATTAAAAAGAAGAAAAACGATAGTGTCGCACGTATAGCCTAAAAACTGAAGGAGTATCGGTGATGTTTAAAGTTTGATAGGCTCTTGTTCCTTGCGCTAGACAGACAATGTAAAAAGACATCCTACGAAGGGAGGGCACTGAAAAACTTCCGTTTTTCAAAGTGGGTCAAGATAGCTTAAATAAAAAAGATAGTTCAAATTCATTTTTTTGAATTTTGAACTGTCTTTTTGTCTTTACAGGGGTGTTTTTCCC